>JAEEGL017115731.1_pt1 | contig 18314 bp, 14 predicted proteins | sample 9134231 | NCBI WGS metagenome assembly JAEEGL01 (sample SAMN16246548, study PRJNA631951) | gut metagenome | biome: gut microbiome; feature: rumen; material: fiber-attached | host: Bos | place: Iran: Karaj | collected 2018-10 | reverse complement strand
TTCCGGTGAAGTGACCAACATCCCCTATCTGCGCCAGATCGGAGCCACCGGCAAAAGAGTCATTCTCTCGACCGGCATGTCCACCCTGGACCAGGTCCGCCTGGCTTACGAAACGTTGCGGATGGCCGGGGCGCCGGAAGTGGCGCTGTTGCATTGCACGACCAACTACCCCTGCCCGATGGAAGAAGTCAACCTGCGCGCCATGCTGACCCTGAAAGAAAGCTTTGGCTGCGAAGTCGGTTATTCCGACCACACAATGGGCATCGAAGTGAGCGTGGCGGCCGTCGCCCTCGGCGCTTCTATCATCGAGAAGCATTTCACCCTGGACAGAAATCTGCCAGGGCCGGACCACAAGGCCTCTATCGAGCCCGACGAGTTCGCGGCAATGGTCCGGGCCATCCGCCACATCGAAGCGGCTCTCGGAGACGGCATTAAACGCCCGAATCCCAGTGAGCGAGCCAATGCCGAGGTCGTCCAAAAGTCTATCCTCGCCGCCCGGCCGATCCGCAAGGGCGAGCTCCTGACTGAGGAAAACCTCACAGTCAAGCGGGCCGGGGCCGGCATCAGTCCGGTCCGCTGGGACGAAGTGGTCGGTACGGAGGCTCAATATGATTTTGAAACGGACGAAGCGATACGATTATGAGAATACTGATCACGATCTGCGCCCGCGGAGGCTCCAAGGGCATCCCTGGCAAGAATATCAAAATGCTGAATGGACTTCCCCTGATCGCTTACACGATCCGGACAGCCCGCCAGTTCCAGGCCGCAGTGCCGGGAACGGACCTGGTCCTGTCTACCGACTCCGAACAGATTCGCCATGTCGCTGCGCAATACGGACTGGATTCGGACTATGTCCGCCCCGATTACCTGGCGAATGACAGCTGTGGGAAGGTGGATGCGATCAAGGACGTCCTTCTCTACCAGGAAACGGTCACCGGAACCCGCTACGACTATGTCCTGGATCTGGATGTCACCTCGCCCCTACGCACTTGCGAAGACCTGATGGGAGGCCTCAAAGCCATCGAGGAGGAGAAGGGAGCCGTAGTGCTGTATTCCGTCAGCGAGGCCGGACGCAATCCTTATTTCAACATGGTGGAGAAAAAGGCCAACGGTTTCTACAACCTGGTCAAGGATGATGCAGTCATCCTGTCCCGTCAGGCCGCGCCCAAAGTGTATGAGCAGAATGCTTCGTTCTATTTCTATCGCCGGGACTTCTTCGACCTGGGCTACCGCAGCCCGGACACTGACCGCTCAACCATCTATCTGGTCCCCCATATTTGCTTCGACCTGGACCGCCCGCTCGATTTCGAGATCATGTCCTTCCTGATCGGGCATGACAAACTGGATTTCACCCTATGAGAGTACTGATCATCGGACTGGGCTCTATCGCCCGCAAGCACATCACTGCCCTGAGGCAGATCGATCCGGAGACGGAAATCTTTGCCTTCCGCTCGCGACCGGATGCTCCTGCTTATCCGGACGTGACTGACCTGTATGACTGGGAGGCGGTCCGGCAGTTGCATCCCGCTTTCGTGATCATCTCCAATCCGACCTCGGAGCATGCCCGGACGATTCAGGCTTGCATCCCGCTGGGGCGGCCCCTCTTCATCGAGAAGCCGGTCTTTGCCGAAACCGGACACGAGGAGATCCTGCAAGCCCTTCGGGAAAAGGAACTTCTCACCTACGTCGCCTGCGACATGCGCTTCCTGGACTGCCTGGTCTGGCTCCATGACTATATGAAGGGCGAAGGCTGCATGCGCCGGGTCAATGAAGTCAATGTCTATTGCGGTTCCTACCTCCCGGAATGGCGACCCGGGACGGACTTCCGGCAGTGCTACAGCGCCATCCCGGAGTTGGGCGGCGGCGTCCATATCGATCTGATCCACGACATTGATTATGTCTGGTGGATTTTCGGGGCCCCGCAGGAGAGCCGCGGCACCTTCGGCCGGCGCTCGTCGTTGGGGATCCGGGCCTATGACTATGCAAATTATTGCCTGCAATATGAGGATTTCTATGCCGGCATCGTGCTGAACTATTACCGGCGGGATGCCAAACGCACGATGGAAGTCGTCTTTGAGGACGGGACCTGGACGGTGGACATGAATGCCAACCGGGTGACGGACGAGAAGGGGCAAGTCCTTTTCGCTTCGGCTCAAAGTGGTGCAGACTGCTACCGGGCACAGATGGAAGCCTTTATCGCGCAAGTTCGAGCGGGCGCCAAGACTTCCTCCAACACGGCTTTTGAAGCCGCAGAAGTACTGAAAATCTGCCTTTGCGGCGCTTGACGGATGAGACTATGAACGCGATTGTGATCGGATTAGGGTCCATGGGGAAGAGACGGGCGCGTCTGCTCAAAGAGCGGACTGGCGTAGCTGTTTTTGGCGTGGACAGCCAAGCGTCCCGCCGCGCGGAAGCGACGGAAAAACTGGGAATCCCTTGCTTTGAATCCCTGGACATGGCCCTGGCTAAGGTCCCGGCGGACTGCGCCTTCGTCTGCACCTCTCCCCTGTCCCACGCCGGCCTGATCCGGCGCTGCCTGGAGGCTGGCTTGCATGTCTTCACCGAGATCAACCTGGTCCCGGACGCTTATGCAGAAAACGTGGCCCTGGCCCGAGAGAAGGGTCTCATTCTGTTTTTATCTTCGACTTTCCTGTATCGGAAAGAGACGCAACACATCATCAACCGCGTCCGCCAGACCGCCGGCCCCCTGAATTATCTCTACCATGTCGGACAGTATCTGCCGGACTGGCACCCTTGGGAGAGCTACCAAGGCTATTTCATCGGGCAAGCACGGACCAACGGGTGCCGGGAGATTCTGGCGATCGACTTGCCTTGGATTGTTTCCGCGTTCGGCGACATCACGGCCGTCACGGCACGAAAGAGCCGCAATACAGGCTTGGATATCCGCTATCCGGACAACTATCTGATCCTTCTGGAGCATGCCTCCGGGGCCAAAGGGGTCTTCGCCGCCGACGTGGTTTCCCGCAAGGCTGTCCGGCACTTCGAGGCCTACGGCGAGCACTTGCATCTAAGCTGGGACGGAGAACCGGAGACCCTGTTTGATTACGATATTGACGCGCGGCAGGATCGCCCGGTCCTCCTGGAAGATGCCTCCGAGCATGTCGAAGGTTATGCTTCCTTCGTGACCGAGAATCCCTACCGCGAGGAAATCGACGCGTTCCTGCGTCAGATGGCCGAGCCGGATTACCGGCCGGCCTGGGATTTCGACAAGGACGGCACCGTCCTGGGATGGATTGACGAAATCGAAAAATAACGGACTATGCAAAAGTATATCATCCACGAACAAACCACGATCCGGGAGGCCCTTGGGATCCTCAATGAGATTACGCACGAGACCCCCTGCCTTTTTGTCATCGATGAACAGGGCGTCATGACCGGCAGCCTATCCGATGGAGATGTCCGCCGGGGCATGCTCGCCGGCGCCCGGATCGAAAGCCCCGTCTCCGACGTCATGCACCGGGACTTCAAATTCCTCAGGCAGAGTCAGTTCAGCGTCGCGGACGTCAAGCGTTTCCGCGAGCGCAGGATCCTTTTCCTACCAGTCCTGGACGAAGCGGGACATATCGTCGATACAGTCAATCTGGTCCAATATCGCTCTTGCCTGCCGGTGTCGGCTGTCTTGATGGCTGGCGGCAAGGGAGAGCGCCTGCGTCCCTTGACCGAGGCCACGCCCAAGCCCCTGTTGCCGATCGGTGACAAAGCGATCATCGACCACAACATCGACCGCCTGCTCCAGTATGGAATCCGGGATATCAGCGTGACGGTCAACTACTTAGCCGAACAGATCGAGGCCCATTTCGCATCCCCGTACCAGGGAGTGCCGATCCGGTGCTGCCGGGAGCCGGAGTTCCTGGGAACGATCGGCTCGCTGCGCCTGGTCCCTGCCGGAAAGGGGGACAGCGTGCTGGTGATGAATTCGGATCTGTTCACCAACATTGATTTCGAAGATTTCTACCTTCATTTCCGGGAGTACGATGCCGACCTGTCCGTGGCGGCCGTCCCCTACAACGTATCTATTCCATACGGGATCCTGGACCTGGACGGACGGAATGTCAAGGGCATCGTCGAAAAGCCGGTTTATAATTATTACGCGGGAGCGGGCATCTATCTGATGAAAAAATCCGTGATCGACCAGATCCCGGAAGGTCAGCCGTTCCACGCCACCGACCTGATCCAGAAACTGGTCGCCGCCGGGCGCAAGGTCATCCGCTATCCCCTCAACGGGACCTGGATCGATATCGGAAGCCTCAAGGAGTACCAGAAGGCTTGCGACCTGATCAAACATTTATAGCCCTTCCCGTTAACAAATCGCGAGGCTGTGCGTCTATGATTCGGGCTTCGGCCTCCGAATCACTTGTAAATTAGTGGAAAATGAAACGAGTATTATTGATTATCAGCCTTTTACTCCCACTGCTATCGGGAACTGCCACGGGCGGTAACCTTTCCAAATCCAAGATCACGACCTTTATCACAGACTGCCAACGCTATGAAGGCGTAGAGGTGGTCCAGCTCGGCGGCCTGGCAACCCTGGGGCTCCGGAGCGCGCTCAAACTCTCCACCATCGGGGACCCGGAGGCACGCGAGGTCTTGCAGCTGATTTCCAAAATCAAGCGCATTTCTGTCCTCGAATATGAGGATTGCGAACCCGCCATCCAAGACAAGATCACCCGCAAGCTGGATCGGCTGCTCAAGGATGGGGACCTCTTGATGGAAACCCGGGACGGAGACGATCTCATGCAGATTTTCGGCGTCGTGGATGATGAGAAAGGGACGGTCAACGATTTCGTCCTGCACACTCCCACCAGCCACTCCCTGATCTGCATCTTCGGCTCCATCCCGATCGAAAAACTGGCCAAGATCGTCGCCGAGAATGACTGAGGCTACGTTTCATAAGGAGTACCTGTCCCTATCCGGGACTCTGTATCGGATCGCCTTCTATATGCTGGAGTCCGAGGCGGAGGCCGAAGATGCCGTACAGGAACTCTTTCTGAAACTTTGGGATACGCGTGACAGTTTGGATGGGATCCGTTCCCCGAAAGCCTATTGCGTCACACTCCTCAAAAATCTCTGTCTGGATCGGATCCGGCGAGCCCGCCGGCTCAGCTACCCGGAGCAACTCCCGGAGCGGGAGACACCCCATCTGCAGGATGATGAGATGGATGAAAAGATGCGTCTGGACCAAGTCTTGGAGGCGATCAAAGCCCTTCCCGACCGACAGCGCGAAATCCTCCTCTTACGTACCGTCGAAGGCCTTTCTTACGAAGACATTTCCCGACGGACCGGCATGAATGAATTAACCCTGCGCGTACTGCTTTCCCGTGCACGCGCTACAATCAGGAAAAAGGTATGAAAACCCTAGAAGAACTGCAGGACCTGAGCATAGAAGAACTGGAGGCCCGCTCTGCGCAAGAGACGGCTCCCGTTCCGGAAGGACTGGAAGCGCGTATCGCTGCTTCCCTGGCTGCCCGCAGCTTCCAGAAAGAGCAGCCCGCTCCGAAGACTCAGGATCGCCCGTTACCCTGGATCGCGCTAGCCGCAGCGGCGGTGGTCGCAGCCGTCGTGATGATCCCTCGGTTGAACCAGCCGAAAGACACGTTCACCGATCCTCAACTCGCTTATGCAGAGGTCGAAAAGACCTTCCAACATATCTCCCGCAAGATGGCCACCGGCGTGGATCTCGCCCTAGAAGCGAAGCCCCTGGCCGAAAAACCGCTCCATGTCATAGAAAAAATCAACAACCGATGAAACGCATACTTCTTTTCGCGGTCCTGCTGCTCAGCGCGCTGACCGCTTCCGCCCAAAGCGGCAAAAGTATTTACCAGAAATACTCCGACGCCGACAACGTCAGCGCGGTGTATATTTCTCCCGCCATGTTCCGCCTCATTGGCAAGATCCCGGATCTGGAAGTCGGAGACAACAATGTCAACCTGGCTCCCATCATCCGTTCCCTCTCCGGAATGTACATCATCAGCAGTGAGAATCCCAACATCAGCGACCGTTTGACTTCCGAAGTCAGCCGCTTCATTTCCAACGGCCGATACGAGTTGCTGATGGAGTCCAAAGATGGCGGAGAAGTTGTCCGGATGTACACTGTCGGCACGGAAAAAGTCGTCAACAGCTTCGTGATGATCGCATCCGAAAGCAAGGAGACAACTTTCATCTGCCTGGACGGACAGATGGACCGGGACGAACTGGAAGGCATCCTGGTCGAGACCATGTCCGACTGAGCGATCGCGAAAGTCTTGATACAGAAAACCATAAAAGGCGGGGATCTCACGACTCCCGCCTTTTATATATTACAATACAAAGTGAACAATGTAAAGATGCGAAAAAACTCTGATTCGTTGTACTGCAAACACGATTTTTTTTAATTCTTCTCTTTTATCCCTATCTTTGGGTAACCAATCGAGCGCAGATGAACACACGAAAACTCAAACTGTTTTTCCAAGGGCGGAGAGGCTTGCTGCCCAAGATCCAAGCCGCTTGTGCCGGAGAGCAGGATATCATCTGGTTCCACGTCGCCTCTTTCGGCGAGTTTGAAGAAGCGCGTCCCGTCATCGAGGCAACACGTGCCCGTTTCCCTGATCGCAAAATCCTCCTCACAGTCTTTTCACCTTCGGTCTATGAACCGATGAAAGACTACGACAAAGTCGATTGGGTTTTTTATCTGCCGCTGGATACCCCCCGCAACGTCCGGCGTTTCCTGAACGCAGTGCGGCCCCAGAAAGCTATTTTCAACATCGGGGAGCATTGGCCCTTCCTGTTGAACGCTCTGCGACGGCGTAAGATCGATACCTATATCATGTCCGTGCGCATAGAGCCGGACTCTCCTTATCTCAAGTGGTACGGAGCCATGTACCGGCAGATCTTCCGCCACTGCTACCGTTGCGTAATGGTCCACAACGAGGATAACAAACGTATCCTGGAGGCGATGGGGGTACCGGAGGTGCGAGTCGTCGGCGACGCCCGGGTGGATCGGGTCGTTACGGTCTCTGCCCAACCGTGGAGCAATGCGGTGGTGGAGGCTTGGAGCGGCGGCAAAAAGGTCTTCGTGGCCGGAAGCACCTACGATGTGGAGGACAAGATGCTCGTCGAGATCGCCAATTCACATCCGGAGGGTAAAATCCTGATCATTCCGCACGAGCTGGACCCTGCTGAAGTGGATGCCATCCTCTCCAGTGCGCAACACGGTGCGGTCCGTTACACGGATTACGAAGGCCGGGAGGAGGACGAGACGCTCCGAAACGCCCAGATCCTGGTGGTCAATACCGTGGGAATGCTCTCCCGCCTATACCGCTACGGATTTGCCGCCTATGTGGGTGGCGGCTTCACCGGCTCGATGCCGCACAGCGTCGTGGAGCCCGCCTCGTACGGGATGCCGGTCGCCTTCGGGCCGCGCTACGACCGCGAGCTGCATTGCAAGGACCTGGTTGCCCTGGAGGCCGGATTCCCAGTCTCCAACTACCAGGAGATGGAGTTCTTTTACGAAAAGTCAGTAGGAGACCGCATCTTCCTGGAGCGGACTGGGCGTATTGCCGCGCAGTATTGTCGCGATTCTGCAGGCGCCACAGACGCAATCATGGCCATCCTATTCGACTGATTTCCCGCACTTGCTTGCGGGTTTTTTAATTTTTTTTGTAATTTTATCGCATTGCCGAATTATCATATCCTAAATACACTATTCTTATGATGAGACAAGCCCCAACCTCTGCGGCACGGCCCTTCAGAATGGTCGTGCTTCTGGTTTTGACGCTCTTGCTCGTTCCTGTCTTTACAGCCGGAGCCCAAAACTTCGTCAAGGGTCGCGTCCTGGACAATGACGGTCTCCCCGTCCCCGGCGCAGCCGTAATGAACCGCGCGGACAACACCCACGCCATCACTGATGGAAACGGCGAATATCAGATCGCCGTCAAGAATCCTGCTGCGGCGGTCCTTGAAATCAGTTTCCTCGGGATGGATCCCGTCAGCGTTCCCGTGGCGGGCCGCGCTTGGATCGAGACCACGATGCAGCCCGACAAGCTCGCGCTGGATGAAGTGGTCGTGACCGGTTACCAAACCATTTCCAAGGAACGGGCGACCGGCGCCTTCGACAAGGTCGACCAGAAACATCTCGCCCAGCCGACCGCCAACATCGGCGACCGGCTCATCGGCTCGGCGGCGGGTCTCGCCGCAACCACCGACATCAATGGCGACGTCACCTTCCAGATCCGCGGTCTGAGCACCTTGGTAGCGTCCAACAAAGATCCTCTGCTGATCGTGGACGGATTTCCGGTCGAGGCTTCCATCAACACCCTTAACCCGAACACCATCGAAAGCATTACCGTCCTCAAGGACGCTGCAGCGGCTTCCATCTGGGGGGCCAAGGCGGCCAACGGCGTGATCGTCATCACCACCAAGGACGGCACGGCCGCAGCCGGAGGAAAGGGCAAGACTCAGGTCACTTTCAATTCGATGTGGAGAGTCTCCCCGAAGATCGATATGGATTACTGTACGGCCAATGCTTCCAACGACGAAGTCATCGACTGGCAGATATACGCCTTCGAGAACAAGAACTTCGGCCGTATGGCCCTGATAGCCAACAGCAACGGAAACAGCAATATCCGTTTCAACTATAACTCCTACTCCAATCTCTACGTAATGCTCAATGAGAACCGCCTCGGATTTGTTTCCGACAGTGATCTCAAGAGCTACATTGACCGCATCCGTACCCAGAGTAACAGGCAGGAGATCAAGGACTTCCTGCTGGCGAACCCCTTCACCCAGCAGTACAACCTGACAATCGCCCACAGCGGTGAGAATATCAGCACCAACGTCGCCGCTCTTTACGAAGGCGGACAGCGCTACCTGCAGGGCAACAGCTACGACAAATACACCTTCAACTCCAACACTACGGTAAAGATCTACAAATGGCTGGACTTCAATTTGAACGGTGCATTCTATTACAATATCGCCCACAACAACGGCGTCAATTTCAGGGGCCCTGAATTCGAATTGTTCTTCGACAAGGACGGAAACTACACGGATGTCGTCCGCTCATACGAGAGCTCTACCGAAAGCTACTTCTACACCCCCAACGTCAGGCGTCACCTCAACTACACCGCTTTCCCTTATCAGGATTTCGGATACAACCCGGTACAAGAGATGCGCGGTCGAAACAACACGACCAAATCGCTTGACGCCCGCATCCAGGCAGGCCTGAATTTCAAACTGGCCAAGGGTATCACCTTCGAGAGCAAGATCCAGTACGAGATGCTCAACACCGATCACCGCAGGATTGATGACGAAAGCACATATTATGTACGTTCCACCATCAACATTGCAGCGACCTCCGACAAGACCCCGACCGGCAAGGTTACCCCCAACCTTCCCAGCGGCAGCATCCTCCGTCAAGACCGCAGCTACTTCACTTCGTACGACTGGCGCAACCAGTTCAATTTCGACCGCACCTTCGCCGACCGCCATCAGGTGACCTTCATCGCCGGCGCCGAGATTTCCGACCACGTGTACCAGACCGTTACCAACCCCAACACGTATGGATACAACGATGAGACCCTCGCAGTCGGCAAGTTCCTCGGTCCCACTTTCTCATATAAGACCTATCTGAACGGAAACGGCAACTTCACCTCCTATGTAAACAGCTACACCTATTCGCACGACCGCTTCTTCTCCGGCTATGCGAATGCAGCTTATACGCTCGACGGCAAGTACACCCTTTCGGCTTCGGCTCGTACCGATGCCTCCAACCTCATCACCGACGATCCCAGATACCGCTACGCCCCCTTCTGGAGCGTGGGTGCGAAATGGATCGCCTCCAGGGAGGACTTCCTTGCCACGGCAGATGGGATCGACTATCTGGCCTTCCGTTTGACCTATGGTTACAACGGTAACGTGGACCGTTCGACTTCCGTTCAGCCTATCCTCAGTTACAATACCGCCCAAGATGCCCTGATCGGCGACCACACCGCTTCTTTCAGCAGCTACGGCAACACCTCCCTCCGTTGGGAGCGTACCGGAACCATTGACTTCGGTGTGGATTTCGACTTTTGGGGAGGCGCCCTTTCCGGAAAACTGGACATCTACAACAAGAAGGGACGCGACCTGCTGGCAACCATCAACCTGGCAGCCGCAACCGGTGCCGCATCCAACAAGATCAACGCCGCCGAAATGACCAACCGCGGCTTCGAGCTCGAACTCGGAACCCGCCAGAAGTTCGGAGACGTCCGCTGGCACGGAGCATTGCTGCTGGCGTACAACTTCAACCGCATCGACAAGATGGTTCATACCACATACACCGGCTACGACCTCAGCGGACGTAACGAAGAGGATGCCGGAGCGACTGCTGATGTAAGGTATCGCGCCGGATTCAACGCGAACACCCTCTGGTCCTACGAATACGGCGGACTGGTCAATGTAGGAACCGAAGCTTCGCCCGCTTACTATCCCGCAATAATGCAGGGTGACAAGGCGGTAGCGCTTTCAAACGTTTTCAGCCAGACAGGCGACTGGAGTGACTGGATGATTAATTCCGGTACCTACGTGGCGCCCTGGAACATGAGCCTGTCCAATACTTTCAGCTTCGGCAACTTCGACTTCTCCTTCCTGATTACCGGCAAGTTTGGCCACAAGTTCCGCAGGCTGATGTTCAACTATCCCACCTTGACCCGCGAGCTTCCCAACATCGACATGAAGGAGGTTCTCAGCCAGGACGGCGACAAATACGTCCCGTTCCCCTATGCTCCCTATTCCGACAAGCCCTTTGCATCCAATATCGGTTCCGACGTCGATACCTGGGGCCGCTTCACCCGCTTTATGGCATATGGTGTGGAGAGCGCTACCCACTTCCGCCTGCAGGAGGTATCCCTTTCATACAACCTTCCTTCCAAGTATACGAACAGGCTTGGAATCGGCGGCCTGTCATTCTATCTGAAGGGTAACAACCTTGGCACCCTGACCTTCAACAAGTACCACGAGGATCCCGAGTTCCCGCTCGGGCATGTACGCCCCATGGCTGCCGGTACGCTTGGAGTCAATTTCACCTTCTAAAAACGACGCGTCATGAAAAAGATATTTATACTCTCAGCATTATTGACCGCATCCCTTCTTATGAGCGGATGTGTGGACAAGTTCCTGGACGTAAAGCCTAGCAAGAGCACGACCGTGGTCATTGAGACAGGTGAACACCTCAATGCCCTGCTCAACAACTACTCCTTCTTCTATCTGGAGACCAGTCCCTGGCTGATCAACGGCTCCGATGACGAGGAGTGTTCTACCGCCTGGTATGATAAGACCGGTTCCTCTTTCTGCGAAGGCTATGCCCCCACCTCACTCTGCTTCGCCACCTGGGACACAGAACTCATTCCCGATATCACGGATATAACCTGGACCGCAGAATACAAGAAGATCTTTTATGCAAACGCCATTCTGGAGAATGCGGACAAGGTCAGCGGTCTTTCCGACAGCGAGCGTGAGGGCGTCAAGCGCGAAGCACGCTTCATACGTGCCAACGCCATGTGGTATCTGGCACAGGTTTACTGCCTTCCCTATGTTCCCGGCAACGACAATAAGCTGGGAATCGTCCTGAAGACGAGCACACAATTCGACGAGTCGCTCAAACGCGCCACCCTCAAGGAGACCTACGATTTCATCGAAGCTGACCTTGCAGAGGCCCTCAAGATCGAGACTCCGCTGACTGTAAACCCCGCAAACGGACGCTGGAAAAACTACCGCGCCAACAAGGCGGCCGTCAACGGATTTGCAGCGAGGTTCTATCTCTACCTCAATGACTACACCAATGCCCTCAGATATGCGGACGCCGCCCTTGCAGCGCACAGTCAGTTGGTTGATTACAACACAGAGATGTATTTCTCCCCCTCTCCTACCGTTGTGACCATCAGCGGACGAACCGAAACTGTCAACTTCCCTTACACTTATGAAGGAGCGGCAAACAAAATCAACGAGTATATGTTCCAGTGGAAGGAACTGATGTATTTCCGTATGGCCGAAGACCACAACTGGTGGTACATGCCGAGCGAGTCGCTGCTCTCGCTATACGACAAGGAGTATGACCTCCGCTACAAGTACCATATCGTGCCCAACTTCGCTTACATCAATACCATTGACGCGTTGCTTCCCGCTTATATCTTCTTCTGGAAAGACCGCATTCCTTCAGGCCCCACCACGTCTGAGATGCTGCTGATTAAAGCTGAGTGCGAAGCACGCGCCGGTCAGGCAGCAGCCGCAATGTCCACTGTCAACCGCCTGCGCGCCGTTCGTATGGACAAGAGCGCTCCCGCAGACGTCATCAATCTCACCGCATCCTCCAAGGAGGAGGCCGTGAAGAAGATCCTCGAAGAGCGCCGCCGCGAAATGCCTTTTGCACGCCGTTTTCTTGACATACGCCGTCTGAATTCCAACGAAGATTCATTTGACGACGTAGGTGACATTACCAAGACATTCTACACGTTCAACCTCAGCAACATCGACAAGAGTTCCACCAAGACCTACAAGCTTGAAAAGAACTCCACTCGCGTGGCCTGCCCGATTCCGCAGACGGAAATCGACATGAGCGAAGGTGTCATCGAACAGAACATCTATTAGCGATGAAACCGCGTTACATAGTATTTGCCGTCCTTGGCATCCTGTCGGCCGCCTGCGGCCGCAATGCCTATCAGATCGACGGCACCTTTACGAAGGATGACGGCACGCCGGTTTACTTGATCGACTTGAATGGCAGTGACACGCTCGGTGTCACTGCCGTTCAGGACGGCAAGTTTGCCTTCTCGGGGAAACTGCCCCAGCCGGCCTATGTGTCCGTCGGCCAGGGAAAGGAACGTGTCCGTCTCATCTTGGAGCCTGGTACGGCAACGGTCAATCTGGATGATCGAACCATCACCGGCTTGCCGATGATGGAGGCCATCAACGCCTACAATACCGTATTTTACAGCTTCGACAAGAAACGTCAGGAAGCCCGCAAGGCCCTTACGGCCCAAAAGGACGTACTGAGCCCCGCGGAGTTTAACGCGGCCTGGGACGAACTTAACAAAGCCTGCAAGGAAGGTAAGATCGCCCTGGCCGATTCGATGATTTGCGCGAACAAGGACAATCTCGTCGGTGCGATCGTCATGAACGACCTGGCAATGGTCGATCCAGATGCTTTCGTGGAACGGTATGAGATGCTCGTCGAGCCGATCCGAAAGCACAAACTTGTCAGCGCACCCTACGAGCAAGTCCAGGCCGTCCATGAGACCGCGCCCGGCAAGCCTTTCAAAGACTACACCGTCCCCGGAGGCAACCCGGACGGCACGGATGTGAAACTTTCCGACTATATCGGCAAGGGGAAATACATCTTGCTGGACCACTGGGCCTCCTGGTGCGGTCCCTGCAAGGCGGAGATGCCCTATATCCGGAAAGCCTGGGAGACATTCCACGGGGATCAATTCGAAGTCGTAAGCATCGCTTGCTCGGACAAGCGGGAAGATACGGAAGCGGCCCTGGCCAAGCTGGAACTTCCCTGGCCCCAGATCTTGGACGGCGGCAAACTCCCCCTGCAGCTTTATGGCGTCAATGCCATTCCGCACCTGATCCTCTTCGCACCTGACGGCACCATTTTGCGTCGGGATCTGCGTGGCGAGCAGATCAGCACCGCCTTGGAAGAACTCCTAAAATAAGGATCACCCCATGCGTCTGGCCATCCAACGGGTTTCCTCAGCCTCCGTCAGCATCGGCGGCACGGTCCGCAGTGCCATCGGGCCTGGGCTGCTCATCCTTTTGGGCATCGGCCATGAGGACGGGCCGGAGGACGTGGACTATCTGGTTCGCAAAACGGCCGCCCTGCGGATCTTCGATGACGAGGCGGGCGTGATGAACCGCAGCGTGACGGAAGTGGGCGGCGAGGCGCTGGTCGTCAGCCAGTTCACCTTACTCGCATCTACGAAAAAAGGGAACCGGCCTTCCTACATCCGCGCCGCAGGTCACGAGACGGCCATCCCCCTTTATGAGTCCTTCTGCACAGCCCTGTCCGACGCCATCGGCAGACCTGTAGGAACCGGCGTTTTCGGCGCGGACATGCAAGTCTCCTTAGTCAACGATGGCCCGGTGACCATCTGGATGGATTCAAAAGAGAAGGATTACTAAGGCAGCGAAAAGAACCTGTAAATAAGAAAAGCCCCCGCAGTCGAACTGCAGGGGCTTTTTCTGCGGTGCGGACGAGGATCGAACCATTTTCTATTATAACCCTCTGTATCAATCACTTAAGTGGTTGCATTCTGGCTTATTACTCACGAATAAGCAATGTCAAAGTGCTAATACAAAGTAAGTTAAAAGTAATCGAATTAGCAAGTGAAAACTAAACAATTTGCATCTATAGGTGCGATAGAATGAATAGAGTTACTTACAGGTCTTCTAGTCGTTTCCTTTCCCGATTCCTTTTAGCTACTTCTCTTCCTTTTGCACTGTTAACAAGCAACTTTGCCCTTTCTTCTGGCCGTTGAAATCGTCTTATTTGGCCAGCGCTACGACGTTCGAACTCACCCTCTCTATGATATCGTAAACCTTTTTTCCATTTTGTGTTCGGGTTATTCTCATTTTCAGCATGATCCACCCAACGAAGATTTGAGGCAACATTATTACAACGGTCCCCATCTAAATGATCCACTTCCGGTTTCCCTTCTGGGTTGGGGATAAATGCTTTTGCGACAAGACGATGTAACCAGTGAGTCTTCAAGATATTATCCTTGCTTCTTAAAGTTACTTTAATATATCGTCCCCTTGTACATGTCAGTTTTAGTATTTTACAAATCATCTTTCCTCCATAATAGAGTGCCATAATTCGTCCATGGTCGCTGATTAAGTACAGCCCCTCGTAATCATCTACGAACTTCCATCTTTCATTTGAAAACATGTTTCTAATTGTTTTCAAATAAATAGTCGGAAAGAGTGGAAACGATACTAGGAATACAAAGATTGTATTTTTGATTAGTTCATAGATGCAAAGCCACAATAACTCGTTTCAGCTAGCAACGGCACGGATATCTTTTCGTTCACGCTAACTGATCCTTTGATGGTCTGAAAAATAGCTCTTCCCTTGGCCGAATTCCTTTCTAAATAAGGGGCCTCTTTTTAAAGGCAGGGGAACGAGCGAATAAGGGGATTTCTGTGCGACGAAAAGGACAACATGTTGTCAATTCTGCTTATTTCATGAATTACTTCACGGATAATAAAATTATAATATGTATTTTTGTTAAATATCAACCGCGATAACAACCATGCTTGAGAATAATAACGCTAATACCATCGTCCCTTCGAACTCTAGACGATCATATATCTTAAGCATGTATGATAACCTTTTCCAAGGCTGCTCTACCAGAACCAGGATTATTCTTCGGCAGTATGAGGATACGTTTTCGGATAGGTTATCATTTCTGGAAGCTTTACTCAATTTGTCTTCTAAAGAGATATCCGAATTGAAAAACTGTGGAAAGAAGACAGTAACGGAAATCCTGTCAATCCAAAGATCCCTAAGAATCGGCAATCTCCAGGTAGTCGGAATTGAGCCACAAGCATCCGCAAAGACTCTTCCTGCGAACATTGATAGTATCCTTCCTTTAGTTACGCTTCAACTTAACGACCTTTCGGCACGAGCTAGAAACGCATTCTTAGGTTTCTTGAGGGAGCATAAGAACTCTCTTTCGGATTTGTATGCAACAATATGTGACCGACATTTTAGTCCTTATAAACTCCGATCTGTTGGGCGTGGAACTGCGGATGAGATTGGTAGATTAATGGTGAATCTCCGGTCCTATCTGGAAAGTTTCTCTGACGAACAATCCATCGAAAACGCCATATCGAGCTTTTATTCAAAGTCTTTGTCGGATATCCATATCCCTATAGAGCAACAAGAAAGAATACTCTCATTAAAAGATTCTCTTGGTTATTTTCCTCTTTTCGCAGCAATTGAGGCATACTTCTCCAGTATGGAAGGTCGGTGCCGCATGCTCCTTGATGAATGCCTTTTGATTCATGTAGGCCAAACAATTTCAGACAGAGACAAGGTGGCTACTGCGTTAAAATTGACTTCAGAGCGTGTGCGCCAAATGCGTAATAGATTAATCTTGAAGTTATCGGATTATTATTCTAGCATTAAATCTGAGGGGTTCGTCGACAAATGTCCCTACTCATACCAGATGACACGCCTTGAAAAAACCGTCAATGCTTTAGAAGGGACCAACTTCAACCTCAATTTCATTAATTGGGTGCTTGGTTCAACATTTAAAGAAGTGACCATGCTGGGCGATGTAACCAAAACCATAGGAGGATTCTATGACAAGGAGTATTTCCTTTGCCTCGTTCCGACGGATCTTTGCCAGTACATGGATTTCAACGCTTTCCTTGAAGACCTTGATGCGCGTCTTGCCGAAAAGCGTGTCAACGAGGAAAGAGTCAGTCTTCAAAATCTCATTAGCAATCATCTCAAGACGCAATATTGCGAAGATGAAATGCCTGCCATCGAAACAGCTTGTCGTTCTATCCTGTATCTACACTATCCTGTAGAAGTAGATTATGGACAGGTGATTTTTAAACCGAACACACGTAAGAACAACCCCATTATTATTGAGGAGATCATTCGTGCAGCAGGCCATCCTCTGTCTTTAGAGGAAATATATGAGGAATTCATCTATCAGTATCCTGAGCGTTTTACGGAAATGACTAGTTTCCGTGGCAATATCGCAAATAATCCTAACGTTATTCCTATAGGTCGCACTAGCACATACACATTGGCAGAGTGGGAGGGGACTAAACACAAGGGTGGAACTATTCGAAAAATGATTTGTGAGTATTTGGATGCATTGGAAGCCCCCATCGCTCCTGCCGATGAAGTTGGTAAGTATGTACGTCGATTCCGCCCGGACTCAAGCGACAGCAGTATCTCTAGTAATTTGCTACAAGAGAGGAGTCACAGATTTGTCATTCTTATCAAAGACGGGAAACGTTATTATGGGTATTCTAACCATAAGTATAATTCCTCATATCGCATCATTGGGGGTGGCGAACCAACTAAAAGGTCTGCCGCACAAAGTATGATTATCTTGGAAGATTTTATTGTAGCATCTGGTCACTATCCCTTTTGGGTATCTAATGACGAAAACGAAAAACGGCTATATCGATTCGTTAGGAACCGACGAACCGCGTACAACCGGGGTGATCTTTCTGAAGACGAAGCCAGAAAGTGGTCAGATTTTGAAGAGAAATATCGTGAATATGATTTTCACGGAGAATCTCAGCAGCTAAAAAAGAACATAGAAGATTGAACAAATGTACAAGATAACTTGGGATAACGAAACCGGAGGCATCCTCCTCAACCTGAAAGTGGTAGATAATACGCTTTCAGTGGCTCCGCGCCCTGTATTCTGGGAGGAACTCGACTTGCTTGGTCTTGCTGCCCAGGGGTGGAAGTATCCCCATTGTGAGGAACCCCTGATGTGGGCCTGCAACAAGCAGTATTTCTACCGGGGACAGTACCTCTTTGACGCCCAGGGAGCAAACATCTACGACGCACCAAAAGTGGTCCTGCAGAAGGGAGTTGAGCCAATGAAACTCGTTCCGGTCAATATGACCAAGATGCTCTCCCGCAACAAAGACCCGATGTTCCTGATGGAGTCCGAAGCCATTGACTTCATTCGTGACACTTACATCGCATATTCTGCTGCGACCAAGAGCGTAGAGCGTGTGGCCGCCAACAAAATTGACTTCGAGGCCCTCACGGAACGCTTGGAGAAAAAGACAAAGCAGAAAATGGCCATCGTTAAGCAGGACTGCGATTCCTTCGACATAATGCCGCTTGACCAGGCTAATGAGGAAGGAAAGCGTGTTTTCCAGACCACAAAGATTGACTACTTCCTTGCTTCCTTCTCCGGAGGTAAGGATTCACAGGTAGTGCTGGACCTCTGCACCCGTGCCATACCGCCGTCTGCCTTCCAGGTCATCTACTCTGACACTGGGTATGAATTGCCTTCCTCGTTGGATCTTTACAAAGAGGTTCAGGAGTTCTACGGCAAGAAGTTCCCCGATTTGAAGTTCTCCACTGCAAAGAATCACGAGTCTGTGTTGAACTACTGGGATAAGATTGGTACGCCAACAGACAGCCATCGTTGGTGCTGCTCTATTATGAAGACGGCTCCGCTGTATAGGACTCTCAAACTTCCCGGCTCAAATAAACAAGGTAAAGTCCTTGCTTTTGATGGAGTGCGTGCGGAGGAGAGTAACCGTCGTGCAGGGTATATGAGAATCGGTAAGGG
>JAEEGL016947114.1_pt1 | contig 18314 bp, 12 predicted proteins | sample 9134231 | NCBI WGS metagenome assembly JAEEGL01 (sample SAMN16246548, study PRJNA631951) | gut metagenome | biome: gut microbiome; feature: rumen; material: fiber-attached | host: Bos | place: Iran: Karaj | collected 2018-10 | reverse complement strand
GGAAAAAGTATCATTAAAAGTAGTTCTGTCTTCTTCTTTTTGCGTAGTAGAATACAGCATACTTATATCATTAAGGTCAAGCTCTTTTTCCTTTTCAGCTTTCTGTTTAGCTTTTTTATCATCGGGATTAAATCCGCCGGGTGAAATTCCGTTAAAATCGATATCTTTCATAGTTCTTCCTTCTAACTTATAAATAAGTAATCGGCAGATTCTTATGAAAACTTTAATAAAACATTAAGAAATGATAATATTCTTTACTGGGCTTTGTCAGCGTGTAAAATTATAAAAAAGAGAGAAAATAAAAAAATTATGAATTTAATTGAAGAAATAAAACGATTAAAGAAAGAAAAAAACGCAATAATTCTTACTCATTGTTATCAAAATATTGAAATTGATGAAGTATCGGATTTTGTTGGCGATTCTTTGTATTTAAGCAGAGCTGCGGCAAAAACAGATGCTGATATTATTGTATTTGCAGGTGTTTATTTTATGGCTCAAAGTGCAAAACTTTTATCGCCGGATAAAAAAGTATTTCTTCCCAATATGAATTCAGGCTGCCTTATGGCAGATATGATAGATGTTGATAATCTCCGATTATTCAAATCCCAAAATCCTAATATACCGGTTGTCTGCTATATAAATTCGACAGCCGAAGTCAAAGCGGAATGCGATATATGCTGCACAAGTTCAAATGCGGTTGAAATTGTAAAAAGTTTAAATGTTCCGAAAATTCTTTTTGCGCCTGACACATATTTGGGGAAATGGGTAGCGCAAAAGGTTCCGAATACCGAAGTAATAACCTTTAACGGATTTTGTCCCACACATTTAAGAATAAGAGTTGAAGATATGCAAAGGGCAAGAGAAAAATACCCTGACGCACTTATTCTTGCACACCCCGAATGCCACAGTGAAGTTGCAAGATTAGCTGACTTTGTAGGTTCAACTAAAGAAATTATGGACTATGCAGTAAAAAGCAGCAATAAACAATTTATAATAGCTACGGAAAAAGGTGTTGTTGACAGGCTTAACAGAGACAATAAGCTCAATAATTGGGGTAAAGAATTTATACTTATCAATGAAAACATAGTCTGCCCTAATATGAAGCATAATACACTTGAAGATATTTATAATACTCTCGAAAACGAAACAAACGAAATAACCATAGCTTCATCAATTGCCGAAAAAGCAAGAAAATCCATTGACAGAATGCTTCAGATTAAATAAGTTTAAACTTTTAAATGTTTCTTAATCGATAAGAAGCTTCCGCCTGCACTTGAAAGGATTGCAAGTACGAAAAGGCTGAAAACAACTATATTCATTGCAAAGTCATTATTTGGAATTGCAAAGAAATTATGGAGTTTCATTAGTCCGTTCTGAACGGTATTTAAGGGTATAAGAGATATTAACGCTCCCATAAATCCGTATGCTGCACCCTGTAATATCAAAGGTATTTTTATATACCAATTGCTGACGCCCATTAACCTCATAATTTCAATTTCTTCTTTTCTTGACTGAATTACAAGCTGAATGGTTGAATTAATAATAATAATTGTAAGGATTGCTACGGTAATCCAGACAAAAATTGTAGCAGTATTAACAACATTTGTTATTGTCTGTAATTTCTTTGCCATTTCCTGAGCATAAGACATTTTCTTAATACCTGAGGTTATCTTTGTATTAATTTCATCACATACTGCAGAAATATTGGAAGGATCATCAACCATAATATGAAGCGTATCTGGAAGAGGATTTTCCATACCGCTCACGTCCATATCCTTATTCATATCCTCCCATGCCTGTTCTTTTGTAATAATGGTAATTTTCTTAACATGTTCAAGCTCTCTGAGTCTTGATGACATATAAACAGGGTCTACATTATTTTTAAGATAAACCGATATTTCAAAGGCGTTACCCAGTTTATCAACATAAGAGCTAAGAGAAAAACTGGTTCTGAACAAGGCGCCAAAAATAGTTAAAATAGCTGCAATTGCAGCAACTATAGCAATATTAATAAGTCCGGTTCTTTTAATACCGTATACTGTTTCCATTGCAATTCTGTACATAATTCTGATAGATGCAAGGTGTCTTTGAGGAATATGACGTTTTACCGTTTCTTTTATTATTTTCTTTTTATTATTCATAGGTACCAGCCTGAACATCTCTGATAATCTGACCCTGTTCCATAGTAATAACACGCTTTCTGAAGAAATCAACAAGATCTCTGTCGTGCGTTGAAACAATTACGGTAATACCTTTATCATTGATTTGTTCCAATATCTGCATAATTTCCATTGAATTTTTAGGGTCAAGGTTCCCGGTAGGCTCATCTGCGATTAATAAAGGCGGACCGTTAACAATCGCACGTGCAATACTGACTCTTTGCTGTTCACCGCCCGATAACTCGCAGGGTCTTGCATTCATTTTATTCAAAAGTCCTACAACCTTTAATGCACCCTTTACTCTGTCCTGAATTTCCTTTGAACGCATACCCAGTGTTCTGATTACAAGTGCAATGTTATCATACACGGATACATTCTGAAGCAATTTGTAATCCTGAAACACAATTCCCATACATCTTCTGATATTTGGAACCCTGTCATTCGGAAGTTTTGCTATATTTATATTACCGATCATAACGGTACCTGACGTAGGAATTTCTTCTCTGTACAATAATTTCATAAGAGTTGATTTACCTGCACCCGAGGAACCCGTTAAAAATACAAATTCACTCGACATTATATCCAAATTTATATTTTGGAGAGCATAAATATCTTTATATTTTTTGTATACGTTTCTTAACTGAATCATTTAATAAGTCCTGTTATTTTTTTCGCAAGATTTTCGGAATTTAGTCCGTAATATGCCATAAGCTCTTTTGCATTACCGCTTTGTCCGAACTGGTCATTTATACCGATTCTTGTAACCTTTACGGGGTAATTTTCGCTTAATACCTCGCAAACGGCGCTTCCAAGCCCGCCTATAACGGAATGATTTTCAACAGTAATTACTCTGTTTGTTTTCTTTGCTGATTTTATAATTGTTTCGGCATCAATTGGCTTAACCACCGGTACATTAATAATTTCAGCATCTATCCCGTAATCTGATAATATTTTAGCACAATCAATAATTTCTACCAACGTTTCCCCGTTCGTAATAAGGGTAACATTTTTACCCTCTTTTATAACTGAAGCCTTTTTATAATCAAACTTATAGCTCTCATCAAAAATATCAGGAAGGCTTGTTCTTGCTATTCTGATATATACCGGGCCGAAATAATTTGCTGCAAATTCAACAGCCTGTTTTGTTTCAGTTGCATCAGCAGGAACAATAACAGTCATATTGGGAATATTTCTCATTAAAGCAACATCTTCAAGAGCCTGATGACTTGCACCGTCTTCACCAACTGTAATTCCGCCATGAGTTGCAGCTATTTTTACGTTTAAATCCGAATAACAAATCGTATTTCGTATTTGTTCCCAGGCTCTGCCCGATGCAAACATGGCGAAGGTTGAAACAAAAGGTATTTTACCTGTACATGCCAGCCCTGCTGCAGTTGTCATTAAGTCCTGCTCGGCTATTCCAACATTAAAAAATCTTTCCGGAAACTCCTTCGCAAATATTTGTGTCTGGGTAGAACAGGATAAATCAGCGTCCAAAACAACAATGTTTTTATTTTGTTTTCCCAGTTCCGCAAGGGTTTTACCATATACACTTCTTACAGATTTACATTCTCTTGTCATGTTTTTTTCCTATTTTAATTCGTTTAACGCCTTTTGCAACTCTTCATCGTTTGGAGCCTTACCATGCCAGCCGGCATTATTTTCCATAAAGGATACACCTTTTCCTTTTACGGTATTTGCGATAATTACAAAAGGTTTATCACTGTCTTGGGCTTTTTCAATAGAATCAGCTATTTCTTCTGTATTATGACCGTCAATTTCAGCGGTATTCCAGCCAAAAGCCTCAAACTTAGCCTTGACATCACCGACTGATTTAACATTTTCTGTTGAACCGTCGATTTGAAGCTTATTACGGTCAACAAAGGCAATAATATTATTCAGTTTATTATGAGAAGCATTCATTGCCGCTTCCCAGACACTGCCCTCTTCAAGCTCTCCGTCGCCCATATAAACATATACTTTGCTGTTAATTTTATCAAGCCTTAAACCCAAAGCCATACCGCAGCCGATAGAAAGCCCCTGACCAAGGGAGCCTGTTGAAACTTCTATTCCTTTTAATACTCTTGAACTCGGGTGTCCCTGAAGTTTTGAACCTAATTTTCTGAAGGTTAAAAGTTCACTTTCATCAAAATATTTACAATGAGCCATAATAGCATACAAGGCAGCAGAAGCGTGCCCCTTTGAAAGTATAAATCTGTCCCTGTTTTTATAATCGGGATTTTTATCACCTTCAGGGTATTGTTTAAGATATTTTGTAAAAAGCACGGTTAGAATATCTATGCAGGATAAAGAACCTCCGGGGTGTCCGGATTTAGCGTTATGTATCATTTGCAATACTTCACGCCTTAATTTTTTTGAAGTATCTTTTATTTCGTTAATATCTTTCTGAGTTAATTTATTAACCATATTATTTCCTTTAACGTGCTTTTATTTCTTTTGTATTGCTTCAATTATAACTTTAAAGAGGAACATAGGCAAAGTCTTATAAATTCTTTTTATTCTTTGAGGTTGCGTTAAGGTTCTGTATAACCACTCAAATCCGGTCTTTCTGAAGATTTCGGGAGCTCTTTCAACGCTCCCCGCCCAAATATCAAAAGAACCTCCGACTCCTATAAATACAGACTCTTTAATTTCTTTTCTGCATTTATTTATAAATAATTCCTGCTTGGGTGCACCGAGGGCGGCAAGTACAAGCTTTGGTTTTCTTATACTTAAATTATTTATGATATTTTCTTCATATTCTTTATTAAAATAACCGTTCTGAATATAACAAATATTAAGATTTGGAAATTCTTTCTTTAAATTTTCAGCAGCCAGATTTACAATTTCTTCTTTTGCACCGATAAGAGCAACCGAATAATTCATATTTGCACATTTTTTTATTAATTCTTTTGTAAAATCAATTCCCGGAATCTGCTCCTGACTTATACCTTTAAGTTTAAGCGCAAGTTTTATGCCGGAGCCGTCAGGAATAACAAGTTCTGCATTTTTTAAAATATCTGAATATTCTTTGCTCTTATTAGCGAGTTCGATTATTTCAGGATTAATCGTAACAATTTGCATTCCCTGATTTTTATCCATATTTGACAAAACAAAAAGAACAGCCTCGTCAAAAGACAATAAATCAACACGATACCCTAATACATTTTTTGAATTTCTTTCCATAATTATATTTTAGCATGGCAGATTTTAATCGGAAGAAACTGTTAAAAAATATATTTTTTATGTAATAATTAAAACGAGAGCAGACGAACAATCGCGTATACTTTTAAGTATATGAGGAAAGTCCGGACACCTTAGGGCAGAACGACGGATAACTTCCGCCGGAGGCAACTCCAGGACAAGTGCCACAGAAAAGTAAACAACCTTTATGGTTCAGGTGCAACGGTAGTGTAAAAGACTACAGGAGGTATTGAGAAATACCTGCCCGGTAAACTCCGTTCGGGTGCAAGATTGATTGAAAGGCTAAGCTGACCCGGCATCTTTCAGAATATCGCTTGAGTTGCAGGGTAACCTGCTTCCCAGACAGATGATTGTTTAGAAACAGAATCCGGCTTATGATCTGCTCTCTTTTATGTTAAAGATATATTATTTTTATTCATATCATTAACTAATACTTCAATTTGCTCCGCATTATCCTGAATATTAGGATAGTATTTTTCTGCTATATCACATATATCAATGGGTTCATAATCCTTGTATTCTTCTTGGATCTCTTCAATAGGACGTGCGGATTTACTTGTTGTCAAATCGTATTTCCTTGCTTGTTTCAATTTCTCCAAATCTTTTTCACGAGTATGAACATAATCATTTTCTTCAACTGTCTTTGGCTGAAGATTTTCATATGCAGATTCTATTAAAAATCTCAACAGACTTGATTCCATATCGGTAACATCGGCATAAGAGCGTGATTCTATAGATTCCTTACCTATATCAAAATCACCGTTATCACCCAAAATATCCAATATTTTATATTTCTTTTCAAGAATCTTCTTTTGAAGTTCAAAACCCGCCTTTATTGTGAACGGCAAGGAAGGATTAACGGATTTATATGTCGGAAGTCCTATAAACTTTGAATACTTTGCATCTTTTAAAAGAAGAGGCTGGAAAGGATAGTCCTTTACATTATGGTGTTCAATTTCCATTTTAAATACATCTGTCTTCGGATAACTGAAAACCTGAACTTTCGGCGGTTTTTCTCTGTATTCGAGAAGAGTATTACGATTTTCACCGCCGATTATGAAACAATCTTGGTTCGGATATTCATTGGCAATTCTGTCAAGCATTAAAGCATCTTTCAACATAAAGGTCGGAGGAATATTTGATTCCCTTTCTAAGCCAAGGTTTATATTACTATCCTCAATATAAATTGACTTAAATGAAAAATTTTTATTATTTTTTGCAATATTTTGCTTATTTGCGTTATGATTACGCATATTTGCACTGTTTAATGCTCTTGAGATTGCTGAAATTTTCATTCTTAACTCCTCAACTATTATAAAATTCATAACAGAAAAATTTGCTTTTTCATTAAAACATGTAAAAAATATTTAACAATTAGTTACATAATATCAACATTTTTCGTCTTAGCTTTTTAGAAAAACTGAAGAAGCTGGTAATTTGTATGAAAATAAGTTCTCTTGATAATAGCCGTACAATAAATACATCCGCAACATCATTTAAAGGTCCGCCCGTATATCTGAAAGAACCGGTATGTGAACTGGGAAGAAAAGTATACGATTATATAAAAGTGCCGGAAAATAAGTTGTTTATGGCAATTACAGCATTGATGTTTCAGCCGCTTGTTGATTTATTGATTGCTGATGAAGACAAAAGAACCGATGCATCAATAAAATCAGCATCTAAAGCAATTGCAGGCGGCATTACAGGTGTAACGATAAGAGGAGTATTTCTTAATATAGCGGAATCCTGTATAGGATTGAAGAAAAATAATGTAATTAATGACTTATTTTTACCTAAAGAAGCAATTGAATTAGCAAAAACAAAACCCGGTGAAGCCATTCAAAAAATAAAAGAATACAACAGTACACTGTCATCTATTTTTGCAATTCTTCTTATGATCGGATTTACCAACGCAAATATAGACGTTCCTCTCACAAGCGATTTTCAGGATTTAATAGGCGGAATTGCAAAAGAGAACAAGACCTTTATTAAGTCTTTAAGTGATGTTTATAAATCAAGAAAAGGAAAAATTGTAAACTGGTTAAATAAACTTAAGAACAAAGTTTTAAAGCTGACTAAACCTGCGAGAAAGAAATCTGTTGAAGTTCTGAATAATATTGAAAAGCAAGAGGAGCAAAATAAATGAGTTCCTTAGCTTTAGAAACGTTTATCAGAAAAAAAGTTTTAGGTCCCGCCGCTTATATTAAAGAACACTTCTTTTCTATGGAAGGTTTAAAAAATGTTACCGGCGGAATAAGCAGTTTTGTTTGGAAACATTTTACCACAAGCGGAACTGCATTGATGCTTGCTGTAAATACCATTGCTGTTTTAAGCAGCCACTTGAATCAAATTAAAGGTCTGAAGAAAAGCAACAGAGAGAACAAAGATTACCTGATAAATCAAGAGAGAATTGAAATGTGGCTTGATTTAGGTATAAGTCTTATACCTCCCATAATTATAAACAATAAACTATCAAGATTATTTGAAAGCGGTAAATACAGAAGCCGGGAGAATGACAGGAAATTAATACAAATAGTAGGCCCCGTAATTGGTGCAACCAAAGATGATTTCTATAATCCGAACAGTAAACCGAAATTAATAGAAAAATTTGCAACAGCAATCACAAATAAAATAGAAACAACTATAAACAGAGACGGATTTAATAAAGAATCGAAATATGGGAAATTCTTGAACGAAATCAGACGTAAAGCACTTGAAATACTTGAACCTACCCGACTTGTTAAAAGAGGAAAACAACTAAAAGACCAAACACTGGAATTTAACGATAAGGCTGAACTCGGATATGTTCCGAGAAGCGTACTCCATAATTTTAGAAATAAAAATGCTTATGAAGATATATGCGGAATGTATGAAGGCTTTAAAATAATAGCAACAATCGGATATATGATAGTTGCCGGAAATATAATAATGCCGATAATCAAAAACCTTCTTGCAAACAGAAATTACAAAAAAGAGCTTGAAGCAGCAGGAGAAACAAAAGAAAGTATGAGAAGGAAAAAGAGGTTTGCCTTTACACAAGCACCTCTTCCACATGAACTTGATGTCAGCATAAAGCCAAAACAAAAATCACATAATTTACTTGAGCAATATACAAACTCACCGTTTGATGTTCTCAAATCGCCGCCGGGAAATAAAAAACTATTCAGCGAATTTTATTCATACAATAAATTTATGACTCAATCCACAGGATTGAGAATTTAACATTTTATATTGTATAATTTTATATGGATATTTTGCGTCCGTAGCTTAACAGGATAGAGCAAAGATCTCCGAAGTCTTGAGATGTGGGTTCAACTCCCATCGGGCGCATTTTAAAATCAAAAACTCTTTTTTATATGATTCACACATCCGGATAAAAAATGTCTGTATATTTCAACAAAAGCAATATCCCTGACTATTTGTGCTTTTAATTTTTCAGTATTTTCAAACCGAATCTGATTTCTTATTTTTGCGGCAAAAGAAATTCTTATCTTTTGTCCGTATATGTTATCATTGAAATTTAAAATATGTACTTCTGTTTTTAAAACTTTCTCTCCGCTCTTCGTATCGCAATATCCGTGATTTAATACACCGTTATAGAGTTTTGAACCGATATTTACCTGTACGAAATAAACACCAAACGGAATTTTTATTTTATTTTCCGGATATTCAATATTTGCACTGGGGAAACCCAGTGTACGGGCTATTTTATCACCCTCAATTACAATACCGGATAAAAAGAAATTATACCCGAGCAATTTATTTGCTTCAAAGAAATTTCCCAGCTGAAGCTTACTTCTTATAACTGAGCAGCTTACAACATCACCATCGATAACAAAGGGAGGAACCTCGAAATATTTATATCCGTACCTTGTACTGTTTTCTTTTAAAAAAGTACTGTTCCCTTCTTTATTAAATCCGAAGCTGTGATTAAATCCCGTCGTAATAGCAATTGGAGAAAAATATTTAACCAGAATATTTTCAAGGTAATCCTTTGCCCTGATATGTGAAATATCTTTAAAATCAAGAACAATAAGATTATCAATACCCAATAATTCAAATATTTTTATTTTTTCTTCAAGAGTTAAAATCTGCTCAACTTTCTGATTTGAAAGAACCTCCAAAGGGTGATTTTTAAAGGTAATTACGGCAGATGAAGTTTTATTTGATTTTGCAATATTTATGGCGTTTTTTAACACGACTTTATGCCCCAGATGAAGCCCGTCAAAAAAGCCCAATGCCAATGAACTATTATTAATATATGTTAATTCATCATAAATTTGCATACCGTAATTATAGACAAAAATAACCGATTGTTGAATACTATTTTTAGGGATAATATGAAAAACGAAAAATACATTCATATATATAAAAATTCAAATGCGCTGGCACTATGCGAAGAGTACAACGGCGCATATTTTACACCGGAAAATGATATTATTTTTAAGTTCTTTACTTTTAAAGAAGTAAAAAATGTAACATTGGAAATAAAACCGCATAATTCCGAAATTTTAAAATTTAATATGACTTCAGTTGGTGAGGGAAGATGGCACATAAGGCTTCAGAGCGGTATAGCCCAATCCGGCGACAGATACAGATTTGTTTTTGAGCACAATAATGAAACAATAGAGGTAAAAGATCCCTGTTCAATGTGGCAGGACACCTACTATAAATGGTCAAAACTATACAACCATAATATTTACAAATGGAATGATTATGACTGGATTTCCTCCGACAATCAGAAAAAAATAAGCAGATTAGCAAATGTAAACAATAAATTTTTGCCGGTAGAAACTTTAAGAATATATGAACTTCATATTGGAACATTTACGCAAGAAGGTACATATCTTGCGGCTAAAGAGAAACTTACTCATATTGCAAAAGATTTACACTTTAATGCAATAGAAATAATGCCCGTTGAAAACACATATTCATTCAACTGGGGCTATGACGGCGTGGATAAATATGCTCCGAATCATACCTACGGAACACCCGACGTTTTAAAAGAGCTGATAGACTTTGCGCACAGTCTTAATCTTAACGTAATTATGGACATAGTACCGAATCACCTGGGTCCGGATATAGCGGAATTACAAAGAACAGGCCCGTATATAGAAGGTGAAAATTGCTTCGGTTACAAATTCAACTTTGAAAAAGACGAAAATTCCTTTTATGTAAGGTATTTTATAATAGGTGCGGCACTAAACTGGATTATAAACTACCATTGCGACGGTTTAAGAGTTGATATGACAAAGTTTATGTGCAGCGATTTTACAATGAAACAAATGATTGCGGAAATAAACTTCCATTGCCCGAATACTTTTATGATAGCTGAAGACGGAAGAGATAATGATGCACGTGTTACAAAACCGTTTCCGAAGGAAGAAACAGAAGAAAACGAATTTAACCATAAATCTTTTGTTAAGAAAATCAGCGAAAATACAATTTCATTATCGGCACTCGGTTTTGATACAGAGTGGGATTTCCCGTTTCATAAGCAAATTGCCGCATCTGTTCTCGGGAGCTGGGACTGCAGGGTTAAAAACATATGTGATTTTGACTATTCGCTGCGTGATGCCCAAACCCGTGTTAAATATGCAATGAGTCATGATGAAATCGGCAACGTTGACGGTACAAGACTTATAACAAAAATTATTGTTAATGAATTAAATATGAATGACAAAATATGTGAATTTGCTCACCCATTAATTTGCAAAATGGTTGCACATTCGGCTCATCGTATTCTTGAAGCACTTGTTACGGGTAAACTTGAAAATATGAATAATGAAGAGCTTGAAGATTTTATGCGTCATAACGCACTTCCTAAAAACACAACCGTTGAAAACATTCATAATGCATATATAAATGCGGTTAAAATGCATAAACTCGTTTTAGGCAAGGTATATTCAATTCCTGGGCCCAAAATGGTATTCCAGGGCGACGAATACGGCGATTTATCCTACTTTAAATTTTTCAGAAAATTCTCTATCGGAAAAGAAATGTATTTACTTGATAAAGGCTATGAACCAGGAATAAAAGCCTATAAAGATTCAAAACTTGAAACGGTTAAACCTAATGAAAAATACAAATATATTAATACCGGAATTGAAAACTTTGTAAGAGATTTAAATATTCTCAACGAAAAGAACATAGCTCTCTCTTCAGGTGTAATAGAAAAAACCGTTGCAAACGAGCATACGGATACACACGCAATATTTGCAAGAAAAATTTACAACGAGATATTTTCAGTATCAAATTTTTCATCAAAACCTTATGAAGGTAACTTCGGTATAATGTTCCCGAAAGGCAGATGGAGAGAAGTTTTAAATTCGGACAATAAACTCTATGCAGGTGAAAATAAATACTTAAACGGCGATAATATATATGAACAATTCTCGCATATATCACTTGCTCCTTACGGAATTGTTTTCTTTGAAAATGTGTAAATATAAGTTCAATTTTATGGCATAATGATGTTATGAACGACAAAATAATCATACGAAAAGCAAACCAGCATAACTTAAAAAATGTCAGTCTGGAACTGACAAAAAACGAATTAATTGTATTTACGGGTATATCAGGTTCCGGGAAAAGCTCTCTTGCCTTCGATACAATTTTTGCGGAAGGTCAGAGAAGATATGTTGAAAGCCTTTCAAACTATGCGAGACAGTTTCTTGGACAGCTTGATAAACCTGACGTTGAAAGCATAGAAGGACTTTCACCCGCTATTTCAATTGACCAGAAATCCACAAGTAACAACCCTCGTTCAACCGTAGGCACGGTTACGGAAATATACGACTATTTAAGACTTCTCTACGCAAGAATAGGAACACCGCACTGCCCTGATTGCGGCAGCGAAATAGCACCGCAGTCTATAGATGAAATAATTGATAAAATTTATACACTGGAGGAAGGCACAAAAATTCAGCTTTTATCACCTGTTGTAAGAGGAAAAAAAGGCGAATATGTAAGTTTACTGGAAGAACTGCACAACGAAGGATTTGTAAGAGTCAGAGTAGACGGGAAAGTCTATAATCTTGACGAAGATGAAATTGAACTTAATAAAACACAAAAACATACAATAGAAGTTGTTGTAGACAGACTTATAATAAAAGAAAGCGCAAAATCAAGACTGACAGACAGCGCACAGATAGCACTGGAAAAATCGGGCGGTTTATTAATTGTTGATGTCATAGGAAAAGCTGAAATGATATTTTCCGAGAAACTGGCATGTCCGAATTGTAATCTGAGTTTTGAAGAACTTGCCCCGAGAACCTTCAGTTTTAACAGCCCCTATGGCGCCTGTCCGAAATGCGGAGGATTAGGAGCTCACTATGAACCCGACGCGGATTTATTAATACCCGACAGAACAAAATCTTTAAAAGCAGGTGCAATATACCCGTGGGCAAAAACGGGAAACCCGTATTATCAGGAAATCCTGCAATCCGTTGCAAGTCATTTCGGCATTGATATGGATTTACCCTTTGAAGAACTGCCTAAAAAACATCAGGATATTATATTATACGGAAGCGGAAGTGAAGCGGTAAAACTTCGTTTCAAAGAATTTGGGGGAACAAGGTATGTAACAAGAATTATGCCGTTCAAAGGCGTAATTCCATATTTTTTGGAGAAATACAACGAATCTTCTTCTGACGAAGTAAGAGAATTTATACAGGAATATATGTCGCAAATTCCCTGCAGCGAATGTAACGGAGCGAGATTAAAACCGTTCTCACTGGCGGTAACGGTTGGCGGCAAGAATATTTATGAAGTCTGCTGTTTATCAATAAAAGATGCGTATAAATTTTTCTCGGATTTATACCTCGAACTTGATGATTACAAACTGACTATAGCAAAACAAATACTTGAAGAGATCAGAGCAAGACTTAAATTTATGCTCGACGTGGGATTAGGCTATCTTGATTTAGCCAGAATGGCAGGAACGCTGTCAGGAGGCGAAGCCCAGAGAATAAGACTTGCCACACAGATAGGTAGCGGTCTTTCAGGAGTATTGTATGTTCTTGATGAACCATCAATAGGGTTACATCAGTATAATAACGATATGCTTATAAAAACGCTTGTGAGATTAAGAAATCTGGGTAACACTCTTATAGTCGTCGAACACGATGAGGACACAATCAGAAATGCGGATTACATCGTAGATATAGGTCCGTATGCGGGAGTAAACGGAGGGCAAATTGTTGCACAGGGTACACTGTACGACATAATTCATTCAAAAAAATCTTTGACGGGTCAATATTTAAGCGGAGAAAAGACAATTCCGGTACCAAAGAAGAGACGTGAGGGCAACGGAAACTATCTTGAAATAATAAATGCACACAAAAATAATTTAAAAAACATAAACGTAAAAATCCCGCTGGGAAAAGTTGTTGCCTTAACGGGGGTATCGGGCAGCGGCAAATCAACATTAATGAACGATTTATTGTATCAGTATTCCATACACAAGCTTATAAAAAACAAACCCAAACCTCAGGGCTTAGACAGAATAGACGGATTCGAGAATATTGATAAGGTTATTTGTATAGACCAATCACCGATAGGACGAACACCAAGGTCAAACCCTGCAACCTATACGGACGTATTTACTCATATAAGAGAGTTGTATGCACAGACAACAGAAGCGAAAATGAGAGGTTATAAAGCGGGAAGATTCAGTTTTAACGTTAAAGGCGGAAGATGTGAAGCCTGCAAAGGCGACGGACTGACAAGAATCGAAATGAATTTCCTCTCCGATGTCTACGTAAAATGCAACGTATGTAAGGGGCAACGCTACAACAGAGAAACACTTGAAGTTAAGTATAAGGGTAAAAATATATCCGAAGTACTTGATATGACAATAGCAGAAGCACTTGATTTTTTTGAAAACATACCTAAAATAAAGACAAGACTGCAAACCTTAAACGATGTAGGCTTAGGATATATGAAACTGGGACAGAGTGCAACAACGCTATCGGGCGGCGAAGCACAGAGAATTAAACTTGCAAGCGAACTGAATAAGCGTGCAACGGGAAAAACCTTATATCTGCTTGATGAACCAACCGTAGGCTTACATTGGTATGATTTGGACAAACTTATAAAAATAATAAATAAACTGGCAGATGCGGGGAATACCATTTTAATTATTGAGCATAATCTTGATTTAATTAAAACGGCTGACCATATTATTGATTTAGGACCACAGGGCGGGGACGACGGAGGAACAATTGTAGCCGAAGGTACTCCCGAGGAAATAGCAAAAGATAAGAATTCTCTGACCGGTTTATATTTAAAGAAAATGCTTTAATAATGAATTTACGGATTTATTGTAATATAATAGACACATTCGTTCTGTCTGTATAGGAGGAATATCATGGCAACAAAATTCACACCTAAAAAGAATAAGGTAACAGGAACCAAGAAAAAAGATAAAATAACCTGGGTTAGTTCAAAGGCGTGGAAAAAGGCTTTAACCGTTAATGCAGGAAGCGGAAATGACGTTATTAACTTCAAAAAGAGCAAATACAAAAACAAACTAAACGGTCAAAACGGAAATGATACTGTTTATGGCAGCACAAAAAACGACACAATCCATGGTAACGCAGGTGCAGATAAATTATACGGATACAGCGGTGCAGATAAAATCTATGGAGATGACAGTTCCGATAAAATATACGGCGGTAACGGAAATGATTATTTGTATGCAGGCAAAGGCAACGACTACATAGACGGCGGAAACAATAACGATAAAATATACGGACAGTATGGCACTAATACCTTAAAAGGCGGTGCGGGAAACGACAGTATTTATGCCGGAACAGGAACCGATAAAATATGGGGCGGTTCGGGTAATGATGTTATTGATTTGGCAAAGGGCGGAACAAATACCGTTTATGGTGAAGCGGGCACGGACAAAATAGTAAATATAAAAGGAAACGCTGTTGTTGACGGCGGTGCGGATAAAGATACAATTACTGCAATTTCGGGAAACAACACTTTAAAAGGCGGAGCAGGTAATGATTCTATAACGAGCGGTACGGGCAATGACTTTATAGAAGGCGGAGACGGTGATGATACTATAGTTGCAGCTCTGGGTTCAAATACAATAACAGGCGGAACAGGTAATGACCATTTGTATTCTGGTACCGAAGGTAATTTATTTATTTTTGACGGAAACTTCGGAAACGATACCATTTATAATGCAACAAGTAATGATAATATATTAATCCCGAGTGCCGGGCTTGGTTCAAACAGACTTCGTGCATACAAAAGCGGAGATGATATTGTTTTACATTCCTTGGATTTAGACTCTAATTCAATAACAATAAAAGACTGGTTTACTTCTGAAGACAAATATAATATCGGAAACATTCCCATAAGTATTGAAGATTCGGGAACTTTAAATTTAAGTAATTTCAATGAAAATCTTCTCCTGACGGGAGGAGAAAGTAACATAACTCCTAATGGCGGTACTGACAATATAAATATGGCAAATACCGGAAACAATACATTAAATCTTCATTATAACAGCATTCCCACTACGACAGGACTTTCCGGATATACCTCAACCGATACAATAAATTTTTCGGGAGATATTGAATTTGCAGACTTAAGAACAGAGGTTAGCGGTACTAATCTGATAATAAAATATGGTGAAGATGTTCCGGGAGAACAGGTTGAAAGTACATTAACAATTTATAACTATTTATCTAATCTGACACCTCTAAAAATAAAGACTTCTGAAGGAGAAAAAACCGTTAATAAATTTCTGGAAGATAAAGGTCTTGTAATTCTTGACGGTTCAGAACCGACAACCCTGACAGGCGGAAGAAATAATGTAATATTAACGCAATCCGCAAATATAACAGGAAGTTCAGAAGGTAATGATACCATAAATGCAGGTATAGGAAATGATACAATTACCGTAAACGGCGGAAATGAGAATGAGATAAATGCAGGTAACGGTAATAATGTAGTAAATATTGCAGGCGGCAGCGCATATGTTACAGCAGGCGAAGGTAATGACAGTATAACGATAGGCGGAGATGGCGAAAGTACTGTTATTATTGATAAAGGACAAAATACCGTTACCGTTACGAGTGATTCCAATACTGTTAATGACGGTTCGGGAAAAGATACCATAACCGTATCGGGTTCAAACAATTCAATAAACCTTGCAGGTTCAAACGAAGTTACTGTTACAGGCAGTAATAATTTAATTACCGGAGTAACGGGTGATAATACAATCAATTTAAATTCAACCGACGGAAATACAGTATCTATTTACGGCGGTGAAAATATAATAAACGGCTCAACAGGTGATGATACAATCGCAATAACAAATCAATTTGATAACGGAACAACAACCGTAAGTATGGAAGGCGGTTCAAACGTAATTACAACCTCCGGCGGTAATGATGTTATATCAATAGCGGGAGACGGAAATAATAATATCAGCACATCTACAGGAAATGACAATATTACTTTAACAGGTAACGGTAATAATGAAATAGATGCAGGCAGCGGTGATGATTCAGTTGTAGCAGGCGGAGGCGATGACATCATAAACATGGGAACTTCCGGTACTAACGGCGATACCGTATATTCAGGTGCGGGTAGTGACGAAATCACAATATACAGAGGTGAAGCATACGGTGAAGACGGTGATGATTCCATAAACGCGACAGGCGGAGGCTTTATAGACGGCGGAGCAGGTAATGATACTATTTCTACAGGTTGGATGCCATCTACGGTTACAGGCGGTACAGGCAATGACAGTATTGAAGCACACTCCGGTAGCAGTAATTGGTATGAATTTGCGTTAGGTGACGGAACAGATACAATTACAGGAATAGATAATATTGACAATGATATTAAGGGACAGGATACAATATTTTTAACAGATGCAACCGTTGATTCAGTAACTTTTGATTATCAAAAAAGCACAAATTTTTATAGTGCCTACGACCTTATAATAAATTACGGTAATAGTGATGATAAAATTATAATTAATAAATACTGGATTTCATATATTGAAGGTAATGCAACATATTACTCTTTAAACGGTTATGATGCAGACATAATAATAAAAGACTATAATGGTGATACTATTTCTCCTGTAGATAAATTTATAATGGAATATAATCAATCCTCCGTAGCAATGAATAAATACACAAGAGACAAATATTTTAAGGTTAAATATAACCTTGTGGACGGTGTAAATAATTCAATAACAGGAGGTCAGGGTGATGAAACCGTTACGGGCGGAGGTACCGCAAATACAATAAATATGTATAACGGCGGTACAAAATACATAAATGTATCTTCAACGGAAAAATCCAATATTTATACGGGAAACGGCAATGACACGATAACAACGACCGGAGGTAATGATTCAATTTCTGCAGGAGACGGTGATGACAGTATAACGACCGATACAGGCAACGACAGAATTGATGCAGGTGCAGGGAATGACTATATTAATGCAGGTACAGGGGAAAATGTTATATGGGCAAGAGAAGGTAATGACACTATCTTTGCAGGCTATGGCGGTGGAATAGACCAAATAGACTGCGGTACAGGAGTTAATGAAATTCATATAGGAACAAATACACCGACAAACGGTAACTCAGTTGCGAGAATTTGGACATATTCAGATGGTGATACGCTTGTTTTACCGACTTATACTGATCATACAAGTAATTTAAAATATGATTTATCAGGTATTACGGCAGGACAAATGACAATTATGTATAAAACAGCCGGCGGTACCGGCTATAACGTAATTCAAATGGAAACGTTGTTTAAAGATTTATACGATTTCAATATAAAAATATACCGTGTAACGGCGCCGACAAGCATTTATGAACTTATAGAAAATGCTGCTGATGCCCAAATTGTCGGAATCAGTAAATCAAGTATACAATATGTTACTGCTACAAGTGAAAAAGTAAT
>JAEEGL015614344.1_pt1 | contig 18315 bp, 29 predicted proteins | sample 9134231 | NCBI WGS metagenome assembly JAEEGL01 (sample SAMN16246548, study PRJNA631951) | gut metagenome | biome: gut microbiome; feature: rumen; material: fiber-attached | host: Bos | place: Iran: Karaj | collected 2018-10 | reverse complement strand
TTGTATATCTCGTCCTACGGACGTTAAATTATAGGAGGCTTTGCCATGACTAGAACCGAGAGAGAGAACACCATCAGCCGCACCATTGAGTTTGACGTTTTCGACGTTGTAGCCGTCAATCTTGCTGAAAACAAGGTTGAGCACTTCGACTTCACCTATCCGCGCATCTCGTCCAAAATAACCGAGGAAGCCGCGCGCGTAGTGTGTAAGAATCGCCACGTCGCACTCGTTCAAATGACGCACGTCAAGACGTTCAAGAAGTTGGCAGTTTGGGACTTAATCGAAATTTTGCCCGCTGCGAATCTCCTTGAACCTAGGCAGACCAAAACCGCAGACACCGACACCGCCGAAACCGAACCCGCCGACACCACCGTACAGTAACCGACACCGCGCGGGGGGAGTAATTCCACTCCCCCCCGCCGCATTTTCATTTAACGGAGGTTGTGAAAATTGAAGCACCACCCACTAATAAACGATTACACGGGGGAGGTTCTCTACTTCTCCCGTGAAATCGACCTTATAAAGTACGCCGCCGACTACATCAGTAGACACGGCGGTTGTGTGCTAGGTTTAGGCAAGCGCGGGGTGTACCGCATCACTCAGCCGTGGAATTATACGGGTGATATCCTAGAAATTCCGCGCACCCTCTGAGTGCCGCCGTTTTTACGGGTATCGGATGTCTAAAGCCCGGCACCCGTGCGAATGGTTACACCAAGATGTGCAGCCAAATAAACTAAAGGAGCGAAAACAATGTCACTCAACGTCAGCAAAGAAAACAACGAAATCGCGTACAAATGGTTGACCGAAAAAGTCGCATCCCTTGACCCCACAAACTCGACAGCCTATTCCTTCGTATGCGGTGAAATTCACGCGGCATATATGCTCAATGTGATTACACGCGAACAGTACGAAGTCCTGGAACGTACAGTTGACAACAAATTTTACGGAGTAGACGTACTCTAAAGCACGCTCACCGGCAAAATGGGGTGCACCACCCGTGAAAACTGATACACCCCATAATGCCAAAATCTCAATACTACCCGTGAAAATGGGTACACAAAACAAGGAAAGGAAATTACACCGATGACAAAAACAGAATTGTTCGAACAGTGTGAAAAGCATTTCCACGATTCGTACATTAAGCCGCTCAATCGCTGTCAAGCAGAATACACCAGCACAGTGTGTTTTGATGACTCAACCCAGTGGATAATACTTCGCTCCTATAGTACTATAGTTGCAGCATTTTCTTGCGTATCCGGAACCGTCTACGTTCGTGATTACTATAGTGCAACCACCGTGCAGCACGTCACCAAATTTATGCAAAAGATTAGTGCCGATTTTTATATAGTCAGAATCGCCTATTTGTACAAACGCTCTGACAATATTGCGGCAATATATTACCGAAATTCCAGTGTTCGGTATCACAAAAGGAGTGAAATCCAAACCCTCCTTGAGGATGATTATAAGCACCTTATCTACATCTACGAAATGTACTAAACCTGTGAAAATTATGGGGCATACCCAAAGTCAGGATATGCCCCAAATACTAGAAAAGGAGTTACACCCCAAATGTCCAAAGTACTTTTTACAGACGTGTTTGGAGAAACACACGAACTCATCCCACATTTCGCCACGTACCAGCCGCGCAAAGACACCCATTATGCTCCAAAGATGGCACTACAGTTCAGTGTTAAATCCGGCGATTTCTATGAACCCTACGGCACTCTCACTGTGAATCTGCCCGGCACTCTTCCGTTCCATAATTACGCCTTCGTAGATTGCAACAATTGGCACAACGTAGACCAACTTTTGAAGTACAATTTCTGTGAAGATACCGGCTTACGTCAAATCTCCGGCTATGTCATCTATCCCGTGTGGAAGTTCTCACGTGAATGGTTACGAGAGATAGGCGGCGAGAAGTACCGTGAATATTGGCTTGATTGGCTCAGATGGAAGCACGAAATTGAACATAAGGAGGACACCTAAAATGCCGAGAAATCCCACCAAAAAGAACCCACTAACTCCCACCGAAGACGCACTATTACAAGCACAAACTCAAGTCCGTTCAGTACGCGAAAGACGTTACAAAGGCAAAGACCTCATTGAAGCGTATATGACACAAATGCGTACAGTAGATATCACAGTAGTAGATGCCGTACACTCCCACCTAAAGTTAATCCTATACACCTTATCCTACGTAGCCCTTCTCACAGAATCCGAATACAACGATTACCTCACAATTGCCCGAAATATTGTCAAATCACGGAGGTCACAAGTACAATGATTACGCTCAAAATAGGTAACTACAACAAGGACGAGAAATACGCACTGTACGAAGCATTAAGTGAAACCAAAATGTGCTTATGCAACACCCTATGTTGGGAAGATGATTGCCCCACTTGCCCGCAAAAGAGAGTCTGCGATGACATACAATCAGCACTCGACTATCTCGTCCAGGATATGAACAAAAAGTCCAAATAACCACTCACCGCGAGGGTGTACACAGATGTTCCGTGTATGCCCTCGCACATTTAACCCCTTATTCATCTCTTATTCATACCTTGTTCATACTTTTATGGTACAATATAGATACTGGAAATAGGTACATAGGCAGTCCATTTCCGTGAAATTCATAACACAAAAGGAGGAAAATTCAATGCCTAGAGCCGCGCTTGTCACTCGCACCATCAAGTCCACCAAGGTTAAAGCCCTTGTGTGTGACACCGAGAACTTCACCACCGCCACCCAGGAATTCACACTTCCTCGCACCTACCCTGACACCGATACGATTCTCAAGGTTCTCCAGAAGAAGCACTCTACTGAAACCACCAAAATCGTGAAGGTCATTTCTACCGAAGTGTGCGAAGCACTGTATGGGATGAGTGAAGACAAGTTCATTGCCAACGCTGAAGTCCTGCCCCCTCGCATCGTCAACAAAGAGTAACCCACCAACCCCAACAAAATTCACAACTAAACTGAAAGGAAATTCACAAAATGCAGAAAGAATTCAAAATCATTGAGGTGAAAGAGATTACCACCACGGACGGCAAGAAATTTAACGCCTACAAGACCATAGGGAAGGGCAACCGCAAGATGGACGTTAGGTTCGTAAAGGGTGCAGCCAATGTCCCCACCGAAGCGTGCATAATTGTCTGCAATGAGGAAGATTGTAACGTAGACAACACTCGCCAGTATCCCATCCTCTGGGTGAAAAATGTGCTTGAAATCAAGCCGTTTGAGCGCAAGAGCAACGTGTCAGAGTATTTTGACTAATCCCTAAACCAAAATCACGCCCCGCGGTGTAGAATTTAACTCCTATGCCGTGGGGCATTTTCTACAAGAAAGGAGTACACCCTATGGCGCAATCCGAGATAGCACGTGAACGGCGAAATATCCGTAAAATTATCGCACGTGGTGCAGAACGGAACGTAACATTTGACATACCCATAGACCTAAATACTGCAACATTAGATGAACTAAAAGACCTACACCGCAACATCTACAACTACTCCTCCAAAATCACCAAAACAGGTGAATATTTAGAGGGTTCTGACGTCAAGAAATTTGAAAACAAATCCCGCACCGCTCACGCACGTAGAAAAGAAACCATTTCCATAGATTATGAAGTAGATATGGAGGAAAATCCGGCAGAAACATATGACGAAAATCGTGACCAGTTTGATTACGATGAAACTCCAGATTACAACACCGAATACGACTACTCCTCACCTGAAGATTCTTCCTACGATTATGACAGTTGGGACGCAGCCAATTATGACGATTCCGATGCAGAGGATTTCTCAGAAACCACGATGGAAGAAGAAGAACTTTATGACACAGTTTTACAAGATATTCGTGATTTAGCCGGGGAATATAATGACGATGCAGTTTCCTCCCTATTAGACCAAATAGATATTGCAATATCGCAAATAGGGAGAGCGCAAGTTGTGCGTAATGTAATTAACTATTCTGGGTTACTAGTTGAATCGGCTATGAAAGTAGCAAAATACGCGGGAATGGCGGGACGTGGCGCACAAGAAACTCGCCTTAGAAATTTCCAAAACTTCATTTCCATTCTATACGGAACTAACCCAGATAAATTCGCTCAAGATGCCGAACGTGCGGCGGCTCACGGTACAACATTTGTCAGTCAGTTGCAACATATGGAACCTCCCAAAGGTGCAACCACATTTGAAACCCTTGAAGCAGGGCTTGCACTGGATTTCAAACGATTCTGGTACAAAGATGAGTCCGGTAATTGGTCATATTATGATTCAAGAAAAAAGCAATGAAAACCCGCACCGCTCGTTACTTTATGTGTGACTTTGAAACCACCGTGTTTGAAGGTCAGGCAGACACCGAAGTTTGGGCAGCCGCTGCGGTTCAATTGTACACAGAAAATGTCATAATATTCCACTCTATTGGCGAACTCTACGACTTCTTCGTTTCACTAGATGAGAACATAGTAGCGTACTTTCATAACCTCAAATTTGATGGCGCATTTTGGATGTACTATTTACTCCACGATTTGCAATATCAGCAAGCATATGGAGTGACAGAAGATACTCCAGATAAACCCCATATGCTCAAACCCAAAGATATGCAAAACAAAACATTCTCATATTCCATTTCTGATATGGGTCAATGGTACACCATAAACATCAAAGTCAACAACCACATTATAGAAATACGTGACTCCCTAAAACTCCTCCCATTTAGTGTAAAGAAAATCGGGAAAGACTTCCAAACCAAGCACCAAAAACTGAATATGGAGTACACGGGTTTCCGGTATGCCGGGTGCTATATTTCGGACGAGGAAAAACAGTACATTGCGAACGACGTTCTTGTAGTAAAAGAAGCATTAGAAATTATGTTTGAGCAAGGACACACTGCACTCACAATCGGCACGTGTTGTCTCAACGAATACAAGAACATAATCGGCATACAAGAGTACAACTCCTTGTTCATTAACCTCTACGAGAAAGAGATAGATAAGAACCTCTACGATGCACCCACTATGGGCGATTATATACGCAAGTCTTATCGTGGTGGTTGGTGTTATTTGGTGAAAGGGAAAGCCTGCAAAGTCAAGAAGAACGGCACAACCGCAGACGTGAATTCCTTGTACCCCTCAATGATGTCAGCAGAGTCCGGCAATGCGTTCCCTACTGGTGTCCCATATTTCTTCAAGGCTCAACCATTTTGGTGTCACAATCCGAACCATCCATATCGAAACAAGGAGGGAATTTTCTACTTTATACGTGTACGAACGAGGTTCAAAATAAAACCCGGCTATCTCCCATTTATCCAAATCAAAGGTTCAATATTCTATTCACCAACTGAGTGTCTAGAAACCTCTGACATCTACAACAAACAGACTGGCAAATATTATGCTCACTATGAACTGGATGGGGTGCAGCACGATACCCGCGTAACCCTCACATTTACGATGATGGACTACGAGTTATTCCTAGAACACTACGATGTGAAAGACTTTGAAATCCTAGACGGCTGTTGGTTTCACTCCCAAACCGGAATATTTGACGAATACATTTCCAAGTACAAGAAAATCAAAATGGAGAGCAAAGGAGCGATGCGACAACTTGCCAAACTGTTCCTCAATAACTTGTACGGCAAAATGGCTGCTTCGCCGGATTCTGGTTACAAACTAGTTTACTTAAAGGAAGATGGCTCAATTGGGTTCACAGAAGTCCCCGCATTTGATAAAACTCCTGGGTACATTCCCGTGGGTAGTGCTATCACATCCTATGCCAGATGTTTCACAATTCGTGCCGCCCAACAGAACTACCACGGTGTTGATAATCCTGGGTTTATCTATGCTGATACAGATAGCATACATTGTGACCTCCCACCTGAACAAATAAAGGGTATCAAAGTTCACCCAACAGAGTTCTGTTGTTGGAAGTTAGAAGCATCGTGGGATGTAGCGTGGTTCGTGCGACAGAAGACATACATAGAACACGTAGTAGCAGAAGACCTAGAGCCACTAGAAACCCCCTATTTAAGTATCAAGTGTGCAGGTATGCCAGAGAAATGTAAAACACTGTTCGTGATGTCATTGAAAGGACGTGAGAACTTCAATAAAGAAGACAAAAAGCGTTACGAGGAACTCTCCACGAAGGAGAAATGGTTTGTCGCAACAAAGCGGCAATTAACTGACTTCAATATTGGTCTATCAGTTCCCGGAAAACTCTTGCCAAAGAAAGTCCCGGGCGGTATCCTACTGGTGGACACATCTTTTGAAATGAGGTGACATTATGGAAGACAAAACTAAACTTAAAGAAATGCTGAATAATAAATACGGCATTTCTAAGGATTTTACACCCATTCATATAATTAAATGGGATAACACTATCGGTACAATTCTGATTCCTAAGTATGATAGGAGGAGTAACGATGAACGGGCAAATCGCTGAAGCATTAGCGCAACTTTATTCACAGATATTTGAGTGCAAATGTGCTGGACATTTTGATATGACATTATCACAGTTTTGCTTTACCGCTAGCGATGTATTTGGAATAATTTCATTTCACATATCTAGTGCAGATGTTGAACGCTTAAATATCTATCGGTTACTCTCAATTATGCGTAACAAATACAACGAAAAATACTGGGAAATGAGGTACTGAAATGGAAAACGTATGTAACATTAAAATTACTACAGATGACACCGATGTCCGTGTAGAAGTTTCTGGCAGTTTATATGCAAGCCAGCCCGACAGAATAAGTTTATTATGTACACTTGCCGATGCGTTTAGATTAACCGCAGATGATGTCATAAAAGCGGCACTATTGATAAAACTTGATTTAGCACCAAAAGGGAAAACTGGTACAATAGTTGAAGTGGCAGATTTACGTAAAATTCTGGGTCAAGAGGAGGACGAATGATGGGTGAAGATTGTAGAGAAACTTGTGCCGAACTAAATCGCGCCTTAGCATCATTAGAATTGTCAATGCAAGACACTCAATTAGCAGTAAGAGAACGTGCAATGTATGCTAGAGGACTACGATATTATGAGCGACTATATTGGTACGCTTATCATCACCCATTTAGATTCTTCTTTACCGCATTATTTCACAAGAAATGGGGCAAAGTGGTGGAAAAGGCACAAACGAAAAAAGGTGACAAGAATGAAAGTAACGATTGACAATTCCTTATGGGCAAGATTCAAGCATATATTTACACGTAAACTGTACTTTAAGATTCACATAGACGATGAAGAATTACACAACGCATTTAAGTCAAAAGAAAATCTAGATTCCCTCTGTGACCAAATCACCGAAAATATGTATTTAGAAACAGATAAATACTACATATCACAACTATTTACAAAGTAACTCAAAGGACTAGGGATTACTCCCTAGTCCTTCTTTATATCTAACACTTGTAGACACCTAAAGCGCGCAGCGTTCACGAGAGGAAATATAGGCTCTATAATTTCAAGAGTGCTACCCTATTTTCCCAGTAGATGAGCGTACAAGCAGATATTCACCATCCACCGGCTTTCACGGGTTCGTGTCGGCAGAAACACGAAGCACGGGATTTCACCGGTACTCAGTAACTCAGAGTCTTTAACACCGCTTGCTTACAAGATAAATCCTTAAAGCGGAAACAGCCTTGCCGGAAATAATATTTCATATTGTCCAGAAGCAAATTATTTCCCTTGAGCATCACGTAGTTAATATTATGGTCATCTGTAGTTACTGCAATTTTCAGTGGAAATGTCCTATCTACGTTCTTGTCACAGTACACTACACCAGCCTCGTAAAACTCTCTAATAGCGTACTCGCAATTCTCGTATTTGATGGTCGCAATATACCTACTTTTACCTAGCGGTCTTTCAATAAAAGCGTTGCTATCATTGAGGTACACGCCTTCCCGACCATAGTCAACATAACTCTTATCCATAAATGCGCGGTTGAATCCACTGTCCATCTGTTTTCTCCAGACCGATTCAACGTAACCCTGTTCCACCACGAAGCCGTCCCCCTTTAGGAACTTAGTCCGTGTACTCAATCGGCTACTAATACCCATAGCCTCATAATACGGATTCAGTAACGTGACCGCATTAGCGCACATATAAACTGGGACATACCTAACTTGCTTTCCTTGACCCCTAGCCACGGACGTATGAATGGACTTATATTTAGTAATCTCGTCATTACAATAGTGATTTGTTTCACTCATAAATTCGTCCATAAACATCCGGTCTACATCGCTAAAATAGTGTGAATTTTTCTTATAAAAATCAGCATTATTCAGCGCACAAACGTAACCGCAATGCACGTCGTTCAAATACAGATTTACATACTTATTCTCTGCACCAGGTTTGGACGTCATATTGTCCTTAGGGAAGAACAAGCCTTGTATATCCTTGAAGAACTTCTCGGCACAATCACTCAGTTCATAATCAAACCGATAAAGTATCATAAACTTGCTCTTATCACTCTTGAACTTGTTGACACAAAGCCGTGAAAAATACGTAGTCTTGCCCGCACTTCTGTTCGTGGTGCAAAAGTATATCTCAGGTTTGCGCCCATTTATGTCCATCAATGAGAGCAATTTAGTACCATCGTAGTACTCATTTTCCATACACTCTGTACTCATTATTTATTCCTCCCTTAATATTATACCATATTTCACTAAATTTGTCAAGAAAAAATTAGCAAAACCTCTTGACAAATTTTCCATTATATGGTATAATAAAGTAGACCAAAGTTTACTATTTATTCACACTTTGGTACAACTAGAAAGGAAGTAAATTGAGAATGGCAGTACTCAAAAGGGATGAATTCCTTAACAAACTGAAAGAGATAATTGGTGACAGTACAGAGGACAAGGATATGGCTCTCCTTGAGGATATGACTGACACCTACAATGACCTTGAATCTCGTGCCAGTTCTGAAACAAACTGGGAACAGAAGTACAAGGAAAATGATGCAGAGTGGAGAAAGAAATACCGCGACCGCTTCTTCTCTGCTCCTGCTAAAGACGAGCCGGACATTGATGACCCCGATGAAAAGCCAAAGGCTTTATCATATAATGATTTATTTAAGGAGGAGAAGTAATGCCCAGACGTGTTGCAATCAGCACTCTGAACGCTAGTACCATTGACATACTCAACACTATTCGTGCCAATGCGTCCTATGAGTACCAGAGTTCTGTACCCGTCATAACCCAGGAATCGGACATTCCTAAGGTCGGTGATATCCTCTTTGGTTATCCCTCCCTTGCGAACCAGTTCCTGAACGCTCTTATCAATAGAATTGCACTGGTAAGAGTAAAATCTGCTACATTCAACAACGCTTATGCTGAACTCAAGAAAGGTTACCTGGAGTTCGGTGAAACTGTTGAGGAAGTGTTCGTGCAGATTGCCAAAGCGAGAGAGTTCTCTGTTGAGAAAGCACCCGCACGTGAATTCAAGCGCACTATCCCCGATGTCCGTTCAGCGTTCCACGCTATGAACTGGCGCGTCCAGTACCCCATTACCATCCAGAATGAAGACCTCCGTCTTGCGTTCCAGAATGTCAATGGTGTGCAGGATATGATTGCGAAGATTGTGGACTCTGTGTATACCGCAGCCGAGTACGATGAGTTCCTCCTCTTCAAGTACCTCCTTATCAAGGCTATCTCGCACGGTAAGATGTACCCTGTTCCGTTCGATGCTACCAAGATGACCGAGGCAGCCAAGTCCTTCCGTGGTATGTCCAACAAACTCCAGTTTATGTCCAATGAGTACAACGCTTATGGTGTAACCACTACCACACCTAAGGCTGACCAGTACATCTTTATGGATGCCGAATTCAATGCCGCCTACGATGTGGACGTGCTTGCATCGGCGTTCAATATGGGTAAGGCTGAGTTTTCGGGTAAACTGAAACTCATTGATGACTGGACTACGTTTGATAACGATAGGTTCAACGAGATACGTGCCGGCAGTGACCAGATTGAGGAAGTTACGGATGCAGAACTTCTGCTTATGGCTGACGTAAAAGCCGTACTTATTGACAAAGAGTGGTTCCAGGTTTATGACAATCTTAACCAGATGACCGAGCAGAACGTAGCGTCCGGAATTTATTGGAACTATTTCTACAATGTGTGGAAGACAGTTTCCAGTTCTCCGTTCTCCAACGCTATCGTCTTCGTTGACGATGGTGCGACCACTACTGTGCCTACTGACCTCACCGCTACTGTTGTTACCAAGAGTGTTGGTGACCTGGGTACTGTTATCACGCTTGACCTTGAGCCGGCTTCTGCCGCTCTTGAGCCTTCCAATTACGCCTTTGTCCAGACCGAGGATGCAACCGAAGATGGTATAGCGATTCACAAGTATGGTGCGCTCATCTTCCCGCCTCTTGAGCCTGACGTTGAACTCCACGTGAAGATAGGTGAGCAGGAGTACATTAGTGGTACTTATGACGCTGGTACTACCACTTATACTAAGGCAGACTTTGAGAGTGATAATGCTGATGTCGGTGACACCATTAAACTCTACAAGGCTGAAGTCTACGAATAATCTTTAGTTAAAACCTAATGGGGGATTGTATGTTTTATATAATCCCCCTATTCTTTAAGAAAGGAAGTAGAAGTTATGGCATATGTTGCACCCGCTTCTGAGGTTTACCTCATCAAGAATTGCCCTCTTGATATTGGACGGGAACATACCATAAAGTTTGCATCGGCAAGCGCGCAGCAGACGTACTTCCAGAGTAACGTAAGGGCGACACACCATTGGGGTGATTACGTAAGGATAAATCCGTTAGATAATGTCATACGTCTGGGTTTGGACTATGCGTCGGTTTATCAGTGTAATTATGTCGCTTTCAGAAATGCTGCTACTTTGTACGAGCAGAAGTGGTATTATGCGTTTATAGTTGAGTGTAATTATATTAACGAAGGTACTACAGAGATTGTGTATAGTCTTGATTATATGCAGACGTATTTGTTTGACTTCAAAGTTCTGCCGAGTATGATTGAGAGAGAACACACAAAGACGGATACAGTTGGTGGAAATATTGTGCCAGAGGGTTTGGATATTGGGGAGTATGTATGTAACAAAACACATAAAGACAATAACAATAATACCCTCAATAGCGGTGGATATATTCCGTGCCACGTTGGTGATGATATCGTGTATATCGTTATATGCACGCTGAATCTAATTCACACAATTGAGCATAACAGAACGCACCTACCGCCCACCTCTGTATATTACCCGCTTTCTACATATTATCCGGTCGGAAATGTGTATAATGGTGTTGGTGTTTATGTGTTTCCTACTGCCGATTATTTGAGCGAAGGACTGAAGTTAATAGAGGAAAAGGCTGACTCTATCGCTGCGGTATTTCCTTTTCCGTCAGCGTTGATAGATTGGACGTGTGTGCATTGGAGAGATGAGGACGATTATATTGCGTACACTGTAGGAAGATTGTACGACACTGGCACAGCAACTTCTGTGAAAAATATTGCGTTAAATGATGCAATCAGTTATCAGTATTATAAGTTCGTACAAGGAAGCGGTTACGTGTTAGATACTAAAACGGTTAGGAGTGCGCTATATATTCCTCTGTTTGGGAATGAGAATATAGACGGATATAAGCCGTGGAATAACAAAATGTATACCGCCCCATTTTGCTGGATAGAGGTGGATGGAAAAACCGGAAGTACCGCACTATATAGACCGGAACTCTTTAACACAAGAATTGACCTAGGCTTCCTCGCTTCTCCTAGCGCAGAACCAGTGATATTTGCGTACCCTAGATACTATCGCGGTATTACCGAAAATCACGAAGAAGGTGTGTCTAAAAATAATGCATATCCTTACTGCGCTTATCAGTACGATGTATTCAAAAACTGGTTGCAGCAGAATCAGAACTCCCTTGCGCTTTCATTTATGCAAGGGGCGGTAACTGGTGTACTGGGTGCCGCTAGTGCTTCAATCGGACATACTTCGTTATCTACTTATTCAAAAGAAGTGGAAGGAGAAATCCCGCAACTCGTTCAGCCTAGAGCAAAAGGCAAGTACACAAAAGGGTGGGAAGTCAAGACAACACCTATCAATCTTAACGAATCTGCTACACGTGAAGTTCAGTACAAGACTAATCCGGCAGAAATTGCATTACGTGGACTGGGTGGCTTTGGGCAGTGTGCTGCGGTTCTTGCGAATATTGCTGACCACGCTATGATTCCAGATACTGTCAAAGGACAAGTCAACAATGGAAGCATAAACCAGGCAAACAAAATCAACGATTTCTACATCTACATTAAGACAGTTAGAAGCGATTATGCTCAGAAGATTGATGACTTCTTCTCACGCTACGGATATGCAGTAAATAGGTTCGGAGTCCCGAATCTCTTTGACACAAATGGTACACCGAGGAGAAGGTGGAATTACGTGAAAACTGTTGACTGCAAAGTGGATAGTGTAACTGGTGTTGGATTCAACCACGATGTGGAGGCGAATCTGGAAGCACTTTTCGACCACGGCATTACATTTTGGAACATCTCAAATGGTACTATGTATGATTATACACAGACCAACAATGACAACAACAAACCTACGTCATAAGGAGGGAATATGAGTGCTATAAAGGAGGACAGACAGTTCTGGGAGAGTGCTACACTCAATAAAGGAACATACATTCAGTATTACAATAGACTTACTGAACTCTCAACTAGTATGTTTGAGTGGAAAAATATTCCCGACACTATTGACGTAAGATTCCTGGAACTGGTACTGTTTACGGATGGTAAAGCGGTGTTCTTCAAGGATGAGGAAATAGGATACCTTGCATTGCGTTGTGCTTGTAACGGGCCTTTCAACCTCTATAACATACCGATAAATCGGAGAGCATACGCCGCAAATGGGTACAACAGACAGTTAGATGAGGAGAATTCTGTTATCATCTATAATAATTATCTACATACCGGAAGTATGTTGGATGTTAAGATGTTCAGCAAGCGACTCTATAATCTCGATAGAGCGGTAGATGTGAACGTAAACGCGCAGAAAACTCCTGTACTCATCATATGTGATGAGAAACAGCGGCTGACGATGAAGAACCTCTATATGAAATATGAGGGAAATGAGCCGTTCATCTTTGGTGATAAAAATATGAACCCTAATGATGCAATTAAGTCAATCAATACTGGTGCGCCGTATGTCGCAGATAAGTTGTATCAGTTAAAGGTTCAGATTTGGAACGAGGCTCTCACCTACTTGGGGATTAGTAATGTGAATACTCAGAAGAAGGAGAGAATGATAAGTGATGAAGTAATGAGAAATCAAGGTGGTGTAATTGCTAGTAGGTACAGTAGGTTACAGGCTAGACGTGAAGCCGTGGAAAAGATTAACGAGATGTTTGGGACAGAGATTGAGGTCAATTATAGGGATGATTATAGAGAGGCTGATGACGAGTTTATACTTCCAGACGATACTCAGGGTGATGGGCAGAAACCGACACCTATGGTCACCGATTTGAGAACCAGAACGCACGTGTGAGGTGAACAGAGATGAGCAGATTTACAACTGAGGTTAGGTTCATTTGTGAAACCTACGCTGGAGAAACAGAGAGTAAAGGTTATAGTGATGTGAATGATATTGTTGAGGCGGCTGAAAGTCAAATCTTTGAACAGTACCCTATATTTGATGAGGCTTATAGGAAACCGCTGAATATGAAGATTTTGAGGCACTATTATACGAGGGAGATTTGTGCTGAAACTGTTGGACTTTGGAAACTGTGGCTCAACAATAAAATGAACGAGATTATGCCCTACTACAATAAATTGTATGAGAGCGAACTGTTAAAATTTAATCCTCTGTATGATGTCGATTTGACTACTGTTAGAGCGAGGGATGAAAAGAGAGGCGAAGAAGCGAGTAATGTGACGAGTGGTAGTGAAAGTAGAAGTAATAGTAATAGTAGACAGAGTAATTCCGTGAATAGTGATGATAGTATCGTGAAGAACCTGGATACACCTCAAGGCGGTCTAGGTGGGTTGGTAAACGACAACTATATGACTAATGGGCAGGTCAATAATAGTAATACTGCTTACACGGGAAATGAAAGGGGAAGTGCAAGTTCAAGCGGGAAAAGTAGTGGAGTGAGTAGTGGGACGAGAGATGTTAAGAGTACTGAGGATTATTTGGAGAGAGTGAGTGGGAAGAATGGGGGAGAAAATTATAGTAAGAAGTTGGAGGATTTCCGGAAGACGTTTCTCAATATTGATGTGAAAGTGATAAATGAGTTGAAAGATTGTTTCTTCGGACTTTGGGAGTAAAAATAAACAATGGGGAGTGGGCACACTCCTGCTCCCCAAAATTATTAAAAGGAGGACTAGATAATGTCTGAAGTTGTTAACCCTAGTGGCAAGAATAATTTTATCCCTTCTTGGGACGTATGGAGAAAGGGTGTTGATGCCCAACTGTGGGAAAGAGATTTGGACGCTACTTACCCGCCCTATGCACATCAGGTTATGCTGGGGAGCGATGTAACTGGTGACGCGGTGACATTCACTTTCTTTGACACTGGTTATAATCCGTATAAACTCAAAGATATGGGGTGGCTTGTCGAACAGTTAAGTGCAGACAATCTCCCGTGGGTGTGCCAGGGACTTACACCAGTTACGGTCACTGTTGAAGGTGTTGATACGACTACGTGGTATCAGGTTAGTGGAATACTTAGAGTAAATGGTATGGCTGATAATACGTTCTACATTACGTACATAGACCCCGCTAGTGGGTTGCAGAATAAGACGTTTGTTGCAAACCAGTGTATTGACAGAATTACGAAACTTTGGAGAAAGTAAGGCGGTGTAATAGATGAACTACTATGCGACTACTAGTAGGGGGATAGCACTGAAAGATGTGGTACAGAGTGGTGATGTTGTAATTGCAACACTTACTGGTGAAACTAATCAGATAGCGTGCTATACCATCAATAACAGTAGTTTAACTGCATACAATACACGACTTTTGTTTAGCAGTTGGGATACTGTTCTGAAATCTCTGGACGGCACTAACTGGACAAGTGGTGAAACAAAGCAAGTGGTATTTAGTCAGACAGAGGGTGGAAGTACAAACGCGGGAACGAGTGCAGAGTGCGAACTGATTTTTAAGAAATGGAAGAACGTGACCGCTGAACCTAGAATCATTCAGTTTAGGCTAACTGGTGCGACAACTAGTAACTTTAAGACTAATGTACTTGCGTGGTTTAGTAACAACATAGGCGCGAACGCCTTTGGGGACTATGTCCTTACGTGTGCTAACATACTATTTTGAGTGAGGTGTTGATATGAGCGTGTTTAATAGGTATAACAAGTGGCAGTTTATGTGTGTCAAAATTCTGCCGCTTGTGTATGACGATTCACTGAGTTACTATGAGTTCCTCTGTAAGATGAACAAAGTGCTGACCGATGTGGTGGAGGAAGTCAATGAGCAAGGTGAAGCCATTGAAGCGTTACAGAGTGCTATTGAGAGCGCGCTGACCGAGGATAAGGTCGTTCAGACAACTGGTACGGGTACGGACGTTGTGATGTCGCAGAAGGCTGTGACGGATGCGCTGGGAGAGATTACCATTGAACTGGAGCAGGAAACAGGACAGAGTACGACGAAGGCTATGTCACAGAAAGCGACTACTGATGCTATTGACGCTGCGAAAACTACGGTGGTGCAGAGTACTGGGCAGAGTGAGAGTTCCGTGATGTCACAGAAGGCAGTAAGTGATGCGCTCAGTGGGATAAGAAGTGTGCCTGTGAGTACAGTGGGAAATGCGGGACAGTTTCTCGTAGTTGGGGACGATGGTGTTCCCGCTTGGACGACAGTTCCTTACGCTAATGGGGAGGACTTCTAATGAGTGTTAATGTGAGTGGAAAGAGGTTCGTTTTTGATGACCATCCTAGTGGGGTTGTCTATGACGTGGATGGGACAGAGTTTACGTCATATGGTTTGTCAGAAGGTGAGTACTATAGAAAGATAGCATGGGATGGAGATTATCTAGACTTTGTAAGTGATTTTTTAGTGAGTAGTCCTACGGTATATTCTGTAAGTGGAGCGGGGTGGACAGATGAGAGATTTAAAACGATAGAGTTTATGGAGGGAGAGGTACTAAGTGATGCAGATTATGCGTGGATGGAAACTATGGGACATTTTGTGGAATCAGTGGAGGAGGAACTGTATTTGGTTACGAGGGATGAGTTGGAAGATGTGGCGGATGCGATTAGGGCTAAGAGTGGAACGCAGAGTGAGTTAGAGTTTCCGAGTGGGTTTGTTACTGCGGTACAGAATATACCGACAGGGGCAACCTGGGCAAGCGCCGTTAATATTGCAAATGTTTATTCTATAAATATTGAAGAAGGGGTGTAATTATGCTCGTAAATAATGGTCTTCTTATTTTGAAAGAAAATTTTAGCACTAATAGTGAGCCATCTGCGACTTGTGTAAATACTAATGGTGAAACTACTAGCGTAAACGTAAGACTTAAAACTAACAATATTTATTCGCTCCTACTTGGATATAGTGGCAGTGCAAACGCATCCACTATGCTATATTCATCGTTGTACTACCTATCAAATAATAACACCGTATATTATGGTGCAAATAGCACATCTGGTGGGGCAATGTTCGGGATAAAATTGGGAGATGGTAATACACCGGTGGCGTTAACTGATTATAATCTTAGCGGTAATATAATAACCACCTTTACTGCAACGACCGCATTATCGTGTGATATTGAAAATGGGCATCTTGTTATTCGTGCCACGTACACAATAACAAATACATCTAGTTCACCATTTACTATTCGAGAAATTGGGAATTTTAGAGTAAATACAACATCACAAACTGGTAGTGTAATGACATCACGAGATGTGCTTGAAACACCACTGACTATTGCGGGAAATTCGACTGGCGTACTTGTATACAGTGTAACAATCTAATGAACGACACCTATGTTGCAATATTCTGTGCAATCATAGGTAGCGGTTGTCTTTCAACGATTACATCTGCACTCATTACCCATTTTACGAACAAACGGAAGATTCATCAAGACATTGATAACAACATAAGTGAAGGTCTTATGGTACTTCTAGAAGATAGAATTAACTATCTAGTGTTCAAATATTTGGGTAATGGGTGGGTGTATCTTGATGATAAGGACAGAGTCAAGAGAATGTGGTCAATTTACCATAATAAGTTAAAAGGTAACGGCTACCTAGATGACGCTATTAAAATGTTGGATAAACTCCCTATTAAACTGAGAGGAGATAAATGATGGACTGGAAAAATATCATAGAAAGAGCCGTATGGACGTTCATAGAAGGCTTCCTTGTGGCGTTACCTAGTCTTACAAGCCTTGAGATGGATGGCGCACTTTGGAAGTCATTCCTTGCGGCAGGCATTATGGGCGGTCTTTCGGCGGTAAAGACGTTTATCATTGAGTCAATTGAGATGAAAAAGAGAAAGGAGGGCGAGGGAAATGAGTAGAGAGTGGAGAGTGTATCTGTCGCCTTCGGCACAGACTGGCAATAAGTACGCATATGGTTCAACTAGTGAAGGAATTGTGTGTCCACAGATTGCAAATTTCTGTAAAGAAGCGCTGGAAGCGCACGGAATAATCACGTTTAATGGTGCTGGCAAGAGTTACACGGAAAGATACGATGAAGCGAAGAAGAATATGGTGGATTTGTACATACCGATTCATACGAATGCTTTTAACGCAAAAGTGACTGGCACGAGAGTGTTTGTCAGGTCTTTTAAGGAAGACCCTTCGTACAAATGGGCGAAGATAATCTTCGCAAACCTTGATGCGGTATGTCCTGGAACTAGTAGCAACATAAAGGAGTACCCTAGACTAACCGAGTTCATACGAATGGAAGGCACGCCCGCGGTGTACTGTGAGTGCGAATTTCACGACAATCCTGAGATGGCGAAGTGGATTATCAATCACAAACAAGAGATAGGATATGCAATAGCGAGGGGTGTGTGCGAGTGTTTCGGAATTCCGTGGGATGAAGACCTCGAAGTTGGTGATGCTGTCCGGCTTAAACCCGAGGCTACAGTTTGGAACAAAGATTACAAACCTAGTGCGTGGGTATTTAAGCGTGTTTTGTACGTACAAAAGATAAATGGTGACAGAGTTTGGCTCTCAATCTATAAACAAGGTGCTACGACTTGTACGGTTGATAAGAAGTACGTAGTTAAGGAATAATTCAGTACCTTGTGGTACTACCTGGCGGTGTGTAGGTTAACCGCCTTTTTCGGTATATTTTTGGTGTATCTCTTTATCTAAGCAGC
>JAEEGL012652469.1_pt1 | contig 18315 bp, 14 predicted proteins | sample 9134231 | NCBI WGS metagenome assembly JAEEGL01 (sample SAMN16246548, study PRJNA631951) | gut metagenome | biome: gut microbiome; feature: rumen; material: fiber-attached | host: Bos | place: Iran: Karaj | collected 2018-10 | reverse complement strand
CCAAAACACCGGTATCGCTATCATTAAACGCGCTCTTGAAGAGCCGCTTCGTCAAATCGTTGAAAACGCAGGTGAAGAAGGTTCTGTTGTTGTTCAGAACGTTAAAGACGGTAAAGGTTCATTCGGTTACAACGCTTTCTCTGGCGTTTACGAAGACCTCAAAAAAGCCGGCGTTATCGACCCGACAAAAGTATCAAGAGTTGCTATCGAAAATGCAGCTTCAGTTGCAGGTACTCTCCTTACAACCGAATGTGTTATCGCTGAAAAGAAAGAAGATAAACCCGCAGCTCCCGCAATGCCTAACCCCGGTATGGGCGGAATGTATTAAAAAAAAGGCATATCGCCTCAAGCCGGCGGGGCTGTTCTTTCTTGAAAGAAAGAACCAAAGAACTTCTGTGAGATATAAAAAAGGGAAAGCCTTTTGGGGCTTTCCCTTTTTTATATCTCTTAAAAGTTTTCCGGTTCCCTTTTCCAAAAGGGAACGCCCCCGCGGCGAGCGGCGACACCCCTTTTTTATAATATTTTGAATTCTACGCGGCGGTTTAGAGCTTTACCGGCTTCGGTAGAGTTTTGGGCGACGGGTTTTTCGGAGCCGTAACCTACGGATTTGACGGTGTTGTTAGGGCAGCCGATAGAGATTAAATAGTTTTTGACGGCATCGGAGCGTTTTTGGGATAAAGATTTGTTGTAATCGGGCGAGCCTGAATTATCGGTATGACCTGATATTTCGATAGTTATACCGGGATTATTTTTAATAAAATCGGAAAGGCGGTTGAGTTCGGGATATGATTCGGGTTTTAAATCATATTTATCGGTATCGAAAAATATGTTAGAAAGGCGCACTGACACTTTTCCTGTCAGAATGTCAGGTATTGAATTCATGATTATATTATGTTCGATATTTTTGCCTTCTTTGAGTTTATCGGTGTTAAGATTGCCTGAAACGGGATAATAACCGTTGTATTCGACGTAATAACCGTAGTTTTTTCCGGCAGGAAGAGTTATGAAATATTTTCCTGTTACGGGGTCGCATTGAAGATGACCGAGGAGTTTTCCTGTTTCGAGGTCTTCCCATTTGATGGTAGCAGGAATAATCTTGCCTAAGGGATCGGTAACCTTTCCGCTGATTGAGGCAATGATTTCGGGGCGCATATTAACGGGAATGTCAATAGTACAAATATTTGAGGTTGAGGATGTTATCTTACAAAAACAAGCTGTTTTGCCATCGGTGGAAATAATATAATTATAATCGTCTTCTGAGGTATTGATTTCTTTTCCGAGATTAACTGGTTCGCTCCATTGAGTCCATGAAGTATCGGAAAGTCTCACGGCTTTGAAAACATCAAGTTTTCCCAAACCGTAATGACCGTCAGAGCTGAAATAAAGTGTTTTCATGTCAGAGGCCAAAATAGGGCTGCGCTCGGAATAAGGCGTGTTGATAACGTTTCCGATGTTAATGGGTTCGTTCCATGTACCGTCTAAATTTTTGGTGCAGACATAAATATCCGTATTTCCGTGCAAAGAACCATGAAAATTTTTCTCGTGTTTGTGATAATGTCCGACATTGCCATTACGGTCTGAAATAAAAAATATGGCATTGCCGTCAGGAGAAAACGAGGCGTCAGCTTCCCAAGATTTATCGGTGTTGAGAGCCGCCATTTTTTTTAAAGGAGTCCACGATTTTGAACTTTTTTCAGTGTAATAAATGTTTGAATCCTTATAAATCAGCAACATATTACCGTCAGGAGAAACGGCTAAAGGTGCTTCGTTGCCGAGTGCGGTGTTGAATTGCGGAAAAATTTCAGCTTTTTGCCACTGACCATCGGAAAATTTCGCCATAAAAATATCCTCATTTCCGATATTGTCCTCTCTATTATAACCGCAAAAATAAAGCGTTGAACCATCGGGGGTCATCACGGGAGCATATTCGTAAAAATCCGTATTAATAGTACTAGGAAGCGGTTTTGAATTGAATTTGTGTGATGGAGATTTCAAAATCGCAATTACTTTTTCAATATCCTGCTCTCTGTTCGGGAATTTGCTTTTGTATTTGTTAAGCACCGAGATTGCCTCACCGTAACGTCCAACCTCCAAATACGGCGAAATTATCCTAAACAAAGCCACGTATGCCAATTCCCTCGGAGCAGCTTGATCGATGTATGAGGTATAATAAGACTCGTAATCAGTACTATATTTAAAGTGCATTTTCAATTGTGCCGCTGTCTCGGCTAAAGTCCATTCCGCTTTGTCTTGGGCAGTATAAAACGGATAATCGGGATATTGTTTTTGAAAAAGATTCATCGACAACAATTCGCCTTCGCTGTAAGCATCATGACAAAGGTCTTTCCACATTTTTTGATAATTCTCCAAAGCGGGTTCTTCGTATTGAGTGCCAGCGTATTTATCGGCAAAATCTTTCCATGCCCTAAACGAAGGATTGGCTTTAACAGTTTCGATTTCGATTTCCGCTTGAAGTTTTTTAGCCTCAAGGACCAAAGAATCAGCACCGTCAAAGGTATCAACAAACCATTGATAATCTTCAAGTGTATTTTTAGCCTTAACTTTATCCAATTCTTTTTGAGCTGAAAGGTTCATTTTGGTTTTAATAGTTTCTTGGTCAAAACCATAAACGTTTTTGTAGGTGTTTTGAGTTTTCAAGCTCTGCGTATGAAACCTATCGTATGCCATACGCAAAAATCTAAAACCCTTTACATTATTGTATTGAGAATAGTTTTCAGTTGTCAGCAGACAACCCATTCCGTAGGTGGCGGCTAAGGTTTCTGAGCCTTTTGACAATGCCTTAGAAAAGACTTTTGAGGCTTCGTTAAGTTTGTTATTTTTAAGGTGTTCAAATCCGGCTTTAAGTGCTTGTGCCGAAACGTTAAGCGAAATTAACGCATAAAAAACTAAAAGTAAAATTATTTTCATGATAAAATTAAAAAATTGTTTTTTCTAATGCAAATGTAGAAAATTCTTTTAAAAATTCTTGTTTTTTTCGCAAATTTATACTATTATTGCAAATAATTTTTTCCGGTAAAAATGCCTTTATTAAAAGATATAATCTCTGAGTTGGAAAAACAGTTTCCGCCTTGTCTTCAAGAGAGTTACGACAATGCGGGCATTCAGGTTTTTTCCGGTGATGAAAATATCAAGCAATGTCTTGTAACTCTTGATGTTACGTTAGAGGTTGTGGACGAAGCCGTCAAAACGGGTTGCAATCTTATAATTGCCCATCACCCGCTGATTTTCGGTCGTGGACTCATGCACATAACCGAAGATACTTTGACGGAACGCATTATATTAAAAGCAATTAAAAATTCCGTTTCGATATATTGTGCCCATACAAACGCCGATTCAGTGCTTTACGGAACAAGCAAAGTAATGTTCGACAAAATCGGTATTTCAGATTACAAAATATTATTACCAGACAATAAAAGTACTGATTTTCAGAGCGGTGCAGGCGCAATCGGCGAACTGAAAGAAGAAATGCCGAGCTTGGATTTTTTGAAAATGCTCAAAAAAGTTTTTTCATGCGGGGCCTTGCGGCATACGGAAATCATTAAAGAAAAAGTAAAAAAAATAGCAATTTGTTCCGGCTCCGGCAGTTTTTTACTGAAAGAAGCAATAAAACAAGGCGCAGATGTTTTTGTCTCAGGTGATTTTACTTATCACAAGTTTTTTGATGCTGACAAAAAGATAATTATCGCCGATTTGGGACATTTTGAAACAGAAATCGGAATAAAACAAATTTTTTGCGATATACTTCAAAAAAAATTTATTAACTTTGCAGTCCGAATTTCGGACATTAATACGAATCCTATAAAATATTTATAAAATAATGACGACAGCTACTCAACAGAAAGCAGAAGCAGCCGAAGTAACGATTGAGGACAAACTTCGGGCATTGTATTCTTTACAGACTATTGATTCCAAGACAGACGAAATTCACCGTCTTTGCGGCGAATTGCCCTTGGAAGTTCAGGATTTGGAAGACGAATTAGTCGGTTTGGAAACGAGAATTACGAAAATTGAATCGGAAATTACCGCTTACGAAAGCGACATCGTTAAAAGAAAAAATGACATTGTGGTTGCAAAAGAGGCGATTAAAAAATATCAAACGCAACAGATGCAAGTACGCAACAACAGGGAATTTGATTCAATCAGCAAAGAAATAGAATTTCAGAACCTTGAAATCAATCTTTGCGAGAAAAAAATCAAAGAGGCTGAAACTCAGTTGGTTACTAAAAAGGCCTTATTAAAAGACTCCAAAGAACGCCACGAAGACAGAGCTAAAGATTTGGAAAGAAACAAATCTGAATTGGATTCTATCATCGCCGACACACAAAAAGACGAACAACAGTTGAAAGCAAAACGCGTAAAATACGCTGAAAAAATCGAAGAACGCCTTCTCAACGCATACAACAGAATCCGCGGCGGTGCTAAAAACGGTCTTGCTATCGTACCCGTTCAAAGAGATGCGTGCGGCGGTTGTTTCAACAAAATCACTCCGCAAAGACAATTGGATGTTGCTTCGCACAAAAAAATCATCGTTTGCGAATATTGCGGCAGAATTTTGATAGATACAGCATTAGCAAAAGAAATAACACTTGAAGATTTAACTTAATTAACTCATTTTATAGTAATTTTTTTAACTTTATTTTGTTTTTTCCGTTAAATAATATAGATAAAGTGATTGCCCGTTTTAATTTTTTTCGGGCAATTTACTTTTATTTATATAAAACAACAAATAGCACGGAAAAAATAGACTATTATGACAGAAAACACCAATACTAAATTTTTTCAAGAAAATTTGACTTTCACTGACGACGAAGATGATTTTGAAATCGGTGAATTGGAAAATTTTAACATCGACCAAATCGCTCCAAAACAAGAAACTGAAGATTTGAAAATATTTTTCGACGAATTTTCAGAGACAAGTTTATTAGCAGAGGACAACGACGACGGTGATGATTTTTTTGAAGAAAGCGATTTGAAATCTATATTCAAGCTTTTTGAAAACTAACTAACAAAACATAAAAAAATGAAGAAAAGAATTTTAAGATTATTTTTAGGTGCAGCTCTATTGCTGCCTATGTCAACGGCAATGATTGCCTGCTCGGAAGATGCTCCGACATACGCTTATTCCATGGAAGATTTAACAGACGAAAAATGGACTTGGACAACAGAAAAAGGCGATATTGCAAGCTCATTGGAAGTTACGATAGAAAAAATTGACGATGATAAATTCGCTATCAATAATTTTCACGGATTAAACGAAAAAATGATAGTTACAATGTCTGGTTCAAGCTCTACCCCTGTATTAAGTTTTTCAGGTAAATTAAATTCGCAATTTACAGTTTTGGAAGGTACGGGCAACATCACTGGCGGGTATCAGAAAATGAACCTGAAATACCAAATCAAAGACGAAGATGAAGATGAGACTGAAGATATTGAAGCTACTCTCTCTAAAGGCGTCATCGCAAAAAAAGCAGTATCAGAATAAAAGATGTTATAAGTTTTCATAATTTTTTAGTTTTAGCCGGGCGGAAAGATTTTTCTAAAAAAAATCTGAAGTCCGGTTTTTTTATTGTCAAAAAAAAATTTCGTCTTCAAAAAAAAAAATAAAAAAAGAGCGGAAAAATTATTTTTTTTCCGCCCGAAATAAATAAAGAATATAAGAAATATGATTATGATACTTTTTTATTAGTCAGCAAAAGTAGCTTCAATTTCCTGAGCCTCAGACACATGAATTTGAACACCTTCGTTGAAACAAACGATAAAAGATTCTTTCAAATGCATTGACGCCTCTGCTGCTTGCGCTGCAGTATACGAACGGAAACAACCGATCCAATATTTGTAATAACCGTCAGTTTCCTTTTCGTCGATTTTAAGGTCGCCCTTGTAAAGTCTTTGAAGTTTTTTCAGCGACCAAGGTTTTTTGTCAGCACATATCTGAATTCTGTATGCAAGCCCCTCGTCAGGATTGTCGGAAGTAGCACGTTTTGCTTTTGCCATGTTCTGAAGGTTTGCTATTCTACGTTTTGCCTCGCTAACGTATTTACCGTTAGGAAATTTTGAAATGTACTTGTTGTAAGCGTCAATAGTATTAACCTGAACCGCTTGATTCCAATAAGATTGATCGGCAGCATCTTCTTTGCTTTTCTTGTCAGCTTGGTCGGCATAAAGTTTCATCGCATTGTAACAATCGTTGCCCGCCTCCTGAAATTTCTGTTTCGATGCAGCCAAATCGTTTTTCAATTTAGAATAAGTGGTGGTCTCAAGACTTTTCGTGGTAAGTTTTGCGTATGACGAAAGTTTTGACGAACCGTCTTTCAAAGCTGTTTCGGCCTCCTCCATATATTCGTCGGCTTTGGTCTTGTCATTAGGAAACGTAAAAGTTGCATCGTCCAAAACTGATTTGTATATGTCATAAAGGGCTTCAAAAGATTTTTCATAATACTTGTGGGCTTTAATACGTAAAGATTTCGCCTCTACAGATTTTTTTTCGCCTTTTTTCTGTTTACCTTTTTTGTTGGAAGAGAAAAATTTGGCAGTTGCCTTATCTTGTGATTCTGCTTGAGAAACAAGTTTCTCTCCTTTCGCAATATCTTCCTGAAGTCTTGTCAATGAAGAACTTTGCGTCTCATTGATATATTCGGTAAGAATATCGAACATATCAGTACCATCCTGCGCTTGAACACTGCCCGAAGCTGCAAGAATAAACGCCAAAACTGCTATTGGTTTAAAGATTTTTTTCATATTAAAATTTGTTTAAAAGTTTTCTGTTTCTTAATTCATCAAAATTGCTGCCAAAAATACAATTTTCTACACTGCAAAGATAGATTTAAAAGTTTGCTTTACAAAAAAAATAAATTACTTTTTTTCATTTTTTTTTAATTTTTAGCATTGTATTTGCATTATACCCACAAAAAGAACTGCTTGTTTTGTAATAATAATTTTTTTCAATTATGATAAAAAACTTTATTTTAACGGCATTATTATTATGCCTGAATTGTTATTCGTTTTCACAGAATGAGGATTTGGACAAAATAGATTTCAAAAAGTCCATGTTCGCCAATCTGGAAATGATAAAAAATATTGAAGCGCAAATGAAATATATTCCTCAATCTTCGTTTTCTTCAATTGAGGGGACCATTAGTGCCGGAGATTTTTATATTTCAGCTTACGAGGTTACAAACCAAATGTACAACGCTTTTCTCATGGATTTGAACGGAAACGGTTTGATAAGTCTATGCGAAAAAGTTAAAATCGACGGTTTGGGTTGGAAAAAATTGAGCGAAGCATACGCAACAGCTTCTAAATATTATGATTCCGACCCGAAATTTCACTCTTACCCGGTTGTAAACGTTACAAAAGAAGGTGCTGAATTGTTTTGCATTTGGCTTACAAGACTTTATGCTCAATACGACGGAGCTAAATATCCGGGGGCAGAATTTCGTTTGCCCAAAGATAACGAATGGATGGTAGCTGCCTCAGGCGGTGTTAAAAACGCCCTCTACCCGTGGGAAGGAAAATTCTTACGCAACAAAAAAGGCGAATACGCTGCCAATTTTAAAATCGCAGGCGAGGAAAACATCAGATTGAATCCCGAAACAGGAAACATCGAAATCCTTGACGATAACGTACTCTATCAATCAGCATTACAACCCGTAAAAGCTTACGAACCAAACAAATTCGGACTTTATCAAATGGCAGGAAACGCTGCTGAAATCACTCTGAACGGCGGAATTAAAGGCGGCTCTTGGCATTCTTACGGTCATTATATGCAAATCGCAGCTGAAGAAGAATACAATATTTCAAACCTTCCGAACCCATTCACAGGATTTAGATTCGTATTAATAACAAAATAATTTTTTAAAAATTGACAATTGACAATTCTTAATTGTCAATTGTCAATTTTTTTTAGTTTTCTTCGGGTATCATTATAACGTTTACTTTGTTATAATTCTGATAAATTCTCTTGCAATAATCTTTGATGTCCTCAGGCTTAACGCTCTTAATCGCATTTACAAAATCCGTATGCGTATCAGTTGAGTAAATTTCATAATCTTGAATAACACCGAGCCAATAAGAATTGCTTTTAAGTGTTTCCTGATAATGTTTTACGAAATACTCTTGCGCTTTTTCCATAAGAGCAACATCAAAACCGTCCTCTGACACCGTTTTCAAAATGTTGTACATAACATCTTGAGCCTCAAGAGCATGTTCGGGTTTAACGGGTGAATTAAAAATCATTATATCTTTAGCTTTGCCTTCTTTCTCGGAATGAACAAAACTGCTACGGGCACTGGCACTATAAGCGATAGATTTTTCTTCACGAATTTCGTTGAAAAACATCTCGCCCAAAACCTCAGCAGCAATTTTTGAAATTGCATAGTTTTTAACAGTGTAATCAACCTCTGAATACAAATAATCGTAAACCAAAGATTGAGGAGTTTCCATTTTGCGTTTAAAAACAACATCTTTTTGACCTTCGTGATATTTTTGACGACCGCTAATATAAGACGGTGATTTTAAAGCCGCTTTTTTGAAACTGCCTATATATTTGGTAACAAGAGTTTTAAGAAGTTCTTCGTCAATATCGCCAATGAAAAAATATGTGAAAGATGCCGGGTCAGAGAAAAGTTTTGTATAAATCTCCATCATTGCATTTTTGTCAGCCTTGTCCAAATCAGAAAGTACCATAGGTTTCGTTCTGAAATTATTGTCATACAAAGCATTAGTCAAACTGTCAGAAAATGCCGTCATAGGATTAGCATCACGGTTTTTCAACGCGATTTTCTGCTGATTCATAAACGAAAGATAATCATCTTGATTCGTATTAACATCGGTAAAATACAAATAAAGCATTTCAAACATGGTTTGCAAATCTTTCTTCGTAGAATTACCGGAAAATCCTTCAAGCGTATTGCTGATGTAAGGACTTACGTTACATTGTTTTACGGCAAGAGTTTTGGAAAGCTCGTTAAAAGAAAAAGCTCCTAAACCCAAAGAATTAACCAATGAAACACAAAGTGATATGTTTGCAAAATTGCTTTCGTTAATATCGTAAAGACTTGTACCGCCAAAACGTACCGCATTAAAAACAATTTCGTCGTTTTTGAAATCAGTCTTCTTGAAAACAATTTTTGCTCCGTTGGATAGCGTCCAAACCTTTGTGTCAAAACCGTTTGAAGGAATAATTTCGGATTTTACTTTGCCGCTTTTAAGTTTTTTTGAAAGCAATGGTTCTACTTTAACATTATCAACGTATGCCTCAATTGATTCAGTTTTTACCTGATTTACAGCCGTTTGCATTTCTTCAACGGTAACATATTCAGCACTGTCTTTTTCTTGCTGCATTGCAAGGCAAACCATATTTTTGCCGTCTTCTGAAATCATGGAATTAACAGTCTTATTAACAGCCTCAAGCGACAAAAGCGGCATAATCTCCTTAACTTTTTGATATGTTTGTTCGATAGACATCAAAGGCTCGTTGTCAAGAAAATTATCAAGACATTCTTGAACAAAATAACTGTTTTCCTGTTTGTTACGATTGTTATAAAGGCGTTCCAAAGAATTGAGATAAGACTCTTTGGCACGGTCTAATTCCGTTTGAGAAAAACCAAATTTTTTAATTCTTAACGCCTCTCTCATAATAGATTTCAAAGATTCTATTTCCGAACCCTCTTTGGCAACAATCTGAAAAGAAAAAGCATTTTTAGTTTTAGAAACCAAATACTCTTCAACGCCTGCGCTAGCATAAACAAAAGGAGCATCAGGCTTTTGCAACAATTCGTTAAAACGCTGTTCTGTCATATCAGAAATCAAATCGTTGATAATATCAGAGATTAAATAAAGTTCATTGTCCTTTTTATCTCTGTCCCAAGGCTCGGTCTTAAACATCAATGCAACAATGTTATATGTCTGCTCTTTGTCTTTTTCGGCTACGAAAATCGGTTGTTCGTTGTCGGGAACGGTATAATATTGTCTTTTAGGAGCATCCTTCGGAGTTTCAAAAACCGAAAAATATTTGATAATTTTTTGCTCCATCTCATTAACATCAATATCGCCTACTACGATAATACCTTGATGGTGAGGATAATACCACGTTTTGTAATAATCTTTCAAAGCCTGATACGGAAAATTATCAACAATGTCCATTATTCCGATAGGCATTCTATAAGCGTATTTGCTATTAGGATAAAGTGTAGGCAAACTACGCTCCAACATTCTGTAAGATGCTCCTGTGCGCATTCTCCATTCTGAATGAATAACGCCTCTTTCGTTGTCAATTTCTTTGTCGTCAAGAGTTAAACGATGACTCCAATCGCTCAAAATCATAAGACAAGAATCCAAAAGCCAAGATTTTTTGTTAGTAGGAACTTTGTCGATATTGTAAACCGTTTCGTCAAAACTTGTGTAAGCATTGAGTTCACTGCCAAAATCCACACCGTTTTCCTTCAACATATCAATAATTCTTTTGCCCGGAAAATTTTCCGTACCGTTGAAAGCCATGTGTTCAAGGAAATGCGCCAATCCCCTTTGATTGTCCTCCTCTTGCATACTTCCAACTTGTTGAGCGATATAAAAACATGCTTGATTTTCGGGTTTCTCGTTATGCCGGATATAATAAGTAAGACCATTTGATAGTTTTCCGACCTTTGTATCAGGGTCTCTTGGAAGCTGTCCTTCCGTGAGTTGGGCATTTGCACAAAAAGCAAAAAACACCAACACCATTAACAATGAAATTTTTTTCATACTTCTTTTATGAATATATTATTTTTCTAAAAAAATTAAATGCAATCACTTAGTCCATAGCTAATTATTATTGTTGTTATTATTGTTATTGTTGTTATTGTTGTTTGAACTGCCGCCTGAATATGACGAGGACGAAGACGAAGAATACGACGAGTCGCTTGAATAATAAGAAGACGACCCGAAATTTGTCGCATGCAAATACGACACGTAAAATGCTCCGTCTGAAATAGTTACATTTTTAATACTATTTTCATAGCCGGTTTTGAGTTTCAAAGGAATATTTTTTACGAGTTTACCGTTAACATAAAACGACAATCCTTTCTCTGTCCCGATAACTTTGTTTAAATTACTCGAGGTAAAATCATAGATAAAATTGAGCGTGCCGTTATCCATTTCGTAATACAATGTAAAGGAATAGGCATTTTTAGCACGCCGTATCTCGTTTAAAGTTTTTATTTCCTTGTTAATCATAGTTTTAAGCCCTCCAAAATGTTAAATTCCATATTCTGAAACGGAAGATTGACCGCCGAAATATGGTAATAAGCATTATTTTTTTGTTTAACGTAATGATAATCACGAAGATGCGTTGTCGTGAAAAATATATTATTGGGATTTTCCCGCGACAAAAACGGAAAATATTCCCACAAAAACGGTGAAATGTCATAAACATAAAAACCGTTTTCCTGTTTCTTTTCTAACACGAATTTATAAACCTGAAGTGTTGCAACGTGTTTTTGTTTTAACCTCTGCTCATCGCCGTAAACGTGGCAATCCCCACTCAAAAGTTGTATAAACAATGCGTTGTTTTGCGGATAATCGCTCTGAGCCTCAAGCACTTCCTTTTTAACAAGGATTTCAACTCTGTCGTTTTCCAAAAGCGAAATTATTTGTCTTGAAGGTTTCAAAAGTTGCGATTGGAGTTCATAATTCTCTAAACCGTTGATTCTCAAAACAAAGGATTTGTCATCATAAATATATTTTAATTTTTCGTCCTTTGCGATTAAATCCCTCAAAGAATTTTCTTCGTAACTTCTTGGTTGAAAATCGGTTGCAAGGTCTGGATGAATTTTAGAAAGATATTCGTATGCGTAAAGCGGAGGATTTTTGTGCGGCTGATAATTGCGGTTTTTGTAAAGTTCCTTTTGCAAAAGACAAGTGTAAGATTTGTCTGATTTATAAACGTTCTTAACAAAAGGACAACCCGTTTTGCAAAGATAAAGCCAACCGCAATCAGCACATTCGCTGTTGAAACCGACTGCATTATGATTAACACGAATTTTAAATTCAGCCGTCTGCAAAATCTCATCAACGGAATTTTTATAAATATTGCCGTAATAAAAATTCTCATGTCCTTGACCTCTCACACAGGAATAAATATCACCGTTTTTTTCCAAAAGGAAAAATTTTTCGCCGCAGTTGTCGCAATTCGTACAATATTCAGGTGAAAACTCGTTGAACCATGCACCATTAACACCTTTGTCCAAATCCGTTCCGTCAAATTCCTTGTGCATCCTCAAAAAAAACTCCACTTGTTTTTCCTGACTCAAAGCATGAAGATAACCGTTTGAATTATAATCGAATCCAATCATAAAATTGAAGTCGTTCATGTCCAAACAAGTATTTCGGTTTAAGAATTTTATGTCCTCAATAATTTGGTCTATCCGCTGAAAATGTTCGTCAAAAATCGTCGCCGAAACTTTTTTCTTGTTAGGAAGTTTTTCTAACAATTTCAAATTTTCAAGAATTTTTTCAACGGTACTGTCGCCGCCCTTTGTCAGACGAAAATCCCTATGCAAAGAAATCGGCAAATCCAAACTGCCACTGATAGAAACATTGAACTCCTTTATCGTATCCAAATGCCTATCCAAAGCCAAAAGATTGGTCTTAATATGCGGTCTGCCGACACGGAAACCGTTTTCTGAAATTAAATCGTAATTATCTGAATAATAATCGTTTATAAATTTTATAATATCATAAAAATCCTTTTTGGAAAGCGTTGTAACCTCTCCCCCATGCAGAGAAATATTAAACGGCATAACAAAAGAAGCCTTGAATTTTTCAACAGCAAATTTCAAGGTTTCAAGCGGTGCAAAATCCTGCATTTTATCTTTGGTGTTGTCTTCCAAATAACAGTATTTGCAAGCCATGTTGCAAGCCATAGTCGGCACGTATAAAAGATGTATAAACCTCATTTTCAGTATTTTACAATCTCTACATTCGGAGAATTTTTGAATGCCTTATCATTGATTTGGCAATCTTTCGGTACTTTGACAATCCTGAGAGCATCACAACTTCTAAATGCCGAACTGCCGATTTCTTTTAACGAAGGCGGCAACGTAATTTCCGTTAATTCTAAGCAATTTTCAAAAGCATGACCGCCGATTCGATTAAGAGAGGAATTACCCTCAAAAATCACATTTTTCAAATCGTAACAATCACAGAAAGCATAACCGCCTATTCTTGTAATCTCTTCAGGAATAATAACTTCAGTGATTGACGTACTGTAAAACGCTTGAGATTTTATTTCTGTAATTCCTTTAGGAATCCTAAAAGAACCTTCTAAATTTCTACAATAATAAAACGCTCGTGAAGCGATGGAATCTAACACCAGATTTTCGGAAAAACTAAAATTAGCAGAGGAGCAAAATTCAAAAGCTGAATGTCCGATATATTTAACATTTTCACCGATATTTACTTCTTTGAGAAGGCAACACCCATAAAAAGCTGACGCTCCGATATAGCGTAAATTTTTCGGGAAATTAATATAGCTTAACTCTTCACAATTCTCAAAAGCATGACCGCGAATAGTGTCAATAGACTCCGGCAATTGTATTTTTGTAATACTCGAATTTCTAAAAACATCACCGCGTATTCCCACAACTTTCACCCCGTCAACTTCATCAGGAATTATTACCTGGTTATCACCGATAACACCGCTGGTATAAAATCTGACATATTTTCCGTTAGGACCGTCCTCGTACAAAACGTGGCTGTTCATAAAAAGTAAAAACGGAATAACAAACACACCGCCGATAATTATCAAAAATCTCAACACCGATTGATTTTTGCATTTGTCATAAAGTTGTGGAGCAATAATATCAGAAATATTTTCATCGGGACGCCCAATGACTTGCTTATAAAAAAAATCCGCAGCAGAGGCTTTGCAGAAAACCTTTATCACAAAAATAATATTTAGAATAACGAAAAAACCTGCCGAATAATTAGAATAATGAAAAACTCTAAAAAGTACAATCAGAATAAAACTTATTGCAGTAGAAATACTTACGGCGATAAGTTTTTTTCTCTCAATATGTTTTAGAGAATCTTTTTTCAAATCCATGTTATTCTTAACAAGCTCCCGATTGATATATTCGGTTATAATCTCCTTCTCTGATTTCAAAAACAAAGGGTCAACTATTTGTTGAGGAGAATTTTGAAGGTTTTGTGTTTCCATAACATAAAAATTTTATATTGTGGCAAATCTAACAAACTTTATATGAAAAAACAAATATTTTTCAGTCATTAATTTCCGGAATTGCAGAAATCGCAAAAGTCATACTTTTGTTCCCCGAAGGCGAGCGAAAATAGATTTCAAAATTAGTAATGTTGCCTAATTTTGAACAAAACGAATAATAAATATTTCCAAGCGTATCAACCTCTTTTACGGGCAAAGTATAAGTAAAATTGTCGGAATAACGCACCACCGCCATTAAATCCTCTTTTTTCTTATAATCAGTTGAAAAACAGACCTTTACCTTAATAGGATTTTCCTGACTGCAACCGCAATTTTCCTTATAACGGATATTTTTTAATTTGACATCCACCTCTTGAGCAAAGAGTTTCAACTCAGCCGAAAACATGATAATCAAAAACAAAACAAATACTTTTTTCATCGTTTTTTTTCAATAAAAAGCATGACAAATGTAAGTTTTTTTTCTAACTAAAGAAAAAATATCTTGTGTTTTTAAATTAAAACCATTACTTTCGCATTTTAAGAAAAAAAATACACAATACAATGAGAAATAATTTTTTAACCTTAATCTTAGTTTTGTCCTGTCTTTCAACACTTTCAGCACAAAACAAAACCGAAAAATGGACGATAAACGGTATTTGTACCGAAGTGGAATTTTTCACGCCCCTTACCGTCAAAATTGTTAAATACCCTGAAGGCAACACAAACAAAGACGAAAGTCTTACCGTTATTGCCGAACCAGAAAACGTAAAAACCGTAAAAACCGATAACTCCCTTTCCAGCAAAGAATTAACGGTAAAAATTGATTTAAAAACAGGAGCTTTATCTTTCATTGATTCCAAAGGGAATATACTTTTGAAAGAAAAATCTTCCTCCTTTGAACCTATCCAAAAAGGCAACGACAAAGGCAAATTCAAGTTCAAACAAAGTTTCCTTTTGGACAAGGACGAACCCGTTTACGGACTCGGAACAATTCAAGACGGACTTTTAAACCGCAGAAACGCTCATATTTTGATGGAACAATCCAATCTTCAGGACTTTCAGAACGTGTTGCAAAGCATCAAAGGCTACGGAATTTTTTGGGACAATTATTCTCCGACGCAATTTGACGGCGAGACTGATGGAATAACATTCACCTCTGAAGTCGGAAACATGGAAAATTACTTTTTCATGTACGGCAAAAATGCGGACGGAGTTATCGCCCAAATGCGTAAATTAACGGGGCAAGTTCCTATGTTTCCGCTCTGGACCTTCGGTTTTTGGCAATCGAAAGAGCGTTATAAATCGAGCAAAGAACTTTTGGAGGTTGTTGATAAATACCGCGAACTCAACGTACCTTTGGACGGAATTATTCAAGACTGGCAGTATTGGGGTTCTAATTATTTGTGGAATGCCATGGACTTTTTGTCAGAAGATTTCTCTGACGCAGAACATTTAGCGGAGAAAGTTCATAACAAAAACGCACATTTAATGATTTCGATTTGGGCAAGTTTCGGACCTCACACCAAAGCGTTCAAAGAGTTGAACGACAAAGGTTTATTGTTTGATTTTCAGACATGGCCTCAAAGCGGAATCTCTCACATTTGGCCTCCAAGAATGGATTATCCTTCTGGCGTAAAAGTTTATGACGCATTTTCAAAAGAAGCCCGCGACATTTATTGGAAAAACCTCAAAACGCTTTACGATTATGACATTGACGCTTGGTGGATGGACTCAACCGATCCCGATTGTTTTTATCCGAGCGAAGAGGATTATCAGCACAAAGCCGGTGAAAACGGTACTTGGCGCTCTTTGCGCAATGCTTTCCCGTTAATGACAGTAAAAGGCGTTTATGAAAGTCAAAGAGCATTAAAAGGTAAAAAACGTGTTTTCATAATGACACGCTCCGCTTTTGCCGGTCAGCAACATTACGGCTCTAATATGTGGAGCGGCGATGTTAATTCCACTTGGGATATGTTACGCAAACAAATTCCTGCGGGATTAAATTTTACTTTAACCGGTAATCCTAATTTCAATACCGACATAGGCGGATTTTTCTGTGGTTCTTATAATACAAAAGGCAGCGGTTCGGCACCGCAAAATCCTCAATATCAAGAACTTTATGTCAGATGGATGCAATACGGACTGTTTTGTCCCGTTTTCCGCAGTCACGGTGCCGATGCTCCGAGAGAGATTTGGCAATTCGGCAAAAAAGGCGAACCCGTTTACGATGCAATTGAAAAAACAATCCGTTTGCGTTATAGGCTGATACCTTATTTTTATTCTTTGGCATGGCAAGCTACAAATCAAAACGGAAGTTATTTAAGAGCTTTGTTTTATGATTTTGCCGATGATAAAAACGTTTGGGAAATCTCTGATGAATTTTTGTGCGGTTCTCAAATATTGGCATTACCAATAGTCAAAGCGCAATACACCGAAGAAAAAATCATCAAAACCGATGAAATGTCAGGATGGAACAAACAAAATTCAGAAAACGGCACGTTAGAAAATGTTGATTTTACTAAGGAAAAACAGGTTGTAAAATATTTACCCAAAGGTTGTCAATGGTATAATTTTAATGACAACACCCGTTATCAAGGCGGACAAGAGGTAACGATAAAATCAACTTTAAACGAAGTTCCGATGTTTATAAAAGCAGGTTCTATTTTACCGTTAGCACCTGAAATGCAATATGTTAATGAGAAACCATGGGATGATTTAGAAATACGCATTTATCCTGGAGCAAACGGTGCTTTCACTCTTTATGAAGACCAAGGCGACGGATACGATTACGAAAACGGAGCGTATTCAACTATAACATTCACTTGGAACGACAAGAGTAAAACTCTTACAATCGGCAAACGTTTTGGTAATTTTCCGGGAATGATTTCTTCAAGGAAATTCACAATCAAAACGCCTGAAGGAAAACTCAAAACCGTAAATTACAACGGAAACGAAATAAAAGTAAAATTGTAACAAAGGCTAAACCGATTTTGAATAGATACAAAAAATTTGTGTAATTTCTTCTCTAACGAGCAGAAATTACACAAATTCAATATTTTGAAAAAATTTTATTTTCCAAGAAAACCTTTTGCGATGTTTACGATATTCAAAACATCATTAAGATTGCCTTTTTGGTCATTTGAAAGATTGGACGAAGATGCCCCCGTAAGCATATCTTTTATGACTGAAGCCTTCGAGGTTAATTGTCCTAACAAATCGCTGTTAGAAGCCTCTTGTTGCGGTTGCTGTTGAGAAGAACCACCTAAAAGTCCACCTAACGCACCGGAAGAAATTGCACTGCCGAGAATAGAACCTAAAGCCGAACCCGAAGAACTTTGTCCACTCTGTTGATTATTGTTAGAGCCGCCACCTAAAAGACTACCTAACGCACCGGAAGAAATTGCACTGCCGAGAATAGAGCCTAAAGCCGAGCCCGAAGAATTTTGTTGCTGCGAGCCGCCGCCTAAAAAACTGCCGGCAATCTGTGTCAAAGCTGACAAATCTATACCACTTGAAGCAACTGAGGTTGAGGGATTTTTTATAACTCCTTCCGCTAAAGCAAGCACCTGTTTAATTATAGATTGAATATCCATTTTGTGTTGAATTAATAGGTTATTAAAATATTGATTTTTTATGCCTTAAATGTAATTCAATATTTCGTTTTATGCAAATTTTTTTTGAAGTTTTTTTATTTCAAATTGTTGATACAAGACAAAAAAGCACAAACCGAAACACCTGCCGTTTCGGTTCTAAGCCTTGTATTTCCGAGTGTTACCGCCTGAAAACCATGCTTTTGTGCCAAAATAATTTCCTCAGGAGAAAAATCCCCTTCAGGACCGATTAAGGTTACGATTTTCTGATTTTTTTCAACGCAATCGCCGAAAAAAACACGTTCCATACCGCTTTCACAATGAGCAATAAGTTTTTTGTCAGCATCAACATTTTCAACGAAATCAGAAAAAGATGTCATCGGGTTCAAAACCGGCAATATAGTGTTTCCGCTTTGTTTTACGGCTGAAATCACGATTTTTGAAAGTCTTTCATCCTTAATTACTTTGCGCTCGCTGTGAGCGCAAAGTAAAGGCGTTATTTCATCAATT
>JAEEGL015635878.1_pt1 | contig 18316 bp, 12 predicted proteins | sample 9134231 | NCBI WGS metagenome assembly JAEEGL01 (sample SAMN16246548, study PRJNA631951) | gut metagenome | biome: gut microbiome; feature: rumen; material: fiber-attached | host: Bos | place: Iran: Karaj | collected 2018-10 | reverse complement strand
CTACATGTTCGGCATGTACAAGAAGCTGACACGCGAGTACAGCGGCGTGCTGACAGGCAAGGGCCTCGAGTTCGGCGGCTCGCTGATTCGTCCCGAAGCTACGGGCTACGGCACCGTCTATTTCCTCCGCGCCATGCTGAAGACGAAGGGCGACACCGTGGAAGGCAAGAAGGTGCTCATCTCCGGCGCAGGCAACGTGGCTCAGTATGCTGCCGAGAAGGTGCTGCAGCTGGGCGGCAAGGTGATGACGATGAGTGACTCCGACGGCTACATCTACGACCCGGACGGCATCGACCGCGAGAAGCTCGACTACATCATGGAGCTGAAGCAGGTTTATCGCGGTCGCATCAAGGAATACATCGACCACTATCCCAATGCGAAGTACGTGGGCGACGGCGCTAAGCCTTGGTACGAGAAGGCTGACATCGCTCTGCCCTGCGCCACTCAGAACGAGTTGAACGAGGAGCAGGCAAAGGCCTTGGTTGCCAACGGCTGCATTGCCGTTGCCGAAGGTGCCAACATGCCCAGCACTCCCGGCGCAATCCGCGTCTTCCAGGAAGCTAAGATTCTTTACTCTCCGGGCAAGGCATCGAATGCCGGCGGCGTGAGCGTGAGCGGCCTCGAGATGTCGCAGAACTCAGAGCGTCTCAGCTGGAGCGCCGAAGAAGTGGATGCCAAGCTGCTCTGGATTATGGAGAACATCCACGAGAATTGCGTGAAGTACGGCACACAGCCCGATGGCTATGTCAACTACGTGAAGGGTGCCAACGTGGCCGGCTTCATGAAGGTTGCCAAAGCTATGATGGCGCAAGGCATCGTATAGCAGCCCCCTCCAACTCCCCCAAAGGGGGAGTGACACGACAAGAATATTAAAGAATAAAGAGCCCGTCTATGTTTCGAACATAGGCGGGCTTACATTTTAATCAGTCCTTAAGGACTCTAAGGACCTTAAGTACTATAGGAACTATAGGAGCTATAAGAACTATAGGAGCTATAAGAACTATAGGAGCTATAAGAACTATAGGAACTAAAAAGCCCCTCTCCGGCGGGAGGGGGGCAGATGGTGAGGCTATTTAACCAAAGCCTCGAGCGAGCTTAGTTCTTCTCTTACTTAACCAAGACCTTGAGCTGCGCTCGAGCTCTTTCACGTTCGGAAGAACTCGAGCGGGCTCAGTTCTTCTCTTACTTAACCAAGACCTTGAGCTGCGCTCGAGCTCTTTCACGTTCGGAAGAACTCGAGCGAGCTCAGTTCTTCTCTTACTTAACCAAGACCTTCTTGCCGTTCACGATGTTGATGCCGCGCTGCTTCTTGTTGAGGCGCTGGCCTGCAACGTTGTAGATGACTTCGTCCTGGCCACCCTTCACTGAGCTGATGCCTGTGATGATGTCGTTGTCGCCAGCGTTCAGGAGAATCTTGTCGTAGGCCGACAGGTCAAAATACGAAGTATCAAAATGTAAATACGGCTCGAATGCCTTCAGCGGATATCCTGCCAACTGGGTTGTAAACGTGTTGCCATCATCGGACAGCACATAGTTTGCAGGATAGTCAGTGTCTGTATTGAATAAGTAGTAAACGGATTTATAGCAATAGAGTTCGTGGGAGGTTCCCAAATCATAAGTATTGCCATAACCGCTAACGTCAACCTTATTGAAGACGGGATTGACGAGGTCGGTGCTGCCATTCCACTTGATGTAGTATGGCGTGCCAAACTTGATAGTTGACTGAGGCGTGGGGCAGTTGATGAGGAGATAGCTTTCCAGCTCTGAATAACTCTCTGCCATCCTTACATCAGCTCCGGCAAGCGGACTGTTCTCCACATCAACGTCGAAGGGCAGACAGATGGCTTGCCATACACCGCTCTTGAGTGTGAGGTTGTTGATGGTGACGTTGGCAAAGGTGCCGTTGTAAGTAGTATATATCTCGTCACCCCAGGTGCCGTTTTGTCCAAGATTGTCAAACACGATGTCCACGGGATCGGCTGTGCGGGTCGTGAAGGTGAAGACATCGGATACTGCATCGGGTTCGCCCGTCATCTGGCCGCTCACTTGAAGCTCGTAGAGTGTGTTGGGCGTCAAGTCCTTGAGTGCTATCTCGGACTTGGTGGCGTACTTGGTTACCCATTCACCCAGAGTTGTGGTGAAGATGTCGATGTTGTCGATATTGAGTGTCGTTTTGTCGTAGTCTTTATGATGGAAGGCTATGTAGCCCTGCTGTCCTGCGAAAGCACTCAGGTCGAGCTCGACAATATTCCAATCAGCGTTAGCAGCTTCGGTCATTGGACGCAACACTTCCGTGAAGTCTGCCTCGGCAATACCAGTCGTAGAGACAAGCACTTCGTAGCTGTCACCCCAAGAGCTATATTCCCAGTACCTCAATGTGCCATTCAGGTCAACCAAAGGACTGATGAGCCAGTTGTCGGCATTCAAAGCACCGGAACCGTCTTCCCAACTATAAGAGACTGCGCGGCCGTTACCATTAATGTACCAGCCGTCATAACCTGAACGAGCTTCGGCGTCGGTGTAGACTGTCCAGCCAAGCGAAGTGAGGTCGCCGCTATCGAAGTCTTCTGAGTAGAGTACTGTTTCTTTACGTGATCTGTATTTCACTTCGTACATCTCGCTGTAGCCCGTCCAGCTGACGTCGGCCGTAGTGGCTGCAGGATTGACAGCGAAGTCGGCAGGTGCAGGATTCTTGGCCAAAGTGGTAAAGGTTTGGACGCCTGTGGTGGTGTAAGGCTGTCCCTTCATATTGCCAATCACTTCAATCTCGTACTCGGTGTCGTACTCCAGTCCTTGGATGGTGGCTGTCAGGTCCGTCGTCTCGATAGTCTGCCAAGGCTCGTCCTCGAAGGGTATGGATAAGCTGATGTCGTCGACGTTAAGCTTGTACTGGTCGGTGCAGTCGTAGTGACGGATGGCGATGTAGCCCATCTGTCCCTCGTAAGCACTCAGATCGGCAGTATATTCATGATAAGTGCCTGTGGTAGCATGTTCTGGCAGAACCTGGACGAAGTCGGCCAAATCTGTACCTGTCGTCGATACATAGAAGGCGAAACGCTCCATGTTGGCGGATATATCCTGACCAACCAGCCAAGCACTGAATATGCCCTTCAGCTCGAGCTGCGGACTGATGAGCCAGTTGTCGGGTGTCAGAGGTATTCCGTCATAGCTTTCAGAATACAGACAAGCCTGGCCGGAATGGTATTTGTAGCCTGACACACCTACATAAGAAGACCAATTGTAGCCGTCGCCATCGGCATCTATAGTTGTCCAGCCGGCAGGCAACTCACCGCTCGTGGTCAGGCTCTCGAAGTCCTCAGTCCAGAAGGGTACTGGCGGAGGTGTAGGCTTTCTGTAGCGTACGGTGTAGCTGTTGCTCTGTCCTTCCCATGCAACGTTTACGCCGCCGGGTGTCGGGGTGATTGCTGCGAAGGTTGGGTCATAATTATACTTCGTAGTCTTGAAGAAGAAGTAGTCGCCGCTCCATTTGCTATAGCTATAGACCTCGTTCTCGATGACGGCACGAACCCATACATGATAAGTCATGTCTTGCTCCAGGCCGGTCAGGACGAAGGTAGTGGTGCCAGCATCAACTATTCTCTCACCGCCATTATCATCCTGGACAAGGAGTTGCCATGCAGTAGCGTCGCAATTGTCGGTCCACTTGAGAATTGCGCTGTGCGGTGCCGTCTCGAGAACGGTTTCCACGACTGGAGAGGGATAATGCTCTGGAGTATTGAAGCCGTTTCTGAGCCATGAGGAGAGGTCGCCTCCATCGTTGCCCTGCACTTCTACGAAGTAGCCGGTATCCTCGTCGAGTCCTGTCAGCTGGTAGGTTGGTTCGGTGAGGTCGTACACATACGTCCATTCATCCAGGTCGTAGCGCTTGTACCTGAGGTTCCACATCGCGCCACGGCCGTCCCACGTAATGGTGGCTCCTTCCCAAGTGACATCGGTGACGTCGATGGTGGTCGGGGTAAAGCTGAGGCCCTTTTCGTTGAACTTAACCAGGTTCCTTACGTCTTTGAGCTCGCCTGTGCCGCTCAGATAGCCTGGGATGTAGTTATAGTCGTCGCCGCAAATCATCAGGGCTGAGGCTGTTGCTGCACCCACGACGAAGGAAGGCTCGCCTTCAGCAGTGTCGCCGGTATTGTCGTCCACGATGACAGCGAGGTTGTCCGTGCCGTTGTAGTCGAAGTACTTGTCGAATCTGATGGTAGTCCATTCGCCCGACTTGAATGTGACGTCGCCCTGGAAGACGTAGTCGCCGTCGGAATAGGTAATCCAATCCTGACTGTGATTGAATTGCGAGATACCGGTGTGCTGGAGGCGAACGGTGATGTTGCGTGTCACTTCGGCACCGGCATTGCAGAAGCTGATGCTGGAGATGGCAGAAGCGCCAAGCATCTCGTATGAGTTATATATCTGCTGCGATACGGAATACCTGTTGGAGGACATCAAGGGCAGGGATTTGTCTGTAGCATCTCCGATGGTCACTCCTTCGTTGAAGCGTACCTTATTCCTCTCGTTTAAACAATAGTGATTGTATGAAGAATAGTTGCTCAGCGAAAGTGGCTCAGCATCCGTGTAAGTCACTATGGTTTTTTGTTCAGGTTCATTGGATACGATGAAGTATCCGCTTCCTTCGTCATGATTGGAGTTGTCGGCCACTATGACGGCGAGGTTCGACTCATTGCTGTAGGCGAAGGGGATGTCGAACGGTATGGTGGTCCAGCTGTTTGAAGTGAAGGTCACGTCGCCGCTGAAGACCATGTTGGCATTCGTGTAGCTGATCCAGTCATCGTCGTCGGCAAACGCTTCCTTATCTGTCTGCACGAGATAGATGTTGATGGTGCGGGTCTTCTCATTAGCGATGTTGTAGAAGCTGATGCTGTTGAGGGTTCTCGACTCGCCCACTTCCTCCTTCGAGTATATCTGCTGCGACAGGGAATATTTATAGAAAGAATATACTGGAATTTCGTATCTAGTATTATTCTCTTTTATCTCAAACTTGAAATAGTCGTTGAAGGTGAACTTAGCCCAGTTGTGAGCGCTCATGGCCAGCCTGGTGCCAGCGAACTCGTTGATGTTCGTCAGGTCGGGCACTACGTCGTTGCTGAAGTAGGTCAGGGCCGTGTTGGCGGACGTGGGCACGTAATAGAACCTGTTGGTGTTGCTTTCCGTCTTGCCGGGATTGGCGTCGTAGAAGCATACCAGGAGGTTGCTGCCGTCATAGGGGAACGGCTTGTCGAGGTCGATGGTCACCCATCCCTTGTAGTCAACTGCCGGGGCAGAGAGTGTGCCGGACCAGTAGAGGTCGGACTCCTCGACGGGAACCATGTCGGTGTCGCTGTCGAACTGCGACTTGGTGGTCAGCTTCAGGTAGAGCCTCAAGCCGCTCATCTTGAGTTGGTCGATGGTCTCGCTTGTCCAGTCGCGATAGAACGAGATGGAGGTGATGGTACTTGACGTCATTCCCAGCTCAGCACCAGTGTAGATCTGCTGCGAAAGGGAGTAAGCGAAGTAAGGATTGGTGGGGAACTGGTTCGTGAGCTTGTTGGTCTCCATCGTTCCAACCTCCACCTCAACTGCATTTGCCATGCTGAATCCTATCAGCATAAGCAACGTCATGAGTAAAGTTTTCCTTTTCATAATGATTACGTTTATGGTTAATAATAATACTTTTCGGCCGTAAAGTTACGATTATTTATCGACATTCGCCAAATATTATTAATAAAATTTAACGAAACATAGCAAAAAAGCCCGTCCATGTTTCCACGGGCGGGCTTCATTATACTATCTCCTCTCCTCCTCGGGGGAGAGGAACTCGGGGGAGAGGAAGGGAGAGGGGGCTTTACTTCACGAGAACCTTCTTGCCGTTCACGATATTGATGCCCTTCTGCATCTTGTTGAGGCGCTGGCCTGCGACATTATAGATAATCTCAGAGTTCTTGGAGTTCCCGGAGAAGTCGGAGATGCCAGTAATAATGTCATTATCGCCAGTATTCAGGATGATGGGCGTGGTTTCGCTGGGAAGTGGGATGCCAATGAGGAGTTCAGGAGCGAAGGCATCGTGCCAAGCACCTGTCATCATTGGAGTGAGCATTCCTTCTTCGGAATTTGTCACGATATAAAGTCCAGGATAATCCGAGGTAACCTCATATCCCTGATAGCCTGCAAGACCCGGGCTCATCTTCACATTTCCTTCTGAATCGTAGAAGTCGCCCTTGTAGGTGGTAATCGTCACACCCTTGAAGGTAGGATTAACGAGGTCGCTCTCTCCGTTCCACTTAACGAGGTAGGGATAGCCGCCATACATGTACGTCCAAGACCAGAGACAATCGACAACAAAGTACTCGCCCAACATTCCTGAGGTCTCGATATTCCTTACGTCAGCATCTTTGAGTATGCTGCTCTTCACGTCTATGTCGAATGGCAGGGAAAGACCTGTCCAGACGCCACGCTTGAGGGTAAGGTTGTTGATGGTGACGTTAGCATAAACTCCATCGTTCGCATAGATGTCGCTGAGATTGTCGCCACGATTGTCAAACACAAGGCTGGCTGGGTTGGTGCCCATTGTCGTGAAGAAGATGGCTTCGGAAGTAGCATTTTCTTCGCCTGTCTTCTGACCTGTAATGGTAACTTCATAAGTGGTGCTTGGCGTCAAGTCCTTGAGAGCAATCTCGGGCTTGGTGACATACTTCGTTACTTCGGTACCGTAAACCGTCTGATAGATGCCAACGTCGTCGAGAACGAGGAAGTCCTTGTCGAGGTCCTTATGATGGAAGGCGATATAGCCCTTCTGTCCTTCATAAGCGCTAAGGTCGATGATGACTTGCTCCCAGTAGTTGTTGAGGTGAGCAGGAGACATTTCGCGAAGCGTGGTCGTGAAGTCGGTCGTGATGTCGGAACCAGTTGTAGAGAGCAGCACCTCGTAGTTGTCGGGACAACCTGCATTGGAAAGCTCGTAGTATCTCAACTGGCCACCGAGGTCAACCTGCGGCGTAACGAGCCAGTTGTCGGCATCAAGAGGCGAACCGCCATAGTAGCTCCTTGCGTTAGCACCAAACGAACCGCTGTGATAATAGATGCCCATCGTGGGATTTGTCCACCAGCCATCATAAACATATTCGCCTAATGTGTGAACTGTCCAGCCGTTTGTGGTGAGGTCGCCTGATTCGAAATCATCGAAGAACGGCGTCACTTCCTGAGCTGTTCTGTACTTCACCTCGTAGAAATCGCTATAGCCCTTCCAAGTAATGTCGGCTGTAGTGGCTTCCGTATAGACTGCAATGTCCATTGGAGCAGGATGCTTAGCTAAAGTGGTGAAGGTAGAGATGCCAGATTCAACATCTACCTGGCCTTGCATTACGCCAAGCACTTGCACTTCGTATTCGGTCTCGTATTCAAGTCCTTCGATGGAAGCGGCCTTCTCCTTTGTAGCGATTTCCTGCCAGGGCTCTTCAGGTACAGGCTGATAGATGCCGAAGTCGTCGATGAGGATATAGCTCTTGGCAAAATCAACATGATGGAAGGCGATGTAGCCCTGCTGTCCCTCTTCCACGAATGGTCTGAGGTCGATGGTAACTTCGTTCCAGCTGCCATAAGCATCAGCCATTTCGCGAAGGGTAGTCTTGAAGTCTTCCTTGGCGTTTCCAGTTGTAGAGAGCAATACTTCATATTGGTCGCTATTAGGTGCTGCCTCAGAAAACTCCCAATACCTCATTTCGCCATACAGGTCAACGAGTGGAGTGATGAGCCAATCGTCGGAAGAAATAGCTCCGAAGTACATATCCATGCTATGGGAACCTGCCGAATATGATCCGCTATAAGTGGTTTCTACTGCCAAATCCCAATTGGCGAAGGTGTCACCTTCATCAATAGTTGTCCAGCCCTTTGTGGCGAGAGGACCAGTTTCGAAGTCATCGAAGAAGAGAATCGTTTCGGGAAGTGCTGGCTTCCTGTAGCGCAACTTGTAGCTATCGCTGCCACCTTCCCAAGTAACGTCGGCACCACCAGGTGTCGGTTCAAGCGTTACTATCCAAGGTTCGGGATTAGCTTCGGGCGTATAGACATCGAACCAACTGCCGCTCCAATTCGAATAAACCTCATTTTCTGCATCGATGACGGAACGGACATAAACTCTATACGATTCGCCTTGCTTGAGTCCTGTCAGCACGAATGGATTGCTGCGTGCATCCACAGTCACTTCGTTGTCCTCGGAATCGCGCACAAGAAGCTGCCAATCATGAACGCCATTGAATTCCGTCCACCTCAGAATTGCGCTGTACGGGGTTACCTCTACAACCTCTTCGGGTTCGGGACAAGGATATCGCTCTGGAGTAGAGAAGCTAACCTGATACCACCCGGAGAGGTCGCCATTATCGTCGGTCTGCACCTGAATATAGTAGGACGTATTCTCATCAAGTCCTGTCAGCTGATAGGCTGGTTCCGTAAGGCCTTCCACCGTTGTCCATGGCGCAGTTTCGTCATCTATGGGTTTATATCTCAGGTTCCACTTGCTGCCCTTGCTTTCCCAAGTAATGGTGGCGCTGTTCCATGTAACCTCAATGAAGTTGATGTCGGTAGGCGCAAGGTTAAGACCCTTTTCGTTTATCCTAATCTGATTCTTCACGGGTTTCAGAACGCCTTCATAGCCGCCCAGGTAGTCTGGGATGTAGTTGTAGTCGTCGCCTGTAATCAGAAGGGCTTGGTCGGTAGCATTTTCCACGAGGAACGACGGCATAGCCTCATCGGTTTCGCCCGTATTGTCGTCCACCACGACAAGGAGATTGTCCGAGCCGTTGTAGTCGAAATACTTGTCGAATCGGATTGGCGTCCATTCGCCCTGCTTGAATGTCACTTTACCGTTGAACACATACGTGAAGACTCCGCTTGAATGAGTAATCCAATCCATCTGATGGTTGAATTGCGACATGTCAGTGTGCCTGAGACAAAGTGTAATGTCGCGTGTCACCTCAGCACCCTTATTGAAGAAGCTGATGCTGGAGATGGTATTAGGCATATAGTTCAACTCGCTCGACGTGTAGAGCTGCTGCGAAACGGAGAATCTGCTGCTTGGAGTGGTAGGCAGAGAAGCGTCTGCAATCTCTCCGAGAATTGGTCCTTCGTTGATGCGAATCTTGTTCTTCTTGTCGCTTTGGAAACAAGTGACAGATCCACAGTTGGACAGGGTGATTGGGTAAGCATCAGTAAAATAGTAAAGACCATGATAATCTCCAGGAGAATATGCGAGGAAGGCAGTCGGCCCAGGGTCAGCACCAGTATTATCCGCCATGGTGACAACAACGTTGTGCTCGCTGTTGTAATTGAAATCTACGTCGAGATTGATGGTTGTCCATTCGCCTGACACAAAGGTCACTTCGCCGTCGAACACCTTATCGGCATCCGTATAATTGACCAAATTATAGTATGGAACCAAGAAATTCGGATTGTCAGTATGCATCAGATAGAGTTCGATTTTGCGGGTCTTGTCTCCACCTGTACCAGTATTGTAGAAACTGATGCTCTTGATGGTCTTGGACTCGCCCAGCTCTTCAGACGTATAAATCTGCTGAGTCAACGAATATTTCCAATGAGACCAGAAAGGGAAATATTCAGTAGCCGTATTGTCTAAGACATCAATTTTAGCGTAATTGTTGATGGTGAGCTTCATCCAGTTGTGAGCCGCCATAGCCACCTTGTTGCCCGAGAAAGAGTTGATGTTCTCAAGGTCAGGCATCACGTCGTTGCTGAAATACGTCAGCGCAGCGTTGACGCCAGAAGCGTTGTAGTAGAACTTGTTCGTGTTGGCAGTCGTCTTGGCGGGATTCGTGTCGTAGAAGCAGACCACCAGGTTGTTGTAGCCGTCATATTGGAACGGCTTGTCGAGGTTGATGGTGACCCAACCCTTGTAGTCAACCGTTGGAGCAGAGAGCGTGCCCGTCCAAACGAGGTCGGATTCTTCCACAGGAATCATGTCCGTGTCGCTGTCGAACCCCGACTTGTCCGTGTGCTTCATGTAGAGTTTCAGGCCGCTCATGCTGAGCTCATCGATGTTCTCGCTTGTCCAGTCGCGATAGAACGAGATGGAGGTGATGGCACCCGAAGTCATTCCCAGCTCAAGAGCATTGTAAATCTGCTGAGACAAGGAATAAGAGAAATAAGGATTCGTGGGGAACTGGTTCGTCAGTTTGTTGGTTTCCATCGTACCAACCTCCACCTCAACTGCATTTGCCATGCTGAATCCTATCAGCATAAGCAACGTCATGAGTAAAGATTTCCTTTTCATAATGATTACGTTTATGGTTAATAATAATACTTTTCCGCCGTAAAGATACGAATATTTATCGACATTCACCAAATATTAATTAATAAAATTTAACGAAAAGGGCAAAAAAGCCCGACGGAGAGCCGAAAAAAAAGCCCCGCGCGCGCAAAAATCGGGGGCTTTTCTGTGTTGAAATGGGATGTTCTGTTTGTTCCTTTTGTTCCTTTTGTTCCCTTTAAGAAAAGGAAAACCACCGCGTTTCGCAACGAAGTGGAGAAAATTTTCATTCTTTCATTTTTTATATCAGCTTCTTGAATCCGTTAGAGGTTTTCATAATCATCTCGCGCTTTTCCATTCGCAAAAGGTAGGTGCTTGCGCCATCGGGTTGCATGCCTGCATCTTTCAGGGCTTTTTTTACGTCGCAAGGCGCAAACTCTTCGGGAAGCTGCTCAAGCAGTCGGAACAGGGCGTTGTTTCTTGCCACGCGGCTGGCTGCAATGTCCTGCTTCCTCTGAATGGCATCGTTCTCTTTAGCCGAGTCGTTGATTTGGTCGGCGAACATGATGTATTGGTTCAGGAAAGCTTCGTTGCCGAACCAACGCGCCATGTCTGCTCCAAGAGTCGTTTCCTTGTTGCCTTCGAGGGCATACATCACTTGCGAAGCTCGGAAGATTGTCACGGCAGCACGTCTTCTCAAGAGGTCGATGGCGGTGTCGCGGTGCTCTTCATCGGGGCCGCTGGCTTCCCATTCAGCTATCTTCTCGGCATTGAAATCGAAGGCCGCTTTCTTGGCCTTTGGAAGGGCGAACGAGATAATATTCTCAGATTCGGGAATGTCGATGGTGCTTCCCTGCTCGTAGAGGTGCTGCACAATCTCGCGGGCTCGTCGGTCGTCTTTCGTTTCGCCATCCCATTTCATTTCAACATTTCGGCCGAGGTCGCGAGCCATTTCTGTAAAGAAAAATCTTGTCATCAGACCGTTCTCCACGTTCGAGAAGTACTTCCTCACGGAAACGTAAGTGCCGGCAAAAACCAGGTTGATGAAGATTCTGACGTGGCCGCTGTAGGTCAGATAATCCTGTCCCCAAGTGGCACCATCGAAAGCTTTGCGGAAGATGTCGCTCTTGTCTGCCCACGCCCCGTTTTTGTTGGCGCGCAGGCTCTCGTCGATTTCTTCGGTCACCACACAAAGCGGCTGCCCAAGGGCATTTTTCGCTCTTTCCAAGAGCAATCCGTTCGAGCTGGTGGCAGACAGCATTCTGATGCAGGGCGTCGGTTTTTCGGGCAGCTGCTTGGCTCCCTTTTTCTTTTCCTTCTCGATGTTGTAGGCATCCAGTTCGGCCTGACCTTTTGCATCATCTTCGAGGATGGGGCGCAGGAGCCATTCCTGCATGTCCGCTATAAACCCCTTGCCGCTTCCTGCATGACCAGCCACAACCACCATGAAGACGGGTCGATGCCTACGGCCGTCGAGATATTTGCTCTCAAACCTGCCCAGCAAAGTGCCAAGCATAGGCAAAGCAGCCACCAGAGCAGAGCGGCCATTACGCCCGTATCTTTTGAAGATGTATTTGAGGAGAAAGGGCATTTTCTTCGGCAGCGGGTTGAGCCGCTGGAGGTACTCTTGGCGTTTGGCCGCAGTCGATAAATCGGGCTTCGTGATGTCATTGATGGCGCGTTTTAAGTCGTAAGGCATTTCTTGGCTGCGAGTCGAGCCGATGGCGCTTCTGACCGTTGCCTCGACCTCCTCCCTTGAGAGTCCCCAATCGGGCAGGATGCTTGCGAGGTAGAGCGGGTTGAAGTCGGTAATGTAGCGGAGTTGGCGAGCAAGTTTGTAGAGGACAGTGTTTCGCGCTCCCTCGGGAACGACTGCGTTCTGATAGCCGAACCTGCTCAGCAGGGAATTCACTATAACGGCGTATGGGATGCCGCCATAATCGGTGGGGAAAGAAGACCCACAGCCTCCCCCAGCCCCTCCAAAGGAGGGGGGAACGGAGGCAGAGGCGTCTTTGCTTAGAATAGTTTTTTGTTTTTTCATTTCTTCATTCTTTCATTTTTTCATTCTTCGAATATTGAATCCATATCCAGGTACGTCCAATCCTCCCTCGGGGTTAGGAAATAGATTCTTGCCCAATCCTTGCAAACCGCATCATATTCTGTGCCCAAAACACGTGCCAGTCGGGCTTGATTCTCTGCGATGGACTTGCACCCATCTTGACACATGGCAATGACATGAACGCCTGCTTCCTGCGGACTGACATGGATGCCAACGATGTTCAGCGGCTGTCCGTGCCAAGAATCGGAATCTTCGCATTTCTGCATCTGTGCCCAGCGCTCTGCTGCCAGCCTTGCATGTTCCTTGCCCCATCCCCAGGCAGCATCCACGCCACATTGCTGCAAGATTTCCTTGAACTTTTGGCTGTGCTGATAGTCAATATCGAGGCAGAACATGCCGGTGGGCTTTGCGTTTTCTGCATTTCGAAGCTTGCCATCGAAATGGGCTTGCCAGCAGACGGCGGGCAGTTCTTTCTTCCAGACCTCTGCATCTCGTCCGTGTTCGCGGACTTTTGCTGTGGTCATCTTCACGTCCGAGCCATTGAGGAAAGAAAGGAACTGCACCTTTGTCAGCGGCTTCGGCTGGTTGTCGTTGAACCTGTTTACATAATCGCACGGGCTATACATTCTTAATCCTCCTTCCTAAAAAGTTCATGCAATCTTCAAAACGGTTTCTCGGGAAGAGCGGCTCCTGCTTGGGGTCGACCTGAATGCGGATAGTGTATCTTTGCTTCTCGGGGTTCCACCATACAGAGCACATGTTGCCGCGCATAACGGGTTTCGATTTCTGTAAACCAAAGATGATTTTTGCATCATCTTCTTCCTTGAAATGATTGATCTCTCCTTCATCATCGACGTCGAGCCTGCCAGCCATCACCTTGCCATAAGGGGTGACCTTCGTTTTTCTGTCGATGATGAGCGTAGTGCCTTCAATTATTGTCCTTTCCATAGTTACTGAATGTTTTGAGGTGGAACAATACGGATGTGATTCGAGATATAACCCGATATTTGTCGTTTTGTAAAGAATCTCAGACGAACATTTGCCTCTTGGCCCTCTTCAAGGCCGAGACTCTGCCAGATATCCTCATCCACTCCGACCATTACATATTCGTCTCCTTCTTCGTCGTTGAAAGTCAGCAGAATGTTACGCTGCTTCCAAGGTTTGCCCGTTGTTGCCGAAACGCCCTCTATGGGGTTATCGACCTTTGCTATTTTTGCTTGTAGAATCATAATAATTTAATTTTAATGTTTGACGTTAATTTTGTTTTGTCGCTCTGCGCAGATTGACAGGTTTGCAAATGATGATGCAAGGCGCCTTTGCTTCTCATTGCTGGTGCAAATTTACGGCACAAAAAAAGGTGCACGAAATTTCTTCATGCACCTCTCAAGGTTTTTCTACAGGTTCTACACCTTTTTCTACGCTTTTGTTATTCCTTCTCCATCTCTTGGATGAATTTGTCTCTCAGTTTCAGCACCCTCTCCATCACGCCCTGTTGACCCCATTTCTCTACGTGGAGTTTCATCCAAGGATTTCGGCTCATCGCATTATTGATTGTACCTTCGGGGATTTCAATGCCTGCTTCGGTCAGCATGCGTTCAAAGAGACTGGTGTTGTTTGCCAAATGGTACAAGTCCCTGCACACACAAAAAGGGACGCCGTATGCTGCGTTCCCCCAGATGAAAGCCTCGCATTCTTTCAGGGCATGGGCCAGTTGTTCTGCGCTCAGCACTTCCCCTGAGATTTGCGAAGAGGCTGGGGTGTTCTGTTGCGTCACGTTCGAGCCAGGCATGGCGAACACGCAACCGCTTACGGGCCCGTTGAACACCTGACAGTTCGAGCCCGCCTCGAAGTGGTTCACTACATTTCCTTTGTTGTCTTCCATCGTCTGTTTTCCTTTCGCATTTAGTTTTCACTGTAAACTTTGTCGTTGAAGATCTGGGCAGTGCTGCCAGCACCGAAGTGATTGTGAATTTCGGGGAACGTCTGTTTCCTTTTTGCCAGCCAGCTGTGGAGCCTCTGGTTCTCCTCCTCCAGTTTCTCGTTCTCTGCGAGCATCTCTTTCACGTGCTCGGTCAATTTGTAGAAAATCTCGAGTCGCTGGGCTCTCTCTTCCATTTGTTCGCGCTCCCTTTCGAGCGCACGCAACGCATCTCGCGCCGCATCGCGCAAATCGTCAAAATCTGTATGCATCGTACAAAAGTGTTAATAGGTTAAACAGTCTTTTCTATCACACTATAATAGAGGGCTCAGGAGTTCGAAGGTCAGGCCGCTTGGAGTGAGTTCTTTGATGCTTATATTCTCGCCCATCATCTGCTGTGCCTTTTCCATTGCTTTACCTAAATCCTCGGCCTCGACCGTGAGGACTTTGCTCATCGTAATGTTTGCTTTAATCTTGTATTCCATAATGATTTGTTTTTTTGTTGTTTTCTTCATTTTTCAATCTCCCATTTTGTAGTTAGGTGCTTGCGCATTTCCATTTCGAAGTCGCGGGTGACGCACATCCGGAGGCGGAAGCGATAGATGCCGTCGATGGGCTCCAGCTCCTCTTGGCTTCCGTGGAGCGGCAATGTGCGGAAGTAGTGCGCGGTCTGCTCGTCCGTCGTGATGAGGATGCGCTGCGGCTTCAGGCTTTGGTCGCAATAGGTGCCGAAGAAGGGTGCATAGAACTCCTCAGCATTGAAACGGATGGGTCTGAATGTCGCTCCCGTCAGCTCGAGACGCTGGATGCGGTCGAGGCTGAAATGCTTGAACTCGCGCTCGCTGTTCTTTCGGGCAAGCAGATACCAACGCCCCTCGTAAGCCTTCAAGGCATAGGGTTTGAGCGTGCAGAGGTAAGGCTCCGAGTCGGAGAATTTCTTGTAGGTGCACGAGAGGACGCGGTTGTCGCGCAAAGCCGTTCCGATGGTGTGCAGGAACTCGTGACCGCGCGGAATGACGATGGGTTGCACTCTGTCGCCAAGTTCGCGAAACTCCTTCAGGAAAAGGCTTTCGAGGATGTTTGCAACGAGTGTGCCTACCATCCTGGCACGTTCCTGCTGGTCGGAAGTGCTCTGTCCGACGTAGTATCGCCAGACGTTCTTGCCGCAGTCGCGCGAAAAGATGTCGATGTCCATCGCCTCGCGGATGAGAGGCAGATCCTTGACGAACATTTTGCGGTTGTAGGCTGTTTCGCCTTCGCGCTGGATGCGTTCCACCATTTCCTTGCGAGTGACGCCTTCCGGATGCTTGAGCATCTCTTCGAGAATGAGATAATGTCTGCGCTTGAGTTTCATATTTTAAGCAGTTTTGAAGTTTTCTGCTGCAAAATTATAAAAAAAGAATCATACGTGTGCAAAAGGGTGCCCCAATATATAGGCGCACCCTTGCATTTTTTTTTGCTAAAGTGTTCATTTTGCAAACTCGGAGATAGCAAAATGAGGTCTGTTCAGGGTATAGTTACGAAAAAATGGGAACAACAGGAACAAAAGGAACAATTTTTTTTGAGAGAAATGCGTCGACTATATATTATATATTTAAGTTTCGGAAGTTATATAATGAAGTTAAATAGGGAGTTATGCGCTTCGCGCAGGAAGTTAAGCCAACAAGTTGGCTGGACGATACAACAGAGCCCCAAAGCTATCGTCCTGTGTGCAACACTTAACTCCCATGAGCGTAGCGAGTTTACTTCCATTTTTACTTCCATTTTTACTTCCGAAAGTTGAATTATATATTATATTTAAGTAATTATTTTATTATGATATATAATAGCAAATACTCGACCTCCCTCTTTTTCGCGTGTTCCTTTTGTTCCTTTTGTTCCTCCCCCTACAAATCGATGCCGTATTCATGGCAAATCCATTGAACTGCCCTTGGCGACTGGGGTCTTTAGAGCTGTGACTAAATGTCACTGCGACCCCACAAAGGGGAGAGAGTCCCCACTCTCGACGGAGGGCCAACAAGAGGCTGGTCAATGGATTAATAATCTATCCCATACTGCTGGCAAATCCATTGAACTGCCCTTGGAGGCAGCATTTTTGCGGTGGGGGTAACTCCAAGCAGGGCGAGCTGCATGCTGTTCTTGTTTAGCCAGCGGCGGAACGTCCTGTCGCTGACTCCTGCGGCGTTCGCAAGTTCAAATTTATAGGCACTTTTCATAGGTATTTATGTTTTCTTTTTACTCTGCAAAGTTACGAAATTTTTTCGACATTTGCAAAAAAAAAGCGGACAAATTCGGAACAAAAAGGACGCAAGCGGACACAAGCGGACAGCGGCATTTCAAAATGTCGTACCTTTGTGCTGGATTTAGAAATCCATCACGAGTCTGCTTCCGCTCGGGATAGCAAAATCCGGATTTGCTCTCCGCTCGCTTAACCGCAGACTTGCAGTGGGATTCTAAGGTAGGCTGCTAAATGAAATTTCTAACACGTCGGAGTGGCCAATTCGGCACGTCAGATTTTTCACGAAGGCAGCAGAGAGAATTAAAAATTAAAACTAACAACTAACCAGGAGTTAAAATGAGAAGTTAAGATTAGGAGTTAAAATTAGGAGTTATGAGGAGCCGATACATTTGGCCCATTATAACTTCCCATCATAACTCCCCTCCATAACTCCCTTTTATAACTCCCCTTAAAAATCTAAAACCATGATTAATTACAGTATCTACATCGGGTCTAAGGTGCCAGGCACCAAGAAGACCGAACAGGGCTACGCTACCGTAGCACTCGGAACCGCTCAGGTTCATGACCGTCTCGATTTCGACGACTTCTGCAAGCACGTTGCAGACCACAACAGCCCCTTCTCCAAGGGTACCATCAAGGGCGTCATCACCGACATGATTCACTGTATCCGCGAGCAGCTCTTGGCGGGTAACTCCGTGAGTCTCGGAGAGTTGGGTCGCTTCCATGTCGAGCTCAACTGCGAGCCCGCAGTCACCACCGAGGATTTCACCAGCGCGAACATCAAGAACGTGAACGTCTGCTGGACGCCCGGAGAGGACTTCAAGGATTTGAAAAAGGATGCCGAGTTCCAGCTCGTACCTTCCCGCAAGCTCGCCGCCGACGCCATCGAGGTCATCAAGAATACGGACACTATTCAGGGACTTGAATAAGAAGCCCCCTACCAGCTCCCCCCTTTGGGGGGAGAGTTGGGACGGGAGAAAAATTAAAGGACTATGAAAAGGATTCCATTAGGTATTCGAAACAACAATCCCCTGAACATCAGACGTGTTCCTGGTCAACATTGGAAAGGCGAAGTTCCGTTCCCCCCTCCTTCGGAGGGGACGGGGGAGGCTGTTCCTTCGGAGGGGACGGGGGAGGCTGCAGGCCCGTTCGTTCAGTTTACCTCTCTTGAATGGGGCATTCGAGCCACTTTCTGCATCCTCGACACTTATCGAAAAAAATACCACGACGTATGTGTAGAAGACATAATTACTCGATGGGCTCCACCGAGCGAAAACGATACGAAAAGATACATCGAAACCGTCTGCAAGCTCACAGGGTTCGGCGGAAGAGAAAGGCTCGCAGAAGCGCAATGGCCTACCCTCGTAAAGGCTATGGCAGTAGTAGAAAGCAATATGCTGCTGAGCCAAGCAAGCTTGGAGGACGGAATGCGACTTTACCTCAAACTAAAAAAACTCAAAAACTTACAGTCATGAACAAGAACAGATGCATCGAGATTGTGGTGAAGATTTTAGTAGCCGCGCTCACAGCCTTCCTGACGGCCATTACAACCACGAGTTGCATGGGCATGGGACCGATTCCGCCCCCTTGGGAATAAAGGAACAAAAGGAACAAAAGGAACATTGCGATTTGAGAGAGAGCAATATCAAGCTCGCTTGAATATTGCCGAGCGTTAGCAATGACGACGCAGTCAACATTGCGATTTGAGAGAGAGCAATATCAAAAAAAGCCCGTCCGTGTTTCCACGGGCGGGCAATTTCATTTCTTATTTTCTACATTTCTTATTGTCTTATTTTACCAAGACTTTTTTGCCGTTCACGATGTTAATGCCCT
>JAEEGL010869906.1_pt1 | contig 18316 bp, 13 predicted proteins | sample 9134231 | NCBI WGS metagenome assembly JAEEGL01 (sample SAMN16246548, study PRJNA631951) | gut metagenome | biome: gut microbiome; feature: rumen; material: fiber-attached | host: Bos | place: Iran: Karaj | collected 2018-10 | reverse complement strand
GCTTATAGACATGTGTAAGGTTTGGCTGTTGCGGGGGGTTGTGTAGTTGCAGGGATGAGGGGGTGGGTGAGGGTGAGGGTGAGGGTGAGGGTGAGGGTGAGGGTGAGGGTGAGGGTGAGGAGTGAGGGTGAGGGTGAGGAGTGAGGGTGAGGAGTGAGGGTGAGGGTGAGGGAATAGTGAATAGTGAATAGTGAATAGTGAATAGTGAATGGCATAGACGCGCGATCCACACGTCTCCCGGCGGGAATCATTTAGTCAGGTGCGCCACGACGTGGCGCATACCGCCAGCACGCTGAAGGCGTGCAATGCCACAGCAACGCTCCAACCGGGGGCTATTGATATTGAATGCCTATGGCGTTCCTGGCATAGGGCTGAATCGTAACCAGAAAATGGGTAGTATCGGAATTTGATGTCTTTTCAAAAAAAGGATATCCGTGTATAGTAGGTGATTTGAAGTGTGCGCCGATTGGTGCCATTCTTTGAACGCTCATTTCCTTGTTGTGTCAATGGATTTTGTCCAAAGCATTTCGCATGAGGGCTTATCGCAAAGGTTTTAAGGCATCGCGCCTTAAACCCAAAGGAACGCATAGGCCACCATCAAATGCAGTCCATATTCACAGGCGGGGATACAGCTTATTTCAATATCATATCGGAAATTCACATTCAGACAGGATACTAGGGATGCTGAAGATATTAATAGAGGATGCAGACGGCAACTCCAAGACCGCTCCGATTGATCCCGCGAATTCGGAGATCACGATTGGCCGAAAGGAAGGGAATTTTATCCGTCTCAAGGAGCGAAACGTTTCGCGTCATCATGCACGTATATTCCAGGGCGATGACGGAAAACTGTATGTCGAGCCGGTTGCCGCCCGTTATGGTCTCAAGGTAAATTCCAAGAAGATCAATGGCCCGATTGAAATTGCCCTTGGCGATGAGATCAAGGTCGGTGACTATCATTTATATATACAGGATGCGAATGCGGTCGATTTTCGTAAAGACGCCGAGCAGTCCAACCAGGTGATGGACATTCTTCCGCAGCTGCAGCCAAGATTTGTCGTCGTTTCGTCGAATTTTGCAGGTGTGGAATATCACATTACCCGCACGAAAGTCGTCATCGGCCGCAATCCTGAATGTGACATTTGCATCCAGCACAACAGCATCAGCGGTACGCATGCCGAGATTCGCCGCACCAACCGTGGTGATTTTGAGATCAACGATCTCAAGAGCTCAAACGGCACCAAGGTGAATGGTATCCCAATTAACGAGCCCTTCAAGCTTTCGAGCGGCGATACGCTCACGCTTGGTCACGTCATTATGCGATATTGCGGCCCGGGAGATTTCTGGTCGCTCAATTTCGGTATCAATGATAATCCGCGCAGCAATGCATTGCCCATCGCACTTGCAATTGTCGCCATTTGCATCGCGGTTGTCGGTGTCGTACTCATCGTGAACCTGCTCAATAACCAGCCGCAGCAGCCTATTGTACAGGAGGATTCTGCAGCACTCGCCGAACAGATACAGCAAACCAAGCTGCTCGAATTTACTGCCAAATGCGGTGACGCCATGCAGGAGGGCGAATTGGAGAACGCGGAGCTGTACTGCAATGAGGCCAAAAAAATCGACCCCAGGAATCCGAATTATGTGGCGAAGGCAGAGCAGCTCAAGCGCGAGCTCTCGGCCCGCAATGCACTCGAGGAACTCCGCAGCAGCATCGAAGACAAAAAATGCCGCCGCGCCATTGAAATCATCGAGGCCATCGACGAAAATACCTGGGCCTATCGCTATATGCTTAAAAATGATCTGAAAGCGCAGGCAAACGAATGCCTCGAAAACTTCTATTATGAACGCGCCACAGCCGCGATAGAAGCCGGCGAAATCGTCAATGCCGAGATTGCTCGCGACGAGCTCAAGAATTTGAACGAGAAGAGCCCGCTCATCTCCAAGATTAACGATGCAATCCGTGAACTCAAGCATCCGCGGGGCAGTTCGTCCGGGACGTCGAAGTCTTCCGGTAGCGGCAGCAGCGCGCCATCTGCAGCACCTGCAGCCGCAGCACCCGCAGCGGCGGTTAGCGCCAAAGATCTCTGCAAAAAAGCCGTCGAGTCGCGTTCAAATCCCTGCCAGTCTGTTCATTACTACAAACAGGCTTTAAAAGCGCCCGACATTACCGCACCGTGTAAGAAACTCGCGGACAAGGCAATTGCGGACAATCCGAACTGCAAATAATTGGTTTTATTTTCATTTTGTTGCGTGCCTATTGGCCCTGCGGGCCAATACGGCAGCGCGGCGGCGGCTATTGGGACTTCGCCCAATACACCGCCGCTTTTTTTGTGCCCGAGCGCCGGGCAATGGCTCAGCACATTGAAAAAAAGCCGATGCGTATGGAAGCGCAGCGCCCCATAGCATCGGCCGCGGTGCGTATCGTGCCTTGGCACGATAGCACGCGAACAAAAAAAACTAATGGATCACGTGTTCGGTGTGTACAGTGCCGCATCGCGGGCAGTATTGCTGGCTGAAAGTCTTTTTGGAGGTCAAAAGCAGCACAATACCGATTGGCCAGAATAATATAAACGCAAGGATGATGATGGCGAGATTTGTGTGTTTTTCAATGACGCGCTCGGTGAGCGCATGGTCGCAATGCGGACAGGTAGGGACGAGTGCGTTGGGTGGATTTTTCCGCTGATAACCTTGCGTGTATTTCTTGAATGCGTTGTTGAGCTCTTCCTGTTTTTGTGCGATGGCGTCGTATTTTCGATTGATGCGATTTTCGAGGCCGGTCAGAATGTCTTCGTTATCTTCGGCGAACACATCGCTGACACTGCGATCTTTAACACCCGAAATGGCTTCGAGTTTTTTATCGATTGCGGCAGAACGGGCCTCGATTTTGGACTGTCTGAGTGCGCATTGTTCGACGTCGGCTTCGATTTCGTTTGTACTGCGAAATTCAGCTTCGGCGACTTTTGCAATGTAGCGGCTGTAGTCGTTGGTGCCTCGCAGGGCAAGCAATGCCGGTAGAATTTTTTCATAATCTACTGGTACCAACAGCCACGCATCTAACTGTCGTATCGCATCAGAATGAGTCATCCGTCGGTTCCTTGGAACTTGTATGCATCAATAGTTAAACAACACCCGCTGACCGCTATTTTGCTGATAGGGCTTTGGGGCATCCGGAAGTGGCTGATTGTGCAGATAGCCTTCGATCATGTTGCAGATATAATCGGCATGTTCAGGATTATCTACATAATTGAGGTTGGTGGTTTCGAGCACATAGACAGGGCAACGCGTCCAATTTTCCCACAGCTTGTAATATCTGGCGCGCAGTGAATTCAGATAGGTGGCCTCGATAACCTGCTCGGCATCAATGGAGCGCCGTGCGATTCGGTTCAATACGACTTCGGTTGGCGCATCCAGAAACAGGATAAAATTCGGAATGGAAACGTGATGGCTGAGCAGTTCGGTAAACCGATTATAGAGGTCCATTTCGACATCGTTGAGGGTTTGCTCGGCAAAGATTCTGTCTTTGTCGAACAGATAATCCGCAACGGTCAGGGTTTCGAAAAGATTTTTTTGCAGCAGTTCCAGCTGTTGCTGGTATCTGCTGGCCAGATAAAACATTTGCGCGGGAAAGGCGTAATGAACCGGATCGGCATAAAAACTGGCCAAAAAGGGATTGGCTTCACATGGTTCGAGAACGAGCTTGGCGTTAAAACGCCGCTGCAACAGGCGGCAAAGGCTTGTTTTTCCGACCCCTATCAGACCTTCAACAACGACATATTCAGACAAGATATACCTCTTATGACAGACATGCGCCGCAGCGCGATTTGTGTGAATCCAAGGGTTTGTCGTCTTTTGGCAATTGTAGTGCATCCAAAGACACGCACTAAAATAAACCAGAATGAAAATAAGATCGACGATTATATTTTGTAGGTCTATATCCCACAGGTGAACAAAAACAAATTGACCAAAGCGGCAGCAAGTGGTAATGAGAGGGTTGTTTTAATGGCCCTGTAGCTCAGATGGACAGAGCTGGAGATTCCTAATCTCTGTAAGTCGCGCGTTCGACTCGCGCCAGGGTCATTAGCCGTTATTCGTCTTCCAGAATGAAGATCTGTGCGCCTTGTGGTGGCATGAGCATAAAAACGGCGTCGGAGAGTTCCACATTGAAATCGACTTTGTCGATGCGCAATCTGACATCGGTTTTGTATTCCGGCAGACTGAAGAGAATTTTTCCCGGGAATCTGTAAGTGTTTCCGTCGGCGGAATAATTTTTAAAGTCGGAAGCTTCGTATGTATAAACCGCTTTGTCCTGATTTTTGACGACGATTTTGAAGATATCGCCGTTTGGGTATTTGTAATAGACATGCTGGACATTGCCATTTTTCATGTTCAGCGTGCGGCAGTAGCCATTTTCGCGGCCATCCCATGCGAATGTCTGTGTATCGAAGGCATTTGGAGCGAGGTCATCGACGGGATACAGGCCGTGAATGACGCGGTATAAATCGGATGCAGACAGGAAAACGGGGAGGATTTTGGAGATATTTTCGGGCGTGGCAATGCCTGTGACATAGGCATTTTGCGAGGCATCCATCAATGCGAATGCCACACCATCAGTTACAAGCGTTGCAATGGCTTTGTCGAAAGCAGAGATCGTGATGCGCATTGACTGTGGTTGTCTTGACGAGATGACGAGGTCCTGTCCGACGACCCGCTTGTTATGCATATCATCGACGTAATCCACGCGAGAGGCGATGCGCATGGTTTCGGGCTGAACAAGTGCTTTGGAATCCAGCGTTTGTAAGACTTCGGATGATGCAACTGCCGGTTCCGGGGTCAGTTTGGATCCCGCACAACCTGTTGTCAGAACGGGTAAATTTAAAGTCATTAAGAGCGAAAGACCTGCAAATGCTCTTGAAACGTGCATGACGAACTCCTGTGGTACTGATGCTGCGGCTGAGTGCCGTTGATTCGGATAACTTAGCGAAAATTGATGAAAAAGGCAAAGGAATGAGAGGGGGGAGTGAAGCGCTACGGTTACGATTTAGGTAACGATTCAGCCCATTATTGTTTTTGATGGCTTGCGCCGTAAGCACAATCTGTTGTGCGGCTACGCGCCGCAGGCGGGTAGGGGCGGTGCTACCACCGCGCACGCCCCCTACCGATTGGCCTATCTCCCATTCCGCATTCATAGAACCCAAGCGGGGGCAAAGTTCCCGGACATAGGCTGAATGATTACGCCAGGGGAATGTTGGGGGTAATGCTAAAAAAAGGCTCTGTTTAACGATCGTGGATATGAAAAAGTAAGGTTCTCTGCTTTGCGGCCACGAGTAATGAGCAATGAGCCACGAGTGCTCATTGACCAACTCGACGCTCGACGCTCGGCGCTCTTTGCCAGTATCTTACGCGAATCGGGGTAACGCCATATCTACATTGGTTAAACATAGCCAAAAAAATGCACTGAACGCATTTTTTTTGGCCGAAAAATAAAAAATTGCCACAGATCAATAACAGAAGTTGTGAACATTCATTGCGGATTCGGGTGTATGCGATTTGCCTCGTAATGCCATACGCGAATCCACAATTGGAGACAGCGCCCAGATAAACACCGCAGGCAGGAAACCCACTGAAATCGGAGATTATGTGGGGCAGGAGAGATCTGTCTGTATGCATGCGCTGGGAATCGATTTTCGGGAGGATGCTGTGAGCTGGAATTTTTTGGATTTTTTTGAAGCAAATTATCAGGCCATGACTCGCTATATCCGTGCGATTACACTGCAATATCTGAAACATCCCGGACATGAGCTGTTCGAAGAAGTGATGGCTGAGGGTTGGTATATTGCCATCAAAGAAATGCAGCGCTTTGAACCCGAGAGAGAGGTGAAGTGGACGACATTTTTGTGGCCATATCTGGTTTTTGGCATTCAGCAGTATTTGCAGAAGCTTAGGCAATGCAAAGCGGAACGGCGATCTTTGAAGAAAACAGCATGGTTTGAAGCGGATCTCGACCATGACACATATCGGATGCAGACGAGCATCTTTGAGTCTGATCCTTACAAACTGATGCCGGATGAAGTGTATGAGAATAAGGAATGCGTTAGCCTGTGGCAAAAACTGCGACACTATTGTCGAAAAGACATTCAGATATGCCTGAGGCGATCTCCGCGAGATTTGGATGCATGCAAAAGAAAGCGGTTGTCCAGACAACGGCAGCATGCCATGCATCATTTAAGCTGCAAATTCAATGCGCTTTATCAAGGATAGATTGGGGCTTATGACTTGTGGCTATATTGCTGGGGTCGTTGATTTTCCAAGCGATAAAGCATTTTCACCCGCGCAATGAACGCCGCAGACGAATACAATAATCCCCGGTTGGCACGTCGTACCGACCGGGGAAATACGGGATTAACGCATTCTTCTCAGACGTTCGATTTCTCTGTTATTTTCGTGGATCCGGCGTTCTATGCGGCGGATATCGTGATCCGGGTAAGTGCAACGGTTTCGGAGCATGGGAGGCAGATTGGCAAGACAGGTGTTGTACTGTACATCTGCATGTGCTCTTTCACGTCCAAGTTCATGCTGTAAATGCTCATTATCGGCCATCAGGCGGCGGATATCGGCATCAATTCTAGCGTAATGCGGCGGCGGAACAGGTACTGGGGGTGGAACGACAACAACAGGAGGTGGTGGTGGCGGTAGTGGAGCTACGTGATGATGTGGAGCGGGAGGCGGCGGAACCGGTGCTGGATGATGATGGGGAACAGGCGGTGGCGGAACTGGCGCAGCGTGATGATGTGGCGCGGGAGGTGGTGGAACCGGCGCGGCATGATGTCCGTTATTAAAGCCAGGTCCATTATGATGACCATTGCCGTTATTGAAGCCAGGTCCATTATGATGACCATTGCCGTTATTGAAGCCAGGTCCATTATGATGACCATTGCCATTATTAAAGCCAGGCCCATTATGATGACCATTGCCGTTATTAAAGCCAGGTCCATTATGACGACCATTGTCATTGCGGTGGTCACAGAATCTCTCGCATCCGCGAACGTGGCACATCACTTCGCCGCCTCGTCCGACACAATCTCTTGGAACATCGTGACGCGGCTGCGCCATTGCCAAACCTGGAACCAACAGCATCGTTGCCAAAAGACCAGAGCCAAGACAGATTAATGTTTTCATTTCAACCTCTTTTTATGTGGTTTGTTAAAACAATCGTTGTGCAAAGCTCAATAAAGCAGCTGGCTGAGTATCATAACAGAAACCCAGCCAACTTCTATAAAATTCGCTTATCTACGGCAATCTCTCATGCAGCTGTCGAATCTGCGGTTGCATTCGGGGCCACGGCAGTTGCGACGGATGTCTTCACAATGACCGCAGCCATGGTGACCTGGGCCAACCGGGCCAATGCCTGGACCCATTGGACGCGGCGCTGGGGCTGGACCGATGGGACGCGGTCCAGGAGGTGGAACGACTACAGGAGCCGGTGCAACCATCACTGGAGCGGGAGCCGGAGCTACGACAACGGGTGCGGGAGCTGGAGCAACGACGACTGGTGCAGGAGCCGGAGCAACGACGACTGGAGCGGGAGCCGGGGCAACCACGACTGGTGCAGGAGCCGGAGCTACGACGACGGGTGCAGGGGCCGGAGCCGGAGCAACCACGACAGGCGCGGGAGCCGGAGCAACGACAACTGGAGCGGGGGCAACGACGACCGGAGCCGGTGCTACAGTTCTGACGTTCTTTATATAATGGCTCGATGAAACCACAGTCTTGCGCGAATGGTTATCATTGACGACATAGCGACCATTGACATAGGTGTGACGGGTCTTGCGATTGTCTTTTTTGGCGTTGTTGTGGCCGGGTGCCTTGTGGTTGCTAACCACACGTCTGTCGGACGTCTGATGGCCTGGGGCCCGCGGTACATTCACGCTTTCTGCATAGGCAGAAGCCGCAAGTCCGAGTGATAATGATACAGCCAATAATCCGTTCAACCATGAAAGTTTCATCTCTTTGCTCCTTATTTAAATGACATAAAGTCAGTTTCGAATCCAGCATCACGCTGCTGGATAGATTATTATGCATGCGGCGTGCCAAATTTTAATTTCAAAAATTTATTCCAAAAAAATGATCCTGATCAAAATAATGGTTGTGTTGCACTGTCATAAATATAGCCAGTATCAGAATTCTTGCTGCGGATTATCGTTATGTGCTTTGTTTTTTTAGTGATCGACAGACGAATGCAGGCACCAAGTGTTGCATTGTGATAACCCAAATCGCTGCATGCGTATAACGGCGTGAAGAATAAAGTAAAACCGCCGTATGCCGCAGGCATAGGCGGTTTTTGGCACCGTATGCCGCAGGCATAGGTGCAAGCCGAGGCGTGTCTGCATGCAATGCAGACAGCCTGGCATCAAGGGGGTGTTGTTTGTGAATTTTTTGTTGTTTGTGAATTTTCGTCACAAGTGAAGGCGAGTCCGGATTTGTCTTCTTTGAGAGAAAATCTGGCAATGCCGCCGTTTTGAAGTGCGCCGAACAGGATTTCGTCTGCGAGTTTGAGTGAGATTTCGCGTTGTATCAGGCGTGCCATGGGTCTGGCGCCGAACTGGGGATCGAAGCCGTGTTCAGCTAACCACTGGCGTGAAGATTCGTCGAGTTCGATGGCGATATTCTTTTCGTGCAGCTGGGCTTCGAGCTCGCGGACCTGACGTGCGACGATTTGAATCATCGTAGGCGGCGTGAGCGCATTAAACATAACGATATCGTCGAGGCGGTTGCGGAATTCCGGCGAGAATGTGCGCTCGATGTCTTTCATCCCCTGAGAAACGTCGATCTCGTGGCCGAAGCCGATGCGCATGCGGTTCATTTCCTCGCCGCCGGCATTGGAGGTCATGATGAGAATGACGTTGCGGAAATCAGCGGATTTTCCGGTGTTATCCGTTAGTTTTGCCACATCCATGACCTGGAGCAGCAAATCGTAGATGCTGGCGTGTGCTTTTTCGATTTCATCGAGCAGAAGCACGCAGTTGGGTTTGTTACGGATGGTTTCGGTGAGCAGACCGCCGCGTTCGTAGCCGACATAGCCCGGGGCCGATCCGATGAATTTTGAGATGGTGTATTCTTCGCGGTATTCGCTCATATCGAAGCGCACGAAGGGGAGCGTGAGGATATTTGCGAGTTGGCGGGCGACTTCGGTTTTGCCGACGCCGGTTGGACCGGCAAACAGCATACAGGCAACCGGTTTGTTTGGTGCACGGATGCCGGCACGCGATAATTTGACGAGATTGATGACGGTATCGATGGCGTTGTCCTGCCCAAAGATGACGCTTTTCATGCGTTCTGCGGCGGATTTGAGCTGGCCTGATTCGTCTTTGGAGACATGCAGATCCGGGATGCGGGCAATATTGGTTACGATTTTCTCGATTTGTGGCACGTCGATGGTTGCAATTTGTTCGTCGAGTGGAAGCATGCGGTTCGCAGCGCCTGCCTCGTCGATGACATCAATGGCTTTATCCGGGAATCGGCGTTCGGGCATGTAACGACCGGAGAGCAATACAGCGGAATCCAGCGCTTCGTCTGTATATTCGACGTGATGAAATTCGGCGTAATGCTCACTTATGGCGTGCAAGATCTTTTTTGTTGTGGCTTCGTCGGGTTCTTCGATATCCAGTTTGTGGAACCGGCGCAGCAGCGCAGTATCGGCCTGGAGAACGCGTCGAAATTCTTCGTAAGTCGTTGTACCAATCAGGCGGATGCGTCCCTTGGCCAGTTCGGGTTTGAGGAGCGTAAGAATTTCCTGGGATCCGCCACTGCGATCGGTGCCTGCAGCACTGTGCAGTTCGTCGATAAACAGAATCGCATTTTTGCGGCGTTTGACATATCGAATGATGGTTTTGAGGCGGCTTTCCATTTCGCCGCGGAATTTTGTTCCCGCCATGAGCGATGGAATATCGACGCTATAGATTTCGGCTCCGGCGAGGTCGTTCGGAATATCGCCGGTTGCAATGCGTCTGGCCAGACCTTCGACAATCGCAGTTTTACCAACGCCGGCATCGCCGAGAATGAGCACATTGCATTTGGTGCGTCTGAGTAGCGCCTGACAACAGATTTCGATTTCGCGATCGCGACCGACGACGGGATCGATTTTGCCGTTTCGGGCCATTTTCACGAGGCGGGAAACAAACTTTTTGATGTGGATAAATCCGGCATCATCGTCGTTGAGCGTGGTTGCTTCTTCGTCGTCTTCGTCGTTTTCATCGTTTTCGTCTTCGAAAGACATATCGTTTTCGGGATCTTCTTCTTCTTCACCCTCTATCGAATCGTCATAGATGGGTTCGCCGAGCATCGTGGGATCGTCTCCCAATGCTTCTCCTTCGGATAGCGCAGATTCGCTCAAACCCTTGATTTGATCCGCAGAATGTTCAGAAGCCCAGTGCATGAGCGCAAGCGAGTTGAGTCCGACTGTTTTGAAAATGGCTACGCAAAAAGAGTCTTTATCGCTGAACATCTGGATGAGAAAATCGATTTCTCTGGGAAATCTTCTGCCAGAACTCAATGCCTGCAAAAGCGTCTGTTCGACCAGATTTTTCAGCGATTCGGTGAGTACGGCGATATCGTCGGTCGGCTTGATCTCTTTGGCAACCTCAAGAATATCCTTGAAGTAATGTTCCAGCTGGGCCTTGATGAAATCGCGAGGCACCCCGAGTGTTGCAAATGCTGCCCGGATTTCGTGAAGATCGAGCATGACATACAGGAGATGTTCCCGTGTCGTGTAGTAATTGCGATGCCGTATCGCAGTATCCTGCGCATCAGACAGAAGTTTATCGAGTTGATATGGTTCCATGAAAGATCCTGATTCAGATTGACAAGCCACAGCGCACAACCCTTTTGGCGCGATATGGGCTGGAGGATAGATAACCACAGGATAAAATAGTCAAGCACCAGGGCTACCGCATTTAAACATGGTGTAACAGTTCAGCCGGGGCAAAGCCCCGGAAAAAGCCTGCAGCCCTGTTTCAGCACTGGACTATGATTCGATCCCGGCACGCAGTGGATATCCCGCAGCCTCGGCAAGCTGGTGGACTTCTCTGACCTTCATTTCGGCGATTTCTCGCGGGTATGTACCGGCGACACCTTTTCCTCGCTGATGCACATGCATGGTGATGCGCACGGCTTCCTGCTCGGATTTTCTGAACACCTGCATGAGTATTGAGATGACAAAATCGAATGTCGTATAGTCATCATTATATAATACGACCCGAAACATGGGAATTTGCACATCGATGACGTCGACGTTGGTTTCGATATGCTGATCATTTTGATGCTGTGGCATGGAAGTTCCTCATGCTGGATTTGGAAAGGGCAGTAGAGACGCGCGTTCCGCACGATTATACGCGTGATCCGCACGTTTTTCGGCGATTATGAATGGTTAGGAACGCAGATGTTGTCATCGTTGCATGCATACCCGGAAGCGCAAGAGCCGTCCGAGCCGCAGGAACGCATCATGACGATTTTTCTGCTTGATCCGTTAATGCCGTTAGAACCGGATTCACCGGCGCCGCCGACGCCGCCATTTCCACCGGTGCCACCGCGAGCGATGGAATCGTCGTAAGTGAATGTATTGAGGTCGTCGAACGAGAATGGATTAAGGTTGAAGCCGAAGATATCGAAAGACGGACCGCCGGCGCCGCCGCCACCGCCACCGCCGCGGCCGCCGGTGCCACCATTTCCGCCTTTTCCGGCTTTAGTCGAAATCCAATAGCCAGCTTTTCCGCCAGTACCGCCATTTCCGCCGGCACCACCGGCACCACCGACACCGCCATTACCGCCGTTTCCGCCTCTGCCTCTCATAAAGACATTGCCGGAAATCGTTGGCAATGAGGTTGTATATCGCGATGCACTGATGAACAGGCCAATGCTTGCGCCACCGGCACCACCGCCGCCGCCGCCCATTCCACCGCAGCCACCGGCACCGCCGCCGCCACCTGTCGGGCCAATTTCATATAATGGGCAGTCGTATGCGGATTGATGATAATAAGCGACACCGCCGCCACCACCGCCGCCGCCGCCAGCAGCACCATTACCGCCGCGGGTACCGCTCGTGGCGGTTCCCGCCGAAACCCACAGGCCGTTGCGGATCGAACCATAGGCATCCGCGCCGCCAACGCCTGCATGGCCATTGCTGCCCGAAGCCCCGATAAGACCATCGGTGCCGACATCGCTCAGAATATTGGTCGGATATCCGGTTTCGGTGGCGTGGGTACAGTCTTCGCCCGACATCGTATCAAATGTGCTGTCATAGCCGCCAAGACCGCGGTTTTGTGAATTTGAGCTGTATTCAGCACGGCCGCCGGTCATGGTGTTCCAGTTGTATACCGGGCACGAAGTCGATCCGCCCGCAGTTGCATTGACAGCCCGGCATTTGGCATTGATGCCGCCATTACCGCCGGCCTGTGAATCATTGCGGCAGGGACCGTTTTTACGAACGGAATCCAGACCATCTTTCCCATGCAGTGCGCGGTCCTGCTTGCTGCCGTTTCCGGCTTCACCTGCAGATCCGGGTAAGCCGGGCTCTCCCTGGCCGCCCGAAATCAGGTTCGCATACAGTGACACTTCGGCCGTATTCTGAATCCAAACCGCTATCGATGGTTTTCCGCCACCATCCAGCACACGGTTGGCGCCTTCAATCACAAACCCCGATATCACCGCACGCGTGGTCAGTTTCGACGCACGAACGGTTGCATCGGCAGAAACGCCCCGAATCGTCGATGCATGAAGCACCAGATCCCGTTCCCTGAAATTCTTGCTGTATCCGCCATGCATCACGACGCCATCCGATAACGTCAGATCTTCGTCATAAACACCTTCGGCCACAAGAATGTATTTCTTGCCGGATTTTGACCATGCCGAAAGCGCATCGCGGATATGCTGATAGGGGGCGTCGATGGTGCCTTTGCCGTTTGGGGCCGCATCCTTCGATACGAAAATCGCATCCGCAATCACGCCGTCGATGCCATCACAATTCTCATCGACAAATTCAAAACCGGAATCATAAATTTCCGGGATTTCGGGATCGTCTTTTGTCAGATTGCCCTTAACGCGTCTGCATTCACAGCCATTCGTTGCATCTTTGTCTGTATCGACCCATTCGTAGGTGACGCCGTTCGATTTTTCGGTTTTACATGGTCCCATGCCGCAAGATGCTGCACCCGCAGTAACAATGCAAACGCCCTCGACGTGATGCAACGCCGGTTTATAATAGTCGGAACAATCATTAAAACAGTAGCCGCAGTGCTTGTCGGATGTGTACAGCCCGGTAGCAGGATCCCGCATACCTTCGTCGATTTGTCCGTCGCAGTTGTTATCCAGTCCATCACAAATCTCAATGTTGTAAGCATCGATTTCGCATTCCGACCAGCTATAGCCGCCGCTCTGTTCGCGACACCATTCAAATCCGACGCAGGTATCGCGATGGCACGATCTTGCACTGCCGGCGTTATTGGAATTGCAGATACACGTTCCCGATTCCGGCACGCATTGCATGGATCCCCTTACCGAATCGCAGCGATAACCATTCGGACATTCCGCACCATAGGGCGAAGTGGCTGAACAATCCCGGCCGCAGAAGGCCTCCAGACCTGTGTTAACGCACAGACTTCCCGGGCCAACGCAGTCTGAATCCTGTGAACATGCCATGCACAGATTTCCGGGAAGCGCCATACATGTTGCATCGTCATTATAAGGAAAATAGCCGGGTTCGCATGCAGTCACACGGCACGATGCAGTGCCATCCTTCACGCGGCATTCGGTTGCAATTGCATGAAGCATCAGCAAATCACAGTTCTGTCCGCATGCGCCGCAATTCTCCTTTTGATTGTAAATGCCGTTTTCGTCCCTGAAATTCTCATCGATACTGCCATCACAGTTGTCGTCAACGCCATTGCAGCTTTCGGCGGTTGGTGTCGGTCCAATGCAGATCAATCCGGAAGCACCGGCACACATCTCTGAACCGGGACATGCGCCGTATTCGTTGGTAATTTCACAGTCTGCGCCATCCAGATCCTCGTCGATAAACCCATCGCAGTTGTCATCCAGGCCATTGCAGATTTCGGCTGCAGGCGTTTTGGCATCGCAAACCTGCCATTCGAGTGAGGCCCCGCATGTCTCGACACCGCGACAAACGCCGAATTCGTTGGCAATTTCGCATCCACGCACCTGACCGATGCTGTCTTCATCACATTCGCAACGCCCCGAAATCGGCAGACATTGCCGTCCCGATTCGCCATTTTCGTTCGTCACAGACTCGCAGCTATACCCATCCGGACAGCTCTGATAGGTGCAGTCCATTGCGCAGAAAGACCCGCTCTCCAGCGTCATACACCAGTTCGCATTGCCTACACCGCATGCGGCATTGCTCGTACACGGCATGCATATTTGCTGCTTTGACATCGCGCACAACGACACTCGCCCTTCGCCATGCGGATTGTCGACTTCCTGACATACCCAGCCATCCGGACACCCCTCATCGCAAAGCTTTGTGCAGAAATCCCCCTGAACATTGTTCAGACAGAATGTGCTTTCACACTCCAGGTTTTGTTCACAGCGTTCGCCAAACTGCTTGTAGTTGTAGGTCTTGTCCGGGTTATAGGTGCGTGTGGAAAAATCACAACCGGTCGCCATTAAAGCAGCAAAAATACACAAAAACTGGATATTTCTCATTTCGGGCATCCTTATATCTCAAAACAAACCATTTTATTTTTAATGCATTTGCACACAAAATCAAATAACCCTTGCATAAATAATATCAATATGTTCGTGGCCGCGCTATCGGCCTGCGTCCGATACGCGCCGGCGGCGCGTCTATGCTGTGCATACGCCGCGCCATCATCTTGCGGATCGCGGATTACCGGGGACGTAACGGTTCATCCTTTGACGATGAACGCCATAGGCGTTCAATATCAATAGCCCCCGGTTGGAGCAGTAGGCGACTACTGGGAGTTCACAGTGTTCCCTCCTTTTTTTTCCAAATTTTTGCCAGCCTAAAATGCTGGCAAAAAATTGGGGGAGGGAGAGAAAACCCGCATCCCCCGGCGTTGCCGGGGACTATTGATATGAAAGCCCTAGCGGGCTTTTCATAGGACTGAATCGTTACCCGGGGACGTCTATCAATCCAATAATGCTTGACAAATGCACACGAAAGTACTATGTGCGCGGCGATTCGCAGTTGGGCGAATCAATTCACACGCATATCACAAAGGTGAGCTTTGTGTCCCAATATCGGGAAGCGCACACGATATGCGGCGGCTTAACACAAAAGGAGAATATCATGTCGCACATTTCCATGCGAAAACTGCTCGAGTCCGGCGTTCACTTTGGCCATCAGACAAAGCGCTGGAACCCCAAAATGAAACCCTACATTTATGGTGCCCGCAATGGTATCCATATCGTCGATCTCGGCAAAACCGTTGTTGCCTTCGACAAAGCCTATGATTTCGTAGCCAATGTTGTTGCTTCCGGCGCACCGGTGCTCTTCGTCGGCACCAAACGTCAGGCTCAGGATGTGATCGCTGAAGAAGCGGCTCGCGCTGGCCAGTTCTATATTACCGAACGCTGGTTGGGCGGCACGCTCACCAACTGGAAAACCATCCGCTCCTCCATCGAAAAGCTCCGCAATTTCGATCGTATGGCCAGTGATGGCACATTCAATAAGCTTTCCAAGAAAGAAGTACGTGTGATCGAACGCGAACGCGAGAAACTCGAGAAATCCATCGGCGGTATCAAAGATATGCCGACACTTCCGGGCGCTCTGTTCATCATCGACAGCGGTAAAGAAGCCATCGCCGTAAATGAAGCCAAGATCCTCGGTATCCCCGTCATCGCTGTCGTCGATACCAATTGCGATCCCGAACCAATCGATTATGTTATCCCCGGCAATGATGATGCCATTCGTTCGATTCGTCTGTTCTCGGGCGCAATCGCTGATGCATGCATCGAAGGTGCCAAACGTCGTGCTTCCGAAGCCCCTGCAAAAGACGTTCAGTCTGATGCTCCGGCAGCCAAGGTTCAGCACCGCGGCAAACCCGTCGAAAGCGACAAAGCCGACAAGTAATTTCAACGGATTTTAGCCCGTGCCCTCATCGACACGGGCGTTTTTTGATTTTTTCAGGGAACGTTTCCCATTTCACATATCGCTTTTGTAAGGATAATTATGGCCAACATTACAGCTCAGATGGTTAAGGAACTCCGCGAATCAACCGGTGCCGGTATGATGGATTGCAAAAAAGCACTCGTCGAATGTGACGGTGATGCCAAGAAAGCCGCAGAATATCTGCAGGTAAAAGGTCTTGCCAAGGCTGCCAAGCGCGGTGGTCGTAAAACAGCCGAAGGTTATGTCGGTGTGTATCGCCATCACGATGGCAAAACGGCGATCCTCGTCGAGGTTAACTGCGAAACCGATTTCGTCGCCCGTACCGAGAATTTCCGTCATTTCTGCGATGAACTCGCGCTGCATATCTGCGGTCTGAACCCACTTGGTGTTCGTCGCGAAGATATCGATCCTTCCGTCGTGGAAGATCAGCGCCGCATTGCGACCGAAAAAGCCATCGAGTCCGGCAAGCCCGAAGCCATCGTTCCGCGCATCGTCGAAGGTGCCATGAATAAATGGTTCTCGGAAATCACGCTGCTTGACCAGATTTGGATGGGCGAAGGCAAAGAAACCGTCGAACAGAAACGCGCTGAACTTTCTGCTCAGACCGGCGAAAATATTCGCATCAATCGCTTTGCCCGCATCGCTGTCGGTGAGAATGTTGCTCCCGAAGCCGAAGAAGCCGCAGCTGAATAATTTGCTGACTTTCCAGTTTGAGGGTTCAGTCCATGGGATTGAGCCCTTTTTTTGTATTCTGCTCAAATCATGCTAACATGGCCTGGAACACCTGCAGGGATGATTTTATCATCCTGTGCATCGTTTTGGGTTCTGTTTAACGATCGTGGATATGAAAATGCAAAGTCGTTTGCTTCACGGCTTTTAGTTTATCGCTTATGGTTTATGGTGCGCCTCAGATAACTACAAGATATAAGCCACAAGCGATAAGCCTGTACTTCCCGACATCGGGGGCGAAAGCTATATCCATACTGGTTAAATATAGCCATGTTTTTCATTTTATCTCATTGAGGAATATATTGCCATGAAACAAGCTCTGTATGCGGTCGTGAGTGCGGCAATTCTATTTATGGCGGCGCCATTATTTGCGCAGGATCCGCCCCCCACCGGAATCGGTTATATTCCCGGCATGCCCGTGCCTCAGGCGGCTCCGGCGGCACCTGCTGCATCCGATAGTGCGCCGGCCCAGAGAAACCAGGACGGCGGGAAGATTACAAAAGTTTCTGTCGCCGGGCAATCACAGCCTCAGGCAAATGCAAAACCGGCTCCGGAACCGGTTCAGCCTGCAGTCGCCGGGGCTCCAAAACTCGATGCCGAATACAAAGGCGTGACGCCTTCAAAACGCGATACACCCGAAAATAGCGCAACCTTCACGAAAACTCCGGGAAATCAGCTTTCCTGGATCGGCTTTTTACCCGAGGAAAATGCGCACAGAGTCTTTGTTCAGACCTCACAGGCAACGACATTTGAACGCATCGCCAGCGCCGCAGATCGCGTTGAAGTGCGCATCTTTAACACCAAACTCGCCGTATCAAACAACCAGCGTGAGCTGAATATGAAGTATTTTCAGACGCCTTTTGCCAGCGCAAAAGCGGTTAAATCCGGCAAGGATGTCCTGATCGTTGTTGAACTTAAGGAAGCGGCACAGTGCGATGTTGTCCAGCATGACAATTTCATCGATATCATTGCCCATCCGTAGCATCCATTTATGATAGCCCGCCGTATGGGTTTCCCATAGGCGGGCGGGCGAGCGTATGGCTTTGCCATAGCGAGCCAACAAGAGAATACCTAAAATGCCCGATCGCGCTTGCGTTCATATACAAGTGTGATAAAAGTATAAACAGTATGTCTGTTTTTAAGGGGAACGATGGGCAACTTAGGTAAATATCAAATAGACGGTCTGATTGCCGAAGGCGGAATGGCTCGAATTTATCGGGCCAAAACGGAAGGCGTCGGTGGGGTAGAAAAGACCGTGGCTCTGAAGTGTCTGAAAGACTCGATGGGGGCTGACGAAAACTTCGTCAAGATGATGCGGGATGAAGCGCGCATCACTGTCCGGATGACACACAAAAATATCGCGCAGGTATTTGGATTCGAGCAAGTCGGCAGCACCTATTTTATGGTGATGGAGTACATTGACGGCATCAGCCTGGCCGATTT
>JAEEGL014778802.1_pt1 | contig 18317 bp, 33 predicted proteins | sample 9134231 | NCBI WGS metagenome assembly JAEEGL01 (sample SAMN16246548, study PRJNA631951) | gut metagenome | biome: gut microbiome; feature: rumen; material: fiber-attached | host: Bos | place: Iran: Karaj | collected 2018-10 | reverse complement strand
TCTTTTCTCTGTTTTAATGAGTTCAGCTCTCTTATCGGTTTGGGCTTTTCCCTTACCTTATGTATATATTATATCATAGATTGAATTGAATTGCAATTACTTTTCTATTACAATTGATTACAATTTGATTACAGAAAGCAAGGTGAAAGATATGAATAGAATATTAACTCCTGCGTGGGGAACACGCACTGATTTATAATATGTTCATATTTACATTGCGCCGCGATACTGCTTTAACAGCGCAACAATTTTTTAAATAAGACTTTACAATTTATTAATTGACATTCTTACTATTCTATGGTATAATATAATTACGATAAAGAGAGATGATAAACTCCTAAAAACATGGAAAGAGGTTTAATATGAAATATACGGTTTGTTTTACTCAGACATACACCTATGAAGTTGAAGCAGAAAGTCGAGAAGAAGCTATTGACTTAGCCTCAGAAGACTTTGAAGAGGAACTAAGTTCACCATTTGCAAGAACAGATTATGATGATATAGAGATTTATGAGGAGGATGAAAATGACTGAAAAGATATAAGGAGGAAACCACAATGAGAATTGGGGAAAAAAGATATTTTTTAAGCGAAGGCGAAATTTTTCAGTTGCTTGAAATAATGGGGAATTTTTCTCATAAAGGAAAAATTGACATGAAAGACGTTATTCATGTCCTTCACTTATTTGAGGATAAAGACAAGACAGAAAAAGAGCGCAAAGAAAACTTAAAAATTTTGGCAGAGATTGAGGGGAGGAAGGAATGATTTTAGGCGGTTCATTTGAACCGCTTTAATTTTTGAATTAACTATTAACTTATGCGTGTTGTCCACGCACAACTTAACCTTACGTTCACAATTATGATTCGCCGGCGCAGTATAATTTTTAAAATAAAGTTTACAAAATATTCATTGACATATTTTTGATTATATAGTATAATATTTATATAAAGTAATAAATTTTAAGGAGTGGTAAACTTTGGAAAAAAAGAAATTTTTAGTAGTTGATGTTGAAACCTGTGGGAATTTAGACAGTCCTCTTGTTTATGACGTAGGAGGAGCAGTTATTGATAATACTGGAAAAATTTATGAACATTTTTCTTTTATTATTGAAGAAATTTTCTACGGTTGTAAAAATTTAATGGAATCGGCATATTATGCCAATAAAATTCCACAATATAAGCAAGATTTATTTAATGGGAAAAGACGAGTAGCAACCTTTCCACAGTTTTACAATTTTATACGATATTTAATAAACAAATATCAAATATCTGTTTTTCTTGCCTATAACGCAAGGTTTGATAAAAATGCTTTAAATAACACAATTCAATTTTTAACAAATAGCAAATATAAATATTTCTTGCCCGATGAAATTGATATACAATGTATTTGGACAATGGCAAAAGATACCATATGTAAACAAAAGAGCTATGAAAAGTTTTGTTTAAATAATGGTTTTATAACAAATAAAGGAAATTTGAAAACCAGTGCCGAAATAGTTTATAGATATATGACTATTGATAATAATTTTGTAGAAAGTCATACAGGTTTTGAAGATGTAAAAATAGAAACTTTGATTTTTGTTAAGTGCTTACGACAGCACAAAAAAATGAGGAAACATTATTGGGATAAACTGTAAAATGATAGCACTTTACTTCGGTAAAGTGCTTTTAGTTTAAATATTTAATTATTAAGTAGTTGTTAAGTAGTGCGTGTGGGAACACGCACTGGTTTATAATATGTTCACATTTACTTTGCGCCGACACATCATAATTTATTTACAAATTCTTTTAAAAATCTTATTTATTTAAATTCTAAAGTATCATATAATATAATTACAGTAAAGAACAAGAGTTCCAATAAAGAAATGAGGTATAAAAAATGATAGAGAAAATAAATTATATTGCTGACGACGGAAAAGTTTTTGACAATTTTGAAGACTGCGCTGTTTATGATAATGATTGTAAGTTAAAAAATGAAATATTTAGAACTATGATAGAAATGTGTAATAATAAAAAGTTTTGTAGTTCATGCCCTTTTAAATTATATAATCAAAAAGATGGATGTATAATATTGAGTTTACTTTACAAGTGGACAGAATAAAAATAAGCGGTTCAATTGAACCGTTTATTTTTTTTAAACTAATTATTAACTAATGCGTGGACAACACGCACTACTTAATAATTAATTCATAATTACTTTATGCTGGCGAATTATAGATTGTTTACAAAATCTTTTAAAAATATTATTGATTTAAGTTTTAAGATGTGATATAATATATAATGTAAGATAAAGAGAAAAGACAGGTGATAAAGTCTTTAAAACACAGAAAAGAGGTTCATTATGATTCTTTATGGTTTATTTTACTACGATGATGACGGAAAGCATTTTCGAGGAATTTTTGAAAATATCCATGCAGCAAATAACGCAATTGCGACGTGGTATGTAGAAAATACTAATGATGGTGATGTTAATACAGATTTTAAATATATAGACGCGTTATTTTCTGCGTTTGAAGATGAAGATACAAATTTAATTGATTGCTTATTATCTCGCTATCATGATTTTATTTTTAATAATTTAGAAAATAATACATTATCAACTAATTTTGACATAATAGAATTAGAATTTAATACTTATTATGAAGAATTGTAAATATTGAGCGGTTTATCTGAACCGCTTTAATTTTTGAACTGAATATTAATTCTTGCGTGGGGAACACGCAGACATTCATAGTTTTTCAATAAAATAAAAAGGACTGATAAAATCAGTCCTTTGAAAATTATATTATAAAATCATAAATATAAGCGTTAAGTTTGTCAGACCATAAAGCTACCTTATTATGCGTTTTAAATATTTGAGTTATAGGAAACTCTTGTGTACAAACATACCCCTCTCCGTCATAGTCCCCTGTGTCTACTTCGATTACAATTTCATCATCAAGTGAAATTTCATTATTATTTAAGAACTCTCTTACTGTCATAATATTTTCACCTCAATTCAAATTCCAAAGATTCGGACTAACAGTTGAAGACAGCCTTTCTATTATATGGCATTCAGTTTTTCCCTCATTTTCGTGAGAGAAAGGACAACGTGAGCAAGCTCGGGCAGTTGTACAAAAATCCTTCACTTCTTTTAACAAATCGTAAATATACATTTCTTTATCCACCTCGTATTCTTTGCAATCAACGGCACTGTCAAACTCCGTTCCGTCATACGCTTTGTAAATTGTTTTAGTAATCTTTTCCATAAAAATACCTCTTTTCTTTTTCAGTAGTGTTCTTTACTGTAATTATATTATATCATACTTTGAGCTATAAGTCAATTACATTTAAATTACAAAAGATTACAATTCGATTACAAAAAAGAAATTGATAAGATGAATAGAATGTGAATCTGTGCGTGTTCCACACGCATTGATTTACAAGACGTTCATATTTACATTGCGCCGCGATACCAAAATTTTCCAAATCAATGCTTTAATGGCGCAACAGAATTTTAAATAAGACTTTACAATTTGTTAATTGACTTTCTTGTGCAGATATGATATAATATAATTACAGTAAGAGAGCTGATAAACTCTTAAAAACAGAGAAATGAGGTATATTATGAACGCACTTGAAAACAGAATTAAGGAATTTCTCGATAACAACTATGACGGTAGACTTATGCTTGAAATTGATAATGATTTCAAGGTCTACAATAACAATGATGAAATTTTGCCTGCGCTTGTTGACCGCTTTAATTGGTTCGCAATAGACAATGAAGACAAGAGATTTAATAATAATCCCCTTGCACTCTTTGAATATTGCCTTGATGAAAATGATTTTGGGGCAATCTGCACATTGTATTATGAATCGGGCGGAGATTTCTGCAAAGAGATTTTGCCTTGTGATTTGTAAAACCTTTAAGCGGTTCATTTGAACCGCTTTAATTTTTTTAAACTAATTGTTAACCTCTGCGTGTTCTCCACGCACAACTTAACATTGCGTTAATAATTAACTTATTTAACTAATTAACAAAAAGTTTACTTGACAAATACCTGATAATGTGGTATAATAATAACATAAGGAAAGAATATTTAAAAGGTAGGTGATTTATGAATTATTTATTGATTGATACGGAAACAGCGAATGGACTTGATTCACCTCTTGTTTACGATTTTGGGGGTATCGTAGTTAATGACAAGGATGGAATTTTAGAAAAATTTTCTTTTGTAATTTCAGAAATTTTTTATTATAGACGTGATTTAATGCAAACGTGCTATTATAATAATAAAATTTCAGAATATGAAAAAGAAATTTTTAACGGAAAACGGCGAGTTGCTAATTTTTTACAAATGTATAAATTTATTCACTATGTGATAAAGAAATATAATATAAAAGCGGTAGCTGCCTATAATATGCGCTTTGATTTAAAAGCGTTAAATAATACAGTAGAGTTTTTATTAAATAAAAAATATTTTTTTCCTTATGAACTTGACAAACTTTGTATAATGTGTATGGCACAAGATACAATTTGCAAGCAAAAGACATATGAAAAGTTCTGTTATGACAACGGTTATATAACACAAAATGGAAGTTTGAGGACAACTGCGGAAGTTGTATATAAATATATAACCTTAAATGAAAATTTTGTTGAAAGTCATACGGGCTTGGAAGATGTACTAATTGAGTATAAGATATGGCAAAAGGCAAAAAGACAACACAAAAAAATGCGCCGCCATTATTGGGACAAAAGATTATAATACATTAACGCTTTACTTCGGTAAAGCGTTTTTTATTTTTAGGATATGAATAGTTTATGAACCAATGCGTGTCCTCCACGCACGAGTTTACTTTATGTTCATATTTAGCCTAAAAAAATAGGGGCGTTGCCACCCCTTTAAATCAAACCTTATACCAATATTTTACAGAAATTTTCTTTCCGTCTTTTCTTTCTTCTCTTTCAATATAATCTACCTTAATCGGCGTTGTATTTCCCCATTCATCAAACCAATTATTGCGTATATCATAAAGGGAATTGCTAATACCTGTATGGTGATATACTCCGCCAAGAGCTTTTGATATATCAATTGTTGTATACATCTTACCATATTCAAGCAGATTTGCTATTGCAAGAGTACGAGCAGTAGACTTTTTCTTTGCGGTCGGTCTTTCGGGAAGTTCCTTGTCTTTAATAAGCTGTTTTATATAGTAGTTTATCTGTGATTCGGAGCGGTTAGTACCATTCGCTATTGTAAGCGCACTTGCATAGGGGTCGTTAATCTCTCTTGTATAAGCAAGTATTTCATCTTTTATTGCTCTTCTTGTTCTTTCTCTCTCTTCCTGTCTCTTTCTGTTATATTCATCCTCTTTTTCCAACATTTCACGGCATTCTGCCATGACATAGGGGTTATTACAGCAAGTAAGAACTCTTTCGATAAAAGCACGATTAGTAAACATAATATACCTCTTTCTCCCATGTTTACGTCTTGGGTTGACATTTAATATTCAGTAGGATTCAGATTTCGTTCTGTCCTTTACTGTAATTATATTATACCATACTTTGAGCTATAAGTCAATGACATTTCTATTACGATTGATTACATTTTGATTACAAAAAATAAGATAGAAATGTGAATTAAGTGTAAATCTGTGCGTGTTTCCCACGCATACATTCATATTTAGTTAAAAAAAGAAAGGGATTAACCCCCTTCTTCTTTTTTTCCTCCATTATTTTCCAATTCTTCCTTTACTTTCTTCATCGCCTGAATATTCAGCCAATAATTACGGAACTGCTTTTTTGTGATTCTCTTTTTCTTGCCGTTTCTTATCATTATCATTTTAAGTCCTCCTTTGATGTCCATTTTTTTTGAATAATGTCATAAATCGAGCCGCCCGAAAAGAAAATGTAATTATGCTCAATTCGGTCAATACAACCAACTGTAAAAATATTTCTTTCTTTTCTAATTTCTTCAAAAGCGGCTAAAATATCGGTTATCCACATTTTCAACACTCCTTTATTTATCCGTTTGTTGTCTCTTTTCTTTTTTCTATATATATTATACCATAAATTTTATTAAAAGTCAATAGTTATTTTGTAAAGTATTTGTGAATTTAAAAGTTAAGAGAATGTTAATCTCTGCGTGTGAAACACGCACTGGTTTACAAGACGTTCACATTTACATTGCGCCGGGTTGCTACAATTTTCCAGTTAATGCTTTGGCGGCGCGATAAAATTTAAAGTGAAATTTACAATTTGTTAATTGACTTTTTTGTGTTTTTGTGGTATAATATAATTACAGTAAAGGATAAAACCTAAAGGAAAAGAAATCATACTATTTTGATTATTCTAAAACAATTTAAAGGAGTTTTGACAAATGAAAGAAATCACTGAAATTATTTATGTTGCCGATGACGGGGCGCGTTTTTCTGATAAAGAAGAATGCTTAAAATATGAATGTGAATTAAAGGAATACTCACAACTAAAAAGAACTTTAAAACGTATACAAGAATTATGTAATAAAAGAGAAGGGTGTCAAGACTGTCCTTTCGCTTATGGAGGAAATTGTGGTATCACTGGAAGTGATATAACAGAAGATAATAATACTTTCCCGTGGCAATGGCAGATAGATAGATGGGGAGACTGGAATTAAAAATAGGCGGTTCATTTGAACCGCTTTTATTTTTGAATTAAGTGTTAACTAATGCGTGTGGCAACACGCACAAGTTAATAATTACTTAATATAATAAAGAGGTGCTTTAAGCACCTCTCTTTACACATCTGATAAGCTATGTATTTCTCTTATCAGCATTTCTTTTTGTTCAATTTCTTCTGTAAGTTCTTCAATAACTTCTTTTAATTCATCTAATCCACATTGAGTGAGCATAAGATGTGTAGCAAGTTCATCAGGCGACATATTAACAATTTTGTCTTCCTCGATACATAAATCTTCAAAAATTTCATCCCAATAATTCATAACAATTTTCCTTTCTGTACTTTTATTTTTCTTTTGTAATTATATTATATCACATTTCTATCTATTTGTCAAGTAAACTTTTTGTTAATTAGTTAATAGTTTTAATTAAACTCGACAATAACTCCATTCAATATTCTCAATATCATTATCAAAATTCAAATTAAATTCATTAAGAAAAAGTGTTAAAGCTATATCTAATGCATCAATAGCATTATTAGCATAAACATAATAATGTTTTGATTTATAATCAGATTCGTTTTTGTCAAAATTAACAAACTCAAAATCTTCATTATCAATATACGAACACCATGTTAAACGAATACTCCATTTAAACATTTTTATCAACTCCTTTACTGTAATTATATTATATCACATTTTTATCTATTTGTCAAGTAAACTTTTTATGAATAAATTAAATAAGTTAATTATTAAGAATATATTAACTACTGCGTGTTGCTACACGCATAAATTAACGTTTATTTAACATTTACCTTGCGCCGGCGCGTTATAATTTATTTACAAATTCTTTTAAAAATCTTATTGATTTAAGTTTTAGAATATGATATAATATAATTACAGTAAAGCGAAAGGAGCTAATAAAATGAAGAAAGTTTATGGAATTTATGAGCGCTACGGACGTTCGGAAAGTTCAGAACATTTAATAAAAATCTTCCCAACAGAGGAGGAAAGTGAGGAGTATATGAGAAAAAACAATTACTGGATAGAATGGAGTCCCTTTGTTGGGGATATTTACCATTTATCAAGAAAAGAAATTTTACTATAAAGGAGGAATAAAATGTTATTGTTTTATTTTTTAATGTTTGCCAATCCAGTATGGCACAAGCGTTATGAAAAATTAAATACTATTGATAAAGATAATGTAATAACAGTTTTTGGTATTATAGAGGAAACTTTCTTGTTTTTAATTTCTTTTTATTTTATTGTAAAATACGCATGGTAAATAATGGGGCTAAGTGCCCCATTAAATTTTTATTAACTCGTGCGTGGGGAACACGCACAGATTAACAATTAAGTAATATTTAAGGGGTTGATTTCTCAACCCCTTTGTCATTAAATTATTAACATTCCCGTAAGTCTCGATAATGTTTCACTAATTTCTGTCGGTGTGATTTCTTCTTTTTTCTTAAACTTTGCTCTTGCTAATGTTTCATCAATTACATTTATAAAATTATCGGGAAAAACTGTATCTTTCATTACGTTATCAATAACATTTAAAATGTTATCAACAATAATATTTTTAGGTTTTATATTAAAATAAGAACTATATTCGTTTAATATCTTTTCAGCACAGTCTTTTTTATCTTTTATTTCAGATACTTCAATAGTTGAAAATCTTCTTTTTAGTGCTTTGTCTTTCGCTATGCTGTCGTTATATTCTTCTGTTGTTGTTGCACCTATAACTCGAATTTCTCCACGAGCTAACATCGGTTTTAATATCTGTCCAAAAGTAATGCTATTATTAGCATCTCTTCCTAAATCGTTCATCATGTGAATTTCATCAATAAAGAGAATTATATTTTTATTATTAGAAATTTTTTCCAACAAGTTCGTTATTTTTTCTTCAAAGTCTCCGCGGTATCTTGTGCCGCTAATAAGCGAATTTAATGAAAAATCGTAAATAATAGGCGTTTCTTCTCCTGTCTCTATTGTCTTATTTACAAAAATTCTTGCAAGTTCTTCAATAATGGCAGTTTTGCCACTTCCTGCACGTCCTGTTAAAATTATGTTGGGTTTTGTCCGTCTTAATAATAACTGCTGAATCTCTTCAATCTCTTTTTCTCTACCATATGCAGGAGAAATTTTTTCCTTTAAAGCAAGTAAATTCAAATTTCTTGCACATTTTGATAACTCTTTATTCCTATCGTCAATATATCTTAAATTATCAATTAAATTTTCTTTTCTTAATTCTTTTTCTTTATCCATGTTCTTTTCTTCTTCTTCCTTGTATTTTTCTTCTGTCTCTGTTGCTTTATTTTCGTTCTTAGCTATTGGTGCAAGTATCGTTTCGGGAAATAGATAACTACTTCCATTAACTTTATACTGCGGTACTTCTCCGTTGCCTATACGTTTAGCAATAGTGAGCAATTCACCTGTATTTGTATTGATAACAGTGTCGCCGACTTCAAACATATAATTGAATTTCATTTTAAAAACCTCTCTTTTAATTATTAGTTGTTTAAGTTATTTACTATAATTATTATATCATATAATCATCTATTTGTCAATAGAAAACTGAAATTTTAATTGTAAAATATTTATTAACTGATTAAAAATTTTAATTATTAAGGAAATATTAACCAATGCGTGGGGAACACGCACTACTTAATAATTATTTAATATTTACCTCACGCCGGCGCGTTATAATTTATTTACAAATTCTTTTAAAAATCTTATTGATTTAAATTCTAAGATATGATATAATATATATGTAAGATAAAGAACACAAGACAGGTGATAAAGTCTTTAAAACACAGAAAAGAGGTATGTTATGAAAACAGTAAAAACGGAAATTTATGTGGCACATGACGGAACTAAGTTTTTTTACAAAGAAGAGTGTCGTAACTATGAAGAAAAAAGAATACAAGAAACAAAAAGGGCAAGGTGGGTAGAACAAAAGTATTCTGATTTTCTTAATTATCGGTCAAAAGGCAAGACAATACATACAGTTGATAAGTTTACAATAGTTGGAAATTTTTCAATTTATTGCAACAGAAATGACGGTCATGTCGTGATTGCGAATTTAAGAAATGGACGTTCGGGAAAAGCTGTATGCTCAAATCCTAAATATTTTGACGACAAAATAGGGATTGCTGTTGCATGGGCACGTTATCTTAACGAAGAAGTTCCCGTCTACATTTAATAACATAAGCGGTTCAAATGAACCGCTTTAATTTTTAACTAAGTATTAACTAATGCGTGTTACCCACGCACTACTTAATATTTAATTCACATTTGCCGCGGCACTAAAATTTTCCAATTTTATAATATCGTGGCGCAACATTTTTTAAAAAAGACTTTACAATTTGTTAATTGACATTTTTATGGTTCTGTGGTATAATATAATTACAGTAAGAGAGCTGATAAACTCTTAAAAACAGAGAATTGAGGTTTTATTATGAAAAGATTTGTTAATCTTACTCCGCACGAAATTGTTCTTGTTGATAACAATGACAAGATTATTGCGACCTTTCCACCCAGTGGTATTGTTGCAAGAGTATCATCGGAGACTGTCCGAGTGGCATCAATTAATCACATTCCTATTACGACCACCTCTTATGGAGAGGTGGAGGGACTGCCTGAACCGAATGATGACGAGGTTTATATAGTCTCTTCACTCGTTGCACAGAGATGTAAGCATAGAAAGGACGTTTTCATTCCGAATGAAAGCGTCCGAGACGAGAAAGGGCGCATTATTGGGTGCCGCTCTTTGGGAATTGTTTAACGTTAATGGGGTCATTTCGACCCCATTTTTATTTGTAAAATAATTATTAACCTATGCGTGTGGAACACGCACCGATTCATGAAAAGTTTACAATTTGATACAGCATAATAAATTTAAAGTATTATTTACAAATTATTCATTGACATTCTTACGTTTTTATGGTATAATATAATTACAGTAAGAGAGCTGATAAATTCTTAAAAACAGAGAAATGAGGTTTTATTATGAACGGAATGGAAAAAATGTATAAGGACTTTATGCACTATGGAATAATTATTTCTTGCATGGACTATGATTTTCCTACTGATAAGAAAATTGTCACAATGAAAGTGGCAGAGTTAAACGGGGTTCGTGCTTTGTTTATACTTGTAAATGGAGATGTGAAAACCGCTGAATATTTAGGGGTCAGTTAATTTTTCAGACAAGAGGGTCATTTGACCCTCTTTTTATTTCAATGGGGTCAGATATTTCTAAACTATTAACTTATGCGTGGAGAACACGCACACATTCATAAGGGGTTAATATTTTTTCACGTCGGAGTCTTATTAACATAAAGTTTACAATTAAACCTATTGACTTTTTGATTAAAGTATGGTATAATATAATTACAGTAAGAGAGCTGATAAACTCTTAAAAACAGAGAAAAGAGGATTTATTATGAGAACTATAACAGGAACAATTTATATGGCAGAAGACGGAGAGAAGTTTCTTACAAAAGCGGCTTGCAAGGCATATGAGGACACTTTCAATCGCACAAAGTGGATAAATACGTATTACGGTGATTTTGAAAGACAGCGCAGGGAGTGGGAACGTCAGACAAAAGATTTTTCTCATCCCGATTTTAGGGAATTGGGCATTTGCTTTCCAGATTATAGGGTGAGTGTGTTCAAGGGAAAATACTCGATTTATATTTCCCACGAGCAGGGGCGCGTGACTATTTGCAACCTTGCAACGGGGCAGAGCGGTAAAAGCAATTGCCCGCCGAAAGATTTTGATATGAGAACAGGCATAGCGATAGCTTGGGCGCGCTATCGTGGTAAAGAAGTCCCCGACTACATTTAATAACAGCAGAGGGTCATTTGACCCTCTTTTTTATTTTATTAAGGAAATGTGAATCTATGCGTGTTCCCCACGCACAAGTTTACAAGACGTTCATATTTACGTTGCGCCGGGCTACCATATTTTACCAATTTAATGGTTCGCCGGCGCAACAGAATTTTCAAAAAGACTTTACAATTTGTTAATTGACTTTTAGATTGGAATGTGATATAATATATATGTAAGATAAAGAGAGATGAAAACTCTTAAAAACATAGAAAGAGGGTTTTGTTATGAACAACTTATTATTTATTTTCATTGGGCTTAATATTCTTAACGTTATCATTCAGACAGTAAAATCAATTGCTACTATTAAATGTGGTAAGCTAATCGCTGCACTTGTAAATGCGATTGCATACGGTTTATATACTGTTGTGGTCGTGTATATGATGTGTGATTTAACACTATTAACAAAAGCTCTCATTATTGGTGGTTGTAATTTAGTTGGTGTTTACGTCGTGAAACTAATTGAAGAAAAAATGCGACGTGACAAACTTTGGAAAATAGAGACAACTGTAAAATATTGGTGCGCTGACAATTTTATGGAGGCTCTTAAAGTTTTAAATATTTCATACAATAGCCTTAAATGTGAAAATGAAGAGGACATAATATTAAATATTTATGCTAAAAATCAAAAAGAAAGCAAAGCGATAAAAGAGCTTGCTAAAAGATATGGTGCAAAATATTTTGTAAGTGAGACAAAAATATTATAAGATTTTAGAGCTGAAATTAAATTTCAGCTCTTTTTTTTCAGCTTACGAAACTTATTCATAGTCTATTCACAATTTGCAGCTCACACGCAATAGTTCACATATTATTAACAAAGTCCAGCTCGCCCACGCAGTAATTCATAGCTTGTTAACAACCCAGCTCGCCCACGCAGGAATTAACTTTTTGTTCACAAAAAGTAGCTCACACGCAATAATTAATAAACAGTTAGTAATTGGTTAACCTATGCTAACTTGTGAACTAATTGTAAACTACTTCGTGTAGCAACACGCACTGATTTACACAATATTGATATTTAAGATAGAAAAATAAGAGGGTCAGATGACCCTCTTTTCTTTACTTTTCATAGATCCAATCTATGTTAATTATACCATCTTTTTCACGGCATTCTAACATAAATGCCGTATCTATCGCATAACGGCGCGCTTCAATTTCATTTTCAGCTTCAATTGTGTAGGTATCGCTTACGTTTCCCCCGTCAAAGAAACTTACTGTAACTCTTGCAAAAAATTCTTTCATAACAAACAACTCCTTTGAATTTTCAATCAGGTTTCCCCGTTTCTTACTGTATATATTATACCATACTTTATTAGATTTGTCAATAGGTTTTGCAAAATTTAATTGTAAATTGTTTGTGAATCAGTGCGTGTTCACCACGCACGACTTAATATTTATTTAGCAATTAAGAATATGAATAAGATATTAAGTCATGCGTGGAACAGCAAAGAAATAAGAGGGTCAGATGACCCTCTTGTAAAATTAGTTATTCCAATAACTGTTATTGTGAATAAGATAGAATTTTTTGCCGTTCGGCTTCTTATATTCAACACTTGCAGTATGTATTATATTATCTTTGTTGAAAATTGAAACAATATCTGTAATAGAGGTATTTACTATTATCCATCCTTTATTTTCAAGATATTTTCTTGTCGTGATGTAATCCTTATAAGTGTCTACGAACACATTACAAGTATCTTTTTCAATCATTTTTTTAACCCATTTTTCATTCATTTTTAACACCTATCCTTTATTTCTTTAGGGCGGTCGTTCCGTCCTTTACTGTAATTATATTATACCATATCCACACAAAAAAGTCAATTAACATTTTATAAACTCTAAAATAAGTTTTTTATAATTAAGTAAATAATTTAACTAAATCCAGCTCACTAATATCTACCAGTTAGGTAAGACTAATCCCAGCTCGTACACGCACAGATTCATAGATTATTCATAATCTAGTCCCACGCACAAGTTAATATTTTCTTAATAATTAGTTAGTCTATACTAACTTATGAACTAACTGTAAAGTCCTGCGCGTAGCAACACGCACTGATTTACACAATATTCATATTTAGGGTAAAAAAAGAGGGTCAGATGACCCTCTCGCTCACTCTGAAATGCAGTCCTGATATGCAAATTCAAGATTTGCATTCCAGATAACCTCGTCAAACGAGTAATCAAAGTCCATTATATCAAGAGGCTTTACACCAAAAATCCTCTCGAAATCCTCTTCGCTTAAAGAATAAACCGCATTTTCATAAAAATCTTGTCTTGACATAAATAACACCATTCCTTTATTTTATTAGGGCGGTCGTTCCGTCCTTTACTGTAATTATATTATATCATATTTTATTAGATTTGTCAATAGGTTTTGCAAAATTTAATTGTAAATTGTTTGTTAATTAAGTTAGATTATTTAACTAAATGCAGCTCACATGGGTTTTTTAGTTAGCTAAGGCTAACCCCAGCTCGCACACGCATGAGTTTACAAATTATTCATGGTCTAGTTGCCACGCATAAATTAATAGAATCTTAATAATTCGTTGATCTATGCAACTATGAACTAATTGTAAACTCCTGCGCGTTCCCCACGCAGAGATTCATAGATTGTTCATATTTACGTTGCGCCGGGCTACCATATTTTACCAATTTAATGGTTCGCCGGCGAAACAGAAATTTAAATAAGAGTTTACAATTTGTTAATTGACTTTTTTGTATTGATGTGGTATAATATAATTACAGTAAAGAACAAAACCTAATAACCTTTAAGGAGTGTGTATTATGATACTGAAAGACTTTTTATCTAATTTTGATTGGACCCACGGCAATGCAGAACTGTTTCATTGGGGGTTTATCGTTTATCCTGACTGTGAGCAGGACTTTAGGGCGTTAATTGCTTTAATAGGGGCTGATAAGATTTCGTCAACCACTACCAGAGGCAGAGAAATTCGTCATCGTTTTGATAAGCTCATTGACAACGAGTTTGATCTCGTACTTTGTTATGAGTATGTAGAGGGTGAATAACCCTCTTTTTTTATTATAAATATGAATAGTTTGTAAACTCTGGCGTGGAACACACGCTGGGATTTACAGTTTATTAATAATTGGTTAGTCCATACTAACTATGAACTAATTGTAAACCTTAGCGTAGGGCGGCGAAATAAAAAGAAGAGGATCAAATGACCCTCTTTAACTTTATTCGCTAAGAAGAAGATATTCATTATATCTTTCTTCCCAACGCCAGTCCCAAACGACGTCCTCAAACTTTGTATCGGGGAGAATACCAAATTCAACCCAAAGACCAAACTCATCTAAAAGTTCTTTCATTTCCTCAAAAAATTTTTCTCTCGACATAAATATCAAATCCTTTCATTTTTAGGAGTTTTGTGTTCTCCTTACATTATATATTATATCATATTCTATTAGATTTGTCAATAGGTTTTGCAAAATTTAATTGTAAATCTTTTATGAACCGCGGCGTAGTCCCCACGCTGGAGTTTACAATTCCTTCACAAATAGAGGGTAATATTGCACAAAAATAGAGATAAAAGTTTGTGTATTTTGCGAATAGACAAAGGGGTTAAAATGTGGTATAATTAAATCATGGAAAGGACGTGAGGTCTATGAGCAAAAGGACACTTGCAAGGCTGATTATAAAGTCTTATGACTTTACAAGAAAAAACCAGTTTGAGAGAGTTATAAACTTTCTCAAAACTGTAATGTTCCACGTGGAACAAGGTACGGAAGATATACAGTATACAATTTGGTATCTTGAAGATAAAGAAAGGTTGTGTTCTAAATGAAAAGATATTGGACAAGGACAGTAGAAGGAAAGGAAATGAAATGGACGACGGTTGAAGTCGATATGCCGCGTCCGTGGGTTGAAATAACAAAAGAGGAGTTTGATAATAATGATATAAAAGTTAATAAAAAGTGGTGGAGAAAATAAAAATGAAGGGGTTCAAATGAACCCCTTATTCGTTGGACTTAATATGAATCATTTGTTAATCAATGCGTGGAAGCCACGCAGAAGTTAAAAGAATATTCATATTTTAACCAATTAAAAGAGCGGCGAACCGCTCTTTTTTTTAATACTCTCGAACTTGAATGAAATTATGCTCATTTTTACATTTAGGACACCACATAACTTTTAAATGTCCTCTCTTTGTCATTCTCGACGACTTTTTATAAGCCGTCAAAATTAAGCCACAATCGGGGCATTTGAAATAACGTGCCGATGTATGTTTTCTCACGATTTCTCACTTCCTTTCTATGATACTATTATAACAGAAGAATATTAACGGGGTATAAACAGTTAGAAAACATATTGTAAAAAGTGCAGCTTTCTAATATAATTATTTGGTATTTTTATTCAAACCCAGCTCACACGCAGAAATTAACTTTTTATTCACAAAAAAGTAGCTCACACGCAGTAGTTAATAAACAATTAATAATTGGTTAACCTATGCTAACTTGTGAATTAATTGTAAACTCGGGCGTGGTTTCCACGCTGGGGTTTACAGACTGTTCATATTTGCTAATTCATTTATTTATGAATTATTTGTAAACTCTGGCGTGGAGCGGCGAAAAAATAAGAGGGTCAGATGACCCTCTGTTGATTTTACATATTCCAACCGTCTATGAAACGAATGTTAAAAGTAGTATTTTCTATTGTAATAGAAAATACGCTTCCGTCGTGAGCAAAGCTCTTGCAGTCATACTCCGCCGCTATTCTGATTATTTCAGCGGCAAAACTTAGATGACAGCTATCTTCACAGGCGGTCGAGGTCGAAAGCAAAAAGTTATGAGTATTGCTAACACTCTCAACATATTCATACTCAAACGCATGAATCAGTTCAATTACTTCACCGATAAATTCATTAACATAAGATTTCATAAATAACACCTATCCTTTATTTTATTAGGGCGGTCGTTCCGTCCTTTACTGTATCTATATTATACCATATTCTATTAGATTTGTCAATAGGTTTTGCAAAATTTAATTGTAAATTATTTGTTAATTAAATTAAATTATTTAATCAAACCCAGCTTTCCAGTATTTGTCAGTTAGCAATGACTAACTCCGGCTCGCACACGCATAGATTCATAGATTGTTCATAGTTTAGCTCCCACGCATAAGTTAATAGATTCTTAATTTTAAGGTTAAAGTTAACATAAGCTAACTTATGAATTTTCTATGAATCGTGGCGTGGTCCCCACGCTGAGGTTAATAAATTGTTCACAATTAAACTCCACGCATAGGCTTACAGTTTGTTAATATTTGGTTAGCCTATGCTAATTGTGAATTAATTATGAACTCTGGCGTGGAGCGATGAAAATAAAAGAGGGTCAGATGACCCTCTTTTTTAGGAATACACAACAACATAAAGAGTGTTATTGTGTATTCTTAAATGAAGTATTTTCATTTCAAGATACATCACAGGAATATCATCAATTATCCCTTTACAGGCATGAACTATTTTGTTTCCATGCTCAAAATCAACACTTATTCTTGACTTGTAATCCACGTTTTTTAAAAAATCTTTTAATTTCATAAATAACAACTCCTTTAGTCTTTGGAGGATCTTATATCCTCCTTACATTATATATTATATCATATCTCATTATATTTGTCAATAGATTTCAAAATTTTATTTGTAAACCTTTTGTTAATTTAATTAAATTATTTAGCTAAACCAGCTCGCATGAGTCTTTAGTTAGCTGAGGCTAACTCCAGCTCGCACACGCACGAGTTAATAATTCATTCACGATTCAGTCCCCACGCATGAGTTAATAATATCTTAATAATTGGTTAATCTATACTAATTATGAACTAATTGTAAACTCCTGCGCGTTCCCCACGCACTGGTTTACATAATATTCATATTTGGAGTAAAAAATAAGAGGGTCAGATGACCCTCTTAACGGTTCATTCATTGCAATCATCAGTTGAAACGATGATCTGCATAGTTCCGTTCTCATCATGCGAAATAAATTCAACAACTGCCTTGTCAAACTTTCCGCCCATGAAAATTTCGCCTGCTGTACCTTTCTCAACAAGCGCGGTGCAAAGTGTACCACCGACAGAGACTTCCACCAGAATCTCTATATCTGTTGTAAAGTCCAATACGTTCAGTAAATCAATTATTTTCATAATAACAACTCCTATAATTTAGTAGGTTATTTCCTAACCTCTATATATAATTATACTCGGAAATATGATAACACAATGATAGTAATGTGATAGTTAAGTGAAAAGTTATTTCTAATTGTAAACTATTTGTAAACCTCTGCGCGTGAAACGCGCACCGATTTACATTGCGTTCATATTTAGAATAAAAATAAGAGGGTCATCTGACCCTCTCGCAATTTCAGAAAATTGATATTAAAAATTTTCCGAAATCGTTTTCGAGATCATCCGCTCTTTTCAATAGAGCGTTCTGTCCCTCGACCGTATCACAACTCACCGCCTGAAAACGATATTCTGCCACCGTTTTCAAAATCTGCCGTTTGGCAAGATGGGCAATCCAGCCCAGACTTATGTCAAACTCAACGCCGCGCGGAGATACCCGCTTAAATCCAGTGCGGCGTTTTTCAATGCTATCGCCGTGCAGTTCCATTTCCGCATACTTAATCACATCTTTAAGTTCCATAAAAACACGTCCTTCCTATATATGGAGGGCATCGAGCATCGCGCCTGTCGTGGGCTTCCGTCCCTCTCACTGTATATATTATACCACATTTATTTGATTTTGTCAATAGGTTTTGCAAAATTTAATTGTAAATTGTTT
>JAEEGL013545988.1_pt1 | contig 18317 bp, 9 predicted proteins | sample 9134231 | NCBI WGS metagenome assembly JAEEGL01 (sample SAMN16246548, study PRJNA631951) | gut metagenome | biome: gut microbiome; feature: rumen; material: fiber-attached | host: Bos | place: Iran: Karaj | collected 2018-10 | reverse complement strand
TATATATAATTATATATTAGATATTTATAATTGTAAACAATCAAAAAAACGATAGCCTGATAAACCATCGTTTCTTAGAGTTTTAGAATAGGCTTTTACGTTGATTATCAGTCATCGCAATAACCTTATAACCTTTATGAGTTTGCTTTCTCGTCACACGTGTTCACTTAGTCGCGGTTATAACTAAGCTTGCACAAAAGAATGCGAAGGCATCCATAATACACAAGCATAGTATTCACGAATTTTTTAGGAATCGCTTCGATAATATATAAGATGGATAACAAGTCCTCTTAAAATAATAAAGAGCAACTTCTAAATATAGGAGCCAATAAAATGTAGTTCTTGTTAAATCTACATTCAGAAAGTTTCTTACTTAAAGTAAGCTTACTTCAAAAAAATAAATAAATGTACAATGTATACCTAAGTATAAATCAAAGTACAAAATCATGAAGAGTTCTAAAAAATAGAAGTCTTCAAATAATAAATAATAGCTTGGCTACAATTCTATACTAAGCAATTATATTGTACCAACATTATATATATAAGTCAATATAAAACGAGTAAAATTTTACTCGTTTTTAACTTTCCTTTACAAAGAATCTATCATACCATTTTAAGAATATATATATGTTCCATACTTTTCTATAATTATCATGTTTTCTATTCTTGTGATCATCTAATAATTTAATAAGTTTCTTTGTATTAAAATATTTGTTAGCAATTGGTGTTTCAAATTGTTTTTTAATATCATTATAAATATCGTCATCTCTCATCCAATCTCTAACTGGAACTGGAAATCCTAATTTCTTTCTGCTGTACGCATCATTTGGTATTACTTTCTTAGCAGCATCTCTTAATGCTACTTTTGTAGCTTGAGGTGTTACTTTATATTCAAGTGGTAACGTAGAAGCAACCGAGAATACGCATCTATCTGTAAATGGTACTCTTGATTCTAATGAATTGGCCATTGTCATTCTATCACCTTTATGTAAGATATCTTTTACTAACCAATAGTTAATATCAATAGCTTGCATTTTAACTAAATCAGGTTCACCTTTATAATCTTCATATACTGATGATGTAATTTCTTTATTAGTTATTTTAATTGGTAACTTAAAATATTTCTTTATTTCAGAATCATCATATACTCTGTTAATACCAACATAATAATCTTCTAGAGGTAATCCTCTTCTTACTAAGAAGTTTCTTCCTCTAAATGGACCAGTGTGTTTTAATGCACTTGCTAATCCATGTCTTAAGAAATAAGGTATTTTATTATACATTCTAGATGCTTTATTATTACCGTCTAAATATGTATTATATCCACCAAAGAATTCATCTGATCCTTCTCCCGATAAAACAACTTTTACATCTTTTGCAGCTAATTGTGATACAAAATACAATGATACAATTGCTGGATCTGATGTTGGCTCATCCATATGGTATAAAACTTTATCTATAGCTTTAAAATATTCATCTTTAGTTATCTTATGTGATACATTCTTTATTCCTAATTTATCTGCTAAATCTTTAGCATTATCAATTTCAGAATATCTTTCTTCTTGATATCCAACTGTATAAGTTTTATCAGGATGAGCAAGTGTAACTAAGTAGTTCGAGTCTACTCCACCTGATAAGAAAGAACCTACTTCAACATCAGCTATCATATGATGTTCTACTGAATCTTTCATGACATCTTCTATCTTAGTTACTGTATCATCATAGTCTTCTTTATGTATTTCAAAATCTAATTTATAATATCTTTCAATTTCAATATGATCATCTTTATATGTAAGTGAGCATCCTGCATCTAATCTCTTAACTCCTTTAAAGAATGTTTCTGTTGTTGGAGTAAATGAGAATGTCATATATCCAGGTATAATATCTTCATTTAACACCTTTTCAAAATCAGGATGTTCTAAGAATGATTTAATTTCAGAAGCAAACATGAATGTTCCATTATTTTGATAATAATATAATGGTTTAATACCGAAGTGATCTCTTGCTATAAATACTTCTTCTTTTTCCATATCGTATAATGCAAAAGCAAACATACCTCTTAAATGTTTAGGTAAATTTTTACCCCACTTCTTATAACCCGCAAGTAATACTTCAGTATCACATGTAGTTTGAAATTTATAATCTTTTAATTCTTCTTTTAACTCTTTATAATTGTAGATTTCACCATTAAATATAACTACTAATTTTTTATCAGTAGAATACATCGGTTGAGCTCCACCTTTTAAATCTATAATAGATAATCTTCTATGGCCTAATGCAATATATGCATCAACATAGTAGCCTTCTCCATCTGGACCTCTATGTTTAATTCTATCAGCCATCTTTTTGATGATTTTCTCTTTGTCTTTTTTACTTTGTTTTGAAATAAAACCAGTTATTCCACACATAATATCACCCTCATGAAATAATTATATCACGTAATATTTTTAAAACATAATAAAAGACACGTATATTACGCATCTTTTACTTTATCCATTATATTGAGTCCAATGAGCATTTACAAATAAATCATCCGCATAAATCCATTTACCTTCTGAATCCCAATATTTTGTTCCAGGAACAAACTTACCATGTTCATCAAATACTTGGACATTATCTGAATCATACCATCCTGTAAAATAATACATTCCAATTGATTCTGTAGGATAATTAATTTCATTATTTGTTGTCTTATTATATTGCATTGCAAATGTTTCTTGAGCCAATGTTGGTTTATCATAATCAGCTAATTCTTCTGGTATATTCAAATCAGTAAATAACAAGAATTCCGTACCATCTTCAACAGTTGGAGTTTTCTTCTCCCATCTTGAAATTATTGTGGCTTTACCAGCATAAATTAGGTTTCCTTCATAGTCAAAGTAATCATTTAAACTTGTATTTAATTTACCTGTTTCATCTATTACTTTAATATCACCATAATAGTATCCTTTAAATATATAATCTGAATATGCAGGTTCACTTGCTAATGGTATTCCGTATTGCTTATCAGAATAATTATTACCATATACTTCAAAGTCAGTCCATTGATCAAGAATTGTTTCATTTGATGAATCTGTCGGATCAGTTATAACAATAGTTAAAAATAACCCTTTTGGCATATATACTGCGTATAATAATCCTCCATCATCCTTTAACCATTTACCTTCTGAATCAAAATATGTTGATTCATCAGGTAGCTCTCCTAACTCTTCTATATCAGATGGATCAATTTCAGCATCTGGGTGTGTTGATCTAAGTCTTTTAAGATATTCTTCTTTTAATGATTCAATTTCAAATATCGAAAAGATGTTTTCATATGTTTTATAATATCTTCCTGTATAATCGTATACTAGTTCACCATTATCACCCATCCAGCCATAGAACATCCATCCTTCTGGTGCTTCTGGTATATCAACTACATTATTAACAGTACTATTTTTTTCCATTTTATAGTTTTTAAAAATTGTAGTTTGTTCTTCTTGTGTTGGAGACATATCCATCAATTTAAGAACATTACTCATTTCAGTCCACTCTGAGTGAAGAAGTAGGTTATCTAAATATTTCCATTTTCCATTTGAATCAAAATATGGATTATTAGTAGTTACTAAATTACCATTTTCATCAAATATCATATTGTTATCCGAATCATACCATCCAGTAAACATATAGAAATCTTCAGTTGTAGGTACAGCAACACTTGTAATACCATTATTATCATATAGCATTGTATACATATTAGTTGATAATTCCATTGTCGTTGGTCCTTCAGTAATATCTTCTGATAAAGCTAATATTCTTTGTTCTTGAGTCCATTCAGATTTCAATGTAATAACATCTTTATCAGTGTATTTCCACTTACCTTCTGAATCAAAATAGATGTCTAATTCATCATTATATGAACCATCTTGTTTAAATACTAGATTATTATTATCATCATACCAACCATTAAATGTCCAACCTGTTATTTCATTTGGAACATTAATGTTATTGTTATCTGTAGAACCAATATTTACTTCATAACTTGTATTATCTACTTGAATATTAGATTCCATATCATCTGGTTTAGTTAAATCAAGGTTAATATAATATGGTCCATGAACATATATTGCTTTAAGTGTAATATCATCATTTACTGGTGTATCATTTGTGAATTCAACTGATTCATCATTATTTAATACCCACTTGTCAAATATGTAGTATTGTTTCTCAGGTGTTGGTAATGTAATAGTATTTCCTGTTACTAATGTAACACTTTCAATAGAATTACCACCATCAGTATTAAATGTTACTGTACTCTTTGGCACTGTTGAATAATATTTAAATTCTACTGAACCATATCCAATTTTACTTATTTTAAATTGACCACTTGTTTCTTTATTTATATCAGTAAATATTTCATCTTCAAATTCGAATGGATATAAAACATATGATACACCATCTTTTGGTATTTTTAATTCAACTGATCCATTTTCATTTAATCTATATAAAATGTCAGTTGCATTTAATACTTCAGTATAATTTAAACCGTCACTTGAAGATTCAAGTGTAACACCTAAAGCATGATTACCATGGTTAGTTATATGATTATATGTATTTGTTGAAGAATCATATTCTACTCTATTAATATAACCATCTCGTGTATATAAAGGAGTTGATGATTTAATTCTTAAATTGTTATTATATATATCATTATTATATGCAATAACATTATAAGTTGAATCTCCTAAACTAATATTAATATTAACTTCTTTTTCAGATGAAGTAATTAACCAAGGAGTTGCAACATATAATATTCCACTTTCTACTTTATATACTGGTGCAATTATAACTGCATCCATTCCAATATCTAATGTATAACCAGAACCGCTATTATTATATGTGTTTCCATTTATAGATATTGTTGAAGGTGTTGTTCCATTATACTCACCTATTGGAATATAGTAGATTGCACTATCAAATTGAGATGCATTTACATACTCTTTAGGAATAATCTTATAACCATTTGTATATTTATTATAGTACTTATTAACTATTGCATTTGAATTATTTACTAATTCTTCTACAATTGTTCTTTGCCATTTTGCTTTTAATGTAATATCAGCTCTTTTAATCCATTTACCTTCTGAATCAAAATATCCTGTATCAGATACATATGTACCATCTTTATCATAAATCTTAGTATCATTATGATACCATCCATCGAATACAAAACCTTCTGGATTAGATGGAACATTAACAGTATTATTTATTGTATCATTTACTTTTAATTCATATGTATCTTCTGCTAATTCAGGAGTTTGGTTCATAAGTTTAGATTTATTAACATCAAGTGTAATAGTATTGTATCTGTTTTCTACTTCTCTCCAAACAGCTTTCAAAGTAACAGGAGTTTCTCTAATCCATTCTCCATTACTATTAAAGAATGAAGATGCAGAAGCATTATATGTACCATCTGCTTTATAAACTTGAGTATCTCCATCATACCAGCCTTGGAAAATATAATATGTTACTGGATTAGGTATGTTAATAACATTATTATTAGTACTATTTAATGTCATTTCATATACTAGTTTATTAACTGTTGGTTCATCAACCATATAAGGATCTGGATTTAAATCTAAAGATACTTTAATTGGTTTTCTTTCCCAATGTGCAGTTAATTCTACATTTCCTAAATATAACCATTTACCTTCCGAATCAAAGAATGCAGTAGCTTCTAAGTTTTTATTTCCTTCTGCATCAAATACCATTGTTGAATCATAATACCATCCTGTAAATTCAAATAATTCATTTTCTTCAGGTATAGCTATATTTGCAGGTTCTACTGAGCTATATAAAACAGTATATGTATTTGTAGGAACTATTGTATTTTCATCTTCTTTTAATGAAATAATAAATTGTTCACCATCATATTTAGATATTAATCTTACACCATCTTCTTTTAGCCAATTACCATCTTCATCAAAATAAGATGATGTTACATGCATACCAGTTGAATCAAATACTTTTTCGTCTCCATCATACCATCCTAAGAAATCAAATCCTGTTACTTTAGATGGAACGTTTACTAAGTTATTATCTGGACTATCTTTAACCATTTGATATGTACTAGTTGTAAGTCTTGGAATATCAGTCATCATATCTGGCATTACTACAACAAGTTGTAGTAAATTTGAACCTGCAGTCCAATGTGCTGTTAATTCTACTTCTTTTGCTGCTTTGACATTTCCTGTAGCAGTAAATACCGAATTATCATTAACTCTATAACCTGATGAATCAAATATCATTTCATCTTCTAAATAATATCCATCAAATGTATATCCTGAATAATAATCCGGAATACTAACTGATGTTAACGCTGGATTATCAAATATTAATGTATATGTATTAACCGGAATATTTGGTAATGGGTCTAATTCACCTGGTTTCAAAATAAGTGGATAGGCATTTTCAACCCAATGTGCTTTTAATGTAACATTTTCTTTCTTAATCCAATTACCTTCTGAATCAAAGAATGAACTTGCACTTGTTTGATAGTGACCATTTTCATCAAAGACTAATGTATCTTCATCATACCATCCTAAGAATGTCCATCCAATTGTATCAATTGGAGTATTAATTATATTATTAATTGGAGTATGCATTGCCATCTTATATTCATCATTTAACAATGTAATTGTAGATGTCATATTTGCGGGTTTATTAGCTAATAAAGTTAAATTATATTCTTCAGAATTCCATTTAATACTTAATGTTTTATTTTCTTCATATGTATCTGTTTCTTCTGCTTTAGTATTAGTTTCTAAATCATACCATCCTTTAAAAATATAATCTTCTCTTGTATATTCAGGAAGTGTAATTGTTCCACCTTCATAATATGCATATAGAGTTAAATTATCATCTAAAGTATATACTTGATTTATATGACCTTCAGCATCATAATATCTAGAACCTAAACCATTTGGTTGAGAATAATATCCTTTGAATGTCCAATTAGCTTCTTTAGTTTCTAATCTGTTTTCAACATCATAATTTTTATCTAATGTAATTGTATAAATTTTAGTAGGCACTACTATATCATCTACTTCTTGATCAAATGAAACTTCTAATGAAGTAGTACCTTCTATAGATGCTTTATTATTATCAAGTGTAATTGTATATGTTTTAGGTATCCAATGAGCATATAATTCAATGTCAGCTTCTACCGAATAACCATTTTCTATTTTTGTTGTATATGTTGTATCAGTATACCAACCATCAAATATATAACCTACTCTTGTTGGTTGTGGCATATTTTCTAGTGTGCCATTTGACCAATGAGCATATAAGTCTATATTTTGTGCTTCATGATATACAATTGTTGTTTCTCCTGAACTATTATAATATTCATTATTTGTACTAGTGAAATATCCATCAAAAGTCCATTCTTTTACAATATTAGATACTTCAGTTGATCTAGTACTTCCTTCTGAATCATTTACATGATATGTAACAGAATATTTTCTTTCAGGTACAACTATATTTGGTAATGGAGCATTGTAGTTAATAAATATTGTTTCTGTACCTATCTTTGTTGCTTCTGGTTGATGTAATGTAACAATGTAACCATTTGCTTTCCATTTAGCTTTTAATAATACATTTGTAGATTTTATCCATTTATTTCCATTGAAATAAGCTGTTGCTGATTCATTTATTGAACCATCTACATTAAATACTAAAGTATCACCATCATACCATCCTAAGAATTCATATCCACTTAGGAAAGATGGAACATTTATATTTTCTAGAATAGGATCATCATATGTAAATATGTATGCATCTCTTTCTAATGTTGGCTTATCATATAAGTCGGCATCATTTTTATCTAAAACTACTGAAATAGGTTTTTGATCCCATTCAGCATGTAATAATAAATCTCCTTCACGAACCCACTTACCACTTTTAAAGTAATCAGTTGCGGTTGATTCAATAAATACACCATCTGAATCATATACTAAATTATTATCTGAATCATACCATCCTAAGAATGTCCAACCTTCTAATACACCTGTTGGTAAATGATTATTATTTGTTGAATCAAATGTCATTGTATAAGAATATGCTGATGAACCATTACTTAATACTGGTTCATATGACATCTTATCATTTGGATTAATGTCGATTGTTAATGTATATGTATTTTGTTCCCATTTTGCGACTAAAGAAAGATTGTCTAAATATATCCAATTATTTCTTGAATCAAAATAAGTATTTATATCAGTATTATGTGTACCATCATCGTTAAACACTTTTGTATTTCCTATATACCATCCTAAGAATGTCCAACCTTTAACATAAGGAACTCCTACAGTATTATTATCTGAGCTATCAAATGTCATCTTAAGATCTACTTCTGATTCAATCATTGGATTATATGTCATATCCAATTGTTTATTTAAATCTAAATGTAAATCATATTGTTTCTTTTGCCATTTAGCTTTTAATGTAATACCATTTTTATCAATGATTTTATATTCATTAGTAGCTCTTGTCTCTCTTGTAATTAATTTATCGTCTTCTGTATACCATCCTAAGAAATCATATCCATTTCTTGTAGGATAGAATAAGTTTTCAAAATTCTTATCAAATACTTGATTAAAATATTCAATGTGCTCATTTTCAACAGTTGAACCACCATCATTTGTATTGTAATCTAGATCAATTCTGTATGTTAATGGTGACCAATGTGCATATAAGTTTGTAGTTTCTTCATATTGGTAATCATTTTCTCTCTTGATTCCACCTTCACTTGAAGTATACCATCCATCAAATGCGTAACCAGGTCTTGATGCAGTTGGTAATGTTATTGATCCGTTTGACCAATGTGCATATAACTCTGTATCTTCAAGTTCAGTCCATGGAGTTGTACCATGACCTTGTGAATTGATATAGTTCTTTCCTGATTCAGTATAATATCCATCGAAATTCCATCTAGCATTTAAAACATTTGAGCTTGATGTTCCTTCAGTAGTACCATTTGCTACTCTTGAATCATTTAGGTTAAAAATTATATCAAATACTCTTTCTGGAATAGTAATGTTTTCTAATATAACATTATATTTAGCTGATACAGAAGTTGTTCCAGGATTTGTTGCTGGTCTTCCATTTAAATCAGAATTTAAAGTAACACCAAATCTTTTTCTATCCCAATGAGCATATAAAGTATGATTTGTTTTTTCTACAACTTTATTATTTGCAGTTATTTCTATACCATTTCCAGGATTTTCAGGATCAGTTTGTTTATCTTTGAACCAACCAATAAAAGTATAACCAGTTCTAATTGGTCTTGATAATGTATTGTAATTGTATCCCACTAATACTTCTTTAGTACATACCTTTGCATCGTTAACAGTACTAATCTTTCCAATACATGTAGCAGTTGTCCACTCTTGCACCGGATTACCTTCTAATACACCAACATCGTATGTGATTGTTATTGTATTAGGAACTACTTTTAAGAATCTTTTACCAGTTCCTTTTGTTCCTGATTTTGAAACCCAATAGTAATCAATTTCATATGTTCCTATTTGAGTTGATGAACCAATTTCATTATTCGCATTACCTGATCTTTTATCAAATCCTTCAGGTAATTTACAAGTAAATTTATAATCGTTTATTAAAGTATTTTTATCTAAAATTAATTTACCAGTTTCATCTGATAAAGCTAAAGTATATGTTCCTATTCCATCCATGCAATCCACTTCAGTTCCAACTGTAGTAGATAAAACAACAGAACTTAAAAACACTTCTTTGTTTTCTTCATTAGCCGGATATGTAACTGTTAAATCTCCTGTTTCAGTAGATAAACTTAATTTAATTAATTCGTCTCTTCCAATTCTTTGATTTGTATATGGATTTGTTGTCTTTTCATCTAAGAATCCTTGATCAATTAATTCACCAGCTGTTATATATGTAAAAGATTTGTTTTCATATAAATCACTTATTTTTTCAACATTTAATGTTGCATATGTTTCTGCAGATGATTTAACATTTGCAATATATCTTTCATATGACTTTGCTTTGTTTTTATTTAAGATTGAATTAACATTGAAGATAATTATGCCACCTACTATTGCTAATAGTAAGATAACAACAAGAATTTCAGTTAATGTATACCCATTTTTTCTTCTCATATTGCACAAATACCTTCCATTTTATTATACATAATAATTATAGCATAAAAAAATAGACATTTATATAAAATAATTGCCTATTTTTATTAAATTTTAGTTAAAATCAAATTTAACTGAATCGCCTTCAATTTTAAGCTTTGCACTGAATGTTTTTCCTGTTTTATTTGATACAAAATTATCTAATTTATCAGACGTTTTATTGTCTATAATTTTCTTTACTTCTTCTAACTCTATTTTCCTCTTACATAGTTCATATGGAATATGGAATTTACATTCCTTATAATCTTTACACTGATATCCATATTTGCCCATGATAAAATCATTTCCACATTTTGGACATTTAGCTATAACTGATGAATAAATTGGTACATCTTTATTATTTTCAAATACTTCTTTTATTTCATCACATGCAAGTTTAACCGAGTCTTCCACTTTAATTTCATCATGATAAACTTTCTTCAATGCTTGACCTAATTCAGATGTCTTATATTTATCCATTGATATCTTCATTCTTTCAAGTGATTCAATTAAAAATTCACCATTTGGAAGAATGTTATAAACATCTTTCTTTAATGAAATATAATTTGATTTTATAGCATTATCAATTATACCTGTTCTAGTAGCCTCAGTACCTAACTCTAAGCCCTCAAATATAGCTTTATAATCTTCTGTATCGTCTACATCATCAGGATTATCCGCTTGTTCTTCTTGCAATTTTTTCTTATCTTCTTTGAACGGATTTTTAAGATAATTATTTAATGTTTCAATTGTGTAATGTTTAGGTGGAGTTGTTTCTTTTTCTTTAGGAATAAAGTTAATGTTTACCTTATCTCCTTTTTCCAGTTTAGGAAGAATTTTATCCTTTGTTGTAGCATCATCAAACTTAGTCCAACCTGGTTCTAATATAGATACTCCTTTTAAATTAAACTCTTCATATTCTCCAACTTTAATCTTCATTTCAGTTTTTTCAACAACGCATTCATTTTTGCAGAAAACTGCAACAAATCTCTTAACTACAGTTTGATAAACAGTGAATTCATCTTCTGTTAAATTTTCTTTTTTAGGTATTTTATATGTTGGTGTTAATGCTGAATGTGATTCTATTTTAGAATCATCAAATATAGTTTTCTTATCCTTAAATGTTACTGGATATCCAATTTCTTCAAATGATTTTAAAATAGCTTTTACTTTGCCTTTTTCATTTGTTGCTAAATATTCCGAGTTAGTTCTTGGATATGTTAAATAACCTTTTTCATATAATCCTTGAACTATTTGTAGCGACTTATCCATAGACATTTTATACTTCTTACCTAGTACATTTTGCAATTTAGATAACGAGTATAATTTACCTGGATTTAATGTGTCTTTTTTAACTTTTTTATCAACTACAATTGCGTCTGATGCATTGTATTTACTACATAAATCTTTACATTTGTTTTCTTCATTTTTTTCGAATTTTTCTTTACTATTTAATTCAACAGGTTCACCATTTGTCACTTCATTTGAAATCATTCCAAAATATGTAGATGGTTTGAAATTTCTTATTTCCATGTCGCGATCATATATCGCTTTAACAATAGGAATAATTACTCTTCCTACTCTTAATAAAGTTCCTGTTCTAAGTGTTGCGTATCTTGTTAAATTAACGCCATATAACCAGTCTATATATGTTCTTGCGAACCCTTCATTTGCAAGATTATCATATTCTTTTTCTTCCTTCATTTCTTTTAATGCTTCATTTATAGTTTCATTAGTTTGATCTGGAAGCCATAATCTTCTTAAATCTTTTTCTGATTTTAAAGCATTTTCTGTTATTAGTCTTATTATTACTTCTCCTTCACGATCAGCATCGCCTGCATTTACTATAGTCGTAACATCTTCACGATTACATAAATTCGAAATAATATTAAATTGTTTTTGTACACCAGGATCTACTTCTTTTTTCTCGTTCTTTTTTAAATTAAATTTAAATTTGTTTGGAAAACAAGGTATATTTTTTAATGACCACTTTCCATCTTCAGATTCATATCCTGTATAATCCTCGATATCTGCAAGTGTGAATAAATGTCCAAATGCCCATGATACTATATACTCTGAATTTGAATAAAATCCATCTTCTTTTTTCATATTACCTATTGCACTTACAATATTACGTGCCAAACTTGGCTTTTCCGCAATGATTAATATCATTTATTCACCTTCTTTCTAAACATGTATTCTTATTATAACAAAAAAAAGGAATTAATTTAATTCCTTTTTTACTATATCTACTACTTTGTTAACAACTTCAGATGTCTCAACATCTTCAGCTTCTGATTCAGTTCTTATTTTTAATTCGACCTTACCATCTGCAAGTTTTTTACCAACTGTTATTCTAATTGGAATACCAATCAAATCCATATCATTAAATTTAACACCAGGTCTTTCATCACGATCATCTAATAATACTTCTACCCCATTTTGAATAAGTTCATCATGTAGTGAATTCGCATAATTCATGATTTCTTCATCCTTTGTATTAATAGCAACAATACATACTTGATATGGTGCAATTGACATTGGAAGAATCATACCATGATCGTCATTGTGTTGTTCTACTGCTGCAGCAAGTACTCTTCCTACTCCAATACCATAACAACCCATAGTAACAACTTGTTCTTTATTTTCTTCATCCAAATATGTTAAACCTAATTTTTCGGCATATTTTGTTCCTAATTTAAATGTGTTACCTATTTCAATGCCTTTTTTGAAGTATAATTTTCCTCCACATACTGGGCATGTGTCTCCTTCAACTACACATGAAATATCTGCAACTTGATCATATTTAATATCTTTAATATTAACGTTTTTGTAATGGTATCCTTCTTTATTTGCACCTACTACAAAATTCTTCATTGATAACACTTCAGAATCAATTATAACTTTAGCATTCAAATCAATTGGTCCAGTAAATCCTGGTACAGCATTTGAAGTTGCAATTAATTCATCATTAGCAAACCCAATTTCATTTACTCCAAATAATTTGCATGCTTTTGAATCATTGAATTCTCTGTCTCCTCTTATAAAGAATACTACTAATTCATCATTAACATTCATTAATAAAGCTTTAACAGTTTTCTTTGGATCTACTCCTAAAAATTTAGACACTTCTTCAATAGATTCTGCATTTGGTGTTTCTACTAATTCTTTTTCTAATTCAGTTTCATTAGATTCTTTTATCTTAAATGATGAAACTTCCATATTTGAAGCATAATCACATGAATCACATAAAACTAAAATATCTTCACCAATATCAGTTACTGCTTGAAATTCTTCTGATAAAGATCCACCCATAGCGCCTGTATCGGCTTTAACAATTTTATAATCTATATTACATCTATCAAAAATACGTTTATATGCATTAAACATTTTCATATATGATTCATGTAATGATTCTTCATTTCTATCAAATGAATATGCATCTTTCATAATAAATTCTTTAACTCTAATAAGTCCATATCTTGGTCTTGCTTCATCTCTAAATTTATCCGCTTGTTGATAAATAGTAAATGGTAAATCTTTATAGGAGTTAACCATGCTCTTGGCAGCTATTGTAAATAATTCTTCATGAGTTGGACCTAAACACATAGGATGTCCACCTCTATCATTTAAATGGAACATTGATGAACCAAATGCTTCTACTCTTCCACATGTTTCATATACTTCTTGTGGTATTAATGATGGCATTAATAATTCTTGTGCTCCTGCATTATCCATTTCTTCTTTAACTATTGCTCTAATCTTATCTAGTGTTTTTAACCCTAAAGGTAAAAACATATAAACACCCGCACTAGTCTTTTTTATCATTCCAGATCTAACTAATAGATTACCTGATTTTGAATCCTCATCTTTAGCATCTTCTCTTAATGTATAAAAATAGCTTCCTTTTAATTTCATTTAAATCACCCTTCTAAAAAATAAAAAGGACAATACCAAAGAAGTGCATATGCACGGTACCATCCTTTATTTAACTTAATTATCTTTAACGCAGATTATACGAATATGTTTTCATATTACTCTGAGGTAGGATTTATTAACACTTATAATCTAGTTTCCACTATCCTAGAATCACTTTGTACAGTTTATTAACAAACATGTCCTCGTCCTTGATTTATGTCTAAAATATACTATTTATAAGCTTTTTTGTCAATAAAAAAGGAAGAAAATAATCTTCCTAAATCATGTTATATTATAAGAGTTTATATGAAAAGTATTTTTTTAAGATTGACAGGCAATATAACATGAATAATTAAATATCTCCTATATCCTTCCTTTCTTAAATTGCGAACATGTATGTTTATGTAAAATTAGTTTTAATCTAATTAATTGTCTTTTATTAGACTATCATTATTTTATCTATATCATCTCCCTTTCACATAACAAATATATATCTTCAATATGAAAATAAAATGAATGTTTTGTGAAAATTGTGTTAAAATTATTATAGAGGGTGATTAACATATGGAATATACTTTTAATAAAGAAATCTTAGATGATAGCAATAAATGGTTTTTAGAAAAATATTTTACATATTTTATATCTAGAGAAACACATGCTGCTTTAATGATAGATCAAAACGTAGATGATCCGGATGATCCTAAATATGGATACATGTATACTGACAATATTGAAGCATTTAATAGTTTGTTTTCTCTTCCTTTAGATAAGGAATTAGATCTAGATATGATTGTTCAAACTGCTAATTCAGTTAATAAATCAATTGACTATATAAGCGATGGTATTAAAGTTAAAACAAGGCCAACTATTTTGGATACGGATATACCAATCCCTACTTCAAAAAATCCTATTGATGATGCATTAGGATTACTAGAAACTTATAATGAAGCTCTTAAAGATGGTGATATTTTTGTCGCTGAAGCTTTACTTCATATTGGATTAATTAGATATCAATTGTTTGAAGATGGAAATCATAGAACTGCTAATCTAATTCTAGATTATAATCTTATGAAAAGAGGTATTGCTCCTGCAGTAATCACTGAAAAAGTTAGACAACAATATTTAGAATATATTAATACAACTAAAGTTAAAGAGTTAGCAGAACTATTAAAACATCAATCAATCGATGAATGTAAAACAATAAATGGTTTATTTGATATGAAAAGAAAAAGAAAGACTTTATAGTCTTTCTTTTATTTTTCTTTATATGATGAGATAAACCAATTTTTTAAATTAATTGGTTCAACATATGTTCCACAATAATCGCAATTAGATCCACCTAATCGTTTTGCTGGTGCACCACAATTAGGACAATTAACAGCAAAATTATATACACCTCTATCAAATTCGTTTTCGTCATATACATATACAAATTCTGTTATATATCTTGTCTGTTTATTAATATCTGTGTATACTTTCATACCCTTTTTGTTTGTTTCATATTTATATTGAACTGACGACTCTAATATAATTGTTGCTGCCCCATTAATTCTCTTATATTCTTTAATAACTGTTTGATTAATTTGAATATCTCTATAATGTTCAAATTGATTGTTGGCTTTCATATTTTCTATTTCTGCTTTCAAACTATTTGATACATATATTAATTCATGATCTTTTTCAGCAGAAAGTGAATCCTCATTCGATTTATATGTTAGGATTTTTTTTATGCCACTTTCAACTTTAGAATATAACAATTGAACATTAAAATCAGGCATATCTCTTTGTATTCTTGGTAATACAATACTTGTCATACCAGCTAATGATTTTGGTCGCGTATATGCTTCCTTTTCCGATTCTACTGCATCTGCTAATGCATTTTTAAAATCGGACATTCCGCTTTCACCGACAATATTAGTTAACCATTTTTTTACTATTAAAAATATAATCAAAAACGAGATTACAATTCCTATTACTACACCGCAAATGATAATTAAAAACTTCATTCTATTCCCTACTCATCAAAAACAGCATCAACATAGTATACTTGTCTTTTTTCTTTATAATATTGTTTTTCGAAATCTGTCATTACGTTTGGTATATTACGTTCATCATTATGTAAATCCATTGAAACAGTTTTAAATGAATACCAATAATTCGATAAACTTTCTAAACCTGACGCAAACAAAATCTTGTTATCAGTTTTCATTATAATGTGTTTATGCTTTCTGAAAACTCTATCATATAGTTTTAAATACGAAATATCGGTAAATCTTCTATGAGCATCATTTTTCTTTGGCCATGGTTCAGAAAATGTTAAATAAATAGTATCTATTTCTTTCCCAAATATATTAATTATATTTTTCGCATCATCACACACAAATTTTAAATTTGGTATTTTTTGGTCGCCAACATATTTTACTGCTGTTGCTGTTTGGTTTTCATCTAACTCTAATCCTATATAATTTATATTCGGATGAGTCTTTGCCATTTCAATAATCATTGATCCTCTACCCATTCCAAGTTCTAGATGAATAGGATTATTATTACCAAATAAATCCTTCCACTTATTTTTATATTGTTCTGGTTTGTCTATTAAGTATTTACTATCTTTTAATATACGATTAGCATCTTTAACAATGTTATATCTCATAATATCAGCTCCATTTGAATTATATCATTTTTTGAAATAAATATATATAAAAAAAGTAATAGTTAAGACTATTACCACTTGTTTCTTCCATAATCAGTTGGATGAGTATAAAATTTATTATTTTTCTTTAATTGATGAAGATCCCCATTTGGCATATCTAAACTTTTAGAAAGTCCATTTATTGCTTCTCTTCTTTTTAAATCCTTTACTAAACCGTTAGTAATTTCTGAAGTGGATTTTTGAAGAGCAAGTATTTCCTTTTTAGAGTTTGTCAGATCATTAATATCTTCAAGTCTTCCTTCCATGACAAGTTCATCTATGTATTCAACTCTTACATTTAAATCAATACATATCTCTTTATATGAAACATTTGGATGCCCTTTTACATACCAAATAATAATATCTTGAATTAATTTTTTTATATCTTGTTGTCTTCCTTTAAGAATGAACGATAGTTGTTCTACAGTAGCAAATTTCGCAACATCCAATGTATCAATTATCTTAGACTTATATGTATCTTTATCAATTGTTATGCCATTAACCTTATATAGTTCCATAAACTCACCTCTAAACTTGATTTTATTATATAGTAAAGAAAAATACTATGCAATCATAATTTTTTTGGAGTAATTTGAACATCCATGTTGTATATATAAAGTAGAAGGAGGTTTTAATGGATAACCAAATAAAAGAATTAGCAATAAAGTTATATGAAATACGAACTATGAATTGGATAGAGTGTGAATATAATGGTTCAGGTTGTATTGGAATGCAATTAGAAAAATTATTAGGAAAAAGATTAGATAAAAAGGTTTTACCAGATTATAAAAATATAGAAATTAAAACGAAGTGCCTATCAAAGAATATGGATTTCTTTGGTATTTCTTTATTCTCCTCCTCTTTTGATGAAAAACCTTTTCAAATGAAAGCTTTTTTCAATCTGGTATCCTACCGAAAAAATGAAAAACGTTATTTTCAGAAAAGGATCAATACTAAGAAAGGTTTAGTAATAAATGATATTTATTTAAAAATCAAACCAGACGATAACAAACAAATACTAAAATTATATGTAATAAATAGTACAAGCAAAAAAATTGTAAGATCATTTGGATGGACTTATAGTGAACTTAAGAACAGATTATACAGTAAATTAAAATATATGGTTTTAGTATATGCAAAACTATATACTTTAAATAATAAAAGATACGTTAAATATTTAAACTATAATTTTTATAAAATAAAAAATTTTGATTGCTTTCTTAATTGCATAAAAAGTGGCGATATTTATATTAATTTCAATGTATATGAAATATTAGACGGCAATCAAATAAGCCTATTCGATAAAGGAACATCATTTGAAATCGTCACTTCTAAGCTTCATAATTTGTTTGAAATTATATAATAAAAAAAGATAACTATACGTTATCTTAATTTCCAATGGTCGAGAAGACAGGATTCGAACCTGCGACCCCCTGGTCCCAAACCAGGTGCACTACCAAGCTGTGCTACTTCTCGAGTTCTTTATAATTATAACACAAATAATAATTATTTCTAGT
>JAEEGL014905083.1_pt1 | contig 18318 bp, 12 predicted proteins | sample 9134231 | NCBI WGS metagenome assembly JAEEGL01 (sample SAMN16246548, study PRJNA631951) | gut metagenome | biome: gut microbiome; feature: rumen; material: fiber-attached | host: Bos | place: Iran: Karaj | collected 2018-10 | reverse complement strand
GTATGTTTCGATGTTACCCAAGATGAATCACCGCCCGGACCACGAGCTCTTATTCGAATATATCGAGTATACGAATAATTACCTGACCATCCAGTATTGGCTTCCTGTATTCGTATTGTTCCGCTAGTATCTCCTTCAGGTGTAGTTCCACTTCTATATCCCGCATGTAGAGGATTATATGAACTATTAGGATCATACTTATCCATTGAATTATTATTATCAATAAGAACGGACTCCCACTGGCAATCATAGAAGATCTCGAACTTTTCCATATCAGCTTTTGCATCGCCAATCCAGGAATTCTGTTGATTTACTGCCCAATCAAATGTTTTTGTAAAATCAGTTCCTCCATCGTTAGGGTCCGAAAGAGTTGGTTTACTTGGAGCAAGTATATGTAACGATCTTTGGGAATACTCAGACCACTGAGGATCAAAGTGTTTATCCTTTTTATTAACTTTTTTCGTATATTTTCCCTTCTGACCTCTTACATAAACCCTAAGCCATCTAAGATGCTGAGTAGTTTCTGGATAAAAAGATGAAAAGTTTCTTTCTGTAAAAGTAATAGTTCGTAAATCTTTATTAATAGTTGTTGAGGTATGGCCAGTAGCATGCACTAAATCGTAATCGGACCAATTTTTACCACCTTTAGCACCTGGATTCGTTTTGTGACCCGTCCATCTATAATAAAATTGCTGACCAGCATTATAATTATCATCACCACAAGACCAAGATGCCGAGAATGACATCTTTTTGGCTACATTTGTTATAGTCGTAACAACGTCAATCTTTAGATCTTTAGGTTGCGTTGTTGATACTTTCTCATACTTTGTTGCCATTATGTCATCCTCGCATTCAGTCTAAAACTACGGATCAGCCCATCAGCAAATGCCTCAGGATCAGCTGAACCGTCTATGTTGATATAATTATTAAGAGATCTGGAGTTCATCGTGTCAGTCATGGAATCAATCTTGGATGCAAGTCTATTGATAGAATCCATTCTTGCATTTTGATTTCTAGAATCGGTGAATGAGCGAGCTGCAAATGCAGCATTCATAGCGCTAGTTGGATTGACACCAAATGCAGTATCAAACATCGAACCCATTTGATCGACACTTTGGTCAATATTTGTCAAATCTACCACCGGGGTAATTGTCGGGGTGAAATCCAAATCTGCACTAAAAGCTTTGGCTGTCTTCTGCATAGCAGTTGTCAATGAATCAACACTATTAGAGGCCAGGTCTTCAGATGTTGAATAAACATCACTTTCAATATTATGCATACCAACAATAAGACCTTCGCCAATAGCCTCACCAACAGGAATTGTTTTCTTTGACGGAGAATTTACATCGGCACCCTTCTTTGTTTTTGCAGCGGCAGTAGAACCGACTTCTTCAGCAATTCTGTATACAGCATCCGCTCCAGCTCTAATACCAGCAGCAAGACCATCAGCAATACCTTTACCAACATTATAAGAGGCAGTATATTGACTAGATGGTGTTGCTTTCTTTTCTAGAGTCCTAGCCTCACCTTCTACAAGATCCTCTTTAGAATTCATTCCGGCATACATCTTCTGTACTTGGGCCTCTCCGGCTCGCTTCATATGCTCTTCATGCTTCTGATGCAATGCTATAATCTTTCCAAGCATGCCTGTATTAGCATCAATTGGAAGCTGAGAAGCATCGATACTACCGTTAGCCAGATTTTCGATTCCACCGTAACCTATTGCGTAACCATCAGCTCCGAATTGTTTTAGATATCCTTCAGCATCAACAACTGTGCCATCAACAGCACCTGTAAACTGACCGGAATTAGCGCCCCAAGCGGCAGCCATCTCTTCAGGAGTCTGTCCTGTCATAGCTGCTAATTCAGCCATATCTCCCTCGAAACCGTTCTGTTTCATACGTTCGACGAAGTTCATCTTATCCGCTATTGTATGAGCTTTCTCATCAGCAATAGCTGCTCCTTCATCACCCTTCTCCTCAATCTTCTGGTTTACAGCATCTCCAGTCTGTGAAACGGTATTAACCGTCGGATCAAGAAGACCACGAGTAAAGGTGTCTATGAGCTGAATCATGCCATTTTCTACAGGTTTAACAACACTTGGGAAGAAATTTGACAATACTTCATAGAGAACAATCAAAGAACCCGCAAATAAGAATACTGCAGCAGCACAAGCAACTATAGCAGCAGCTAATACTACTCCACCAACACCGACTACTATTAAGGCAACTCCAAGAGTTACTAATCCACCGGCAAGTTTTAATATGCCACCAGCAAGTGTCCCAAATACTTCAGACAGACCCGCAGCAGCTTCTTTAAGAACCGCCAAACCTGCCTGTAATTTATCCATTGGCATGTCGCCAAGACCAATGATTAACGGTATTAAAGCAGATAATGCTAAGGTTAGTAAGAATATACCAGCGCCAAGACCTAAGGCTGCAATACCAAGAAGCGCAAATGCTCCTGCTATTGGTAACATTGCAACTCCAGCTGCAGAAAATAATGACATAACTCCTGCTGCAATAGCCATTGTTCCAACTAGACCTATTACAGCGAACATTAATGATTCCCATGGACATTCGGCCATCATGCGAATTGATAATGCGAAGCCAAACATTGCTGCTGAAAGTAACGCAATTGCTGCGGCATCCTTTGCATCCATTATTTCACTTATAAGTTTGGTTGCAAGTACAACGGAGCCAATTAAACCAAGTACAGCAGCACCCATTCCAATAAAACCTTCTGTGAAATGTTGAGTCTCACCAAGTGCTACAATTCCTTCTGCTAATAAAAACATACCAGCAGCCAAGGCAGCAAATGCGGCAACACCGGCAGCCATTCCGTTTCCAGCAAAACTAGAAAGTAATGCTAATAAACCTAATCCTCCAGCAACAGTTCCAAATGCTTCTAATACTTTAATACCATTTTCAATCTGGGAATCATTTAAAGTTCCGAGCTGCATCATAGCTTGCGAGACAACCCAAACAGCTGCGATCAATTCTCCTAAAATGACGATAGCACCAAATAAGCCACCATTTCTTCCTGATGATATAAAATCACCCTTAGAAATAAGTCCAGACAAAGCATTCATAACTCCAATAGCTACAAATAATACGCCAAGCTTCATTACAAAACCGGCCAGAGCATCTAATGCGGTCATGGCACGGTCTAATGATGCTGTGTCTTTAAGAGTATTAGCCAAATCAATAATGGTACTAATAATAATTTTTAAGCCTAGAGCCATAGGTATAATCGCCATACCAGCTGAGAAACCATGTCCACCCCATCCGGCAAGAAGACCAAACACACCAGTCATTACGATTAGCATATTAACTAAATCGACGGCCTTTTTAATTGCTTGTTCGTCTCCATTTTGATACATGTCGGCGAGCTCCCGTATAGCTTCAACCATCGTTCTAATGCCGGCAGCTATACCAACTAAAGCCCATGCCGCTGCACCAACATTACCATATGCTTTCGAAGCACCTTCAGCACCTTTACCAAAAGCAGGAAGTAAAGACATCAGGCCCATAACTATGCCGAATACAACAATAATATTCGCAATGGAATTCACAGCGCTTTCAAGTGCTTTTGGATCTTCGATTGATGTCAACAAATAAAGAGAGCCAGCAATAGCTATAACAGCTATAGCAAGAGAACCTATAATTCCAGCTATAGTAAGCATTGTTTTAGCAGTATCTGGTCCTAATTTATTAGCAACTTTATTGATACCCCAAATAAGTCCACCAACAATGATTATTATTCCAGCCATTATACCAGCGGAAGCAACTAATCTATCTGGGTCTATTTTAGATATAATAAACATTGCCGCTGCAATACCAACTAATGCCACAGCTAAAGCAGTCATATATCCAACCATCTTAAAAGCTGATAATACTCCTTTAAATGCTGCGGGTATCATAGAAATTGCATTCGCCATCCTACCAAGAGCACTAATGCCAGAAGCAACCGTTTCTGCAATCTTAGTAAGCCCTCTAAATGCCTTGGCCGCATTATTAATTGTGTTCAGATAATAAAGACATGTACCGAAATATGCTAATGCAATTACAAGACGCTTAGCACTCTGAACATCCATATTTTTAGCCCACTCAGTAAATGATTTACTTAGTGAGTCAAATAGTGTAATAATAGGTTTGAAAAATTCGCTATCCTTAAGATCTTTAGCGCTATCTTTTATCGCTGAAGTCATTTTAGATAGATTCTCAATACCTTTAGTTGCATCCTGAGCAACACCGGTTCCAAATAATCCAAGTGTTTTAAATATAAAACCAGCAGCAGAACTTATCTTTTGTCCAGCGGCATCAAGCATCTCTCCATAGTCTTTAAAACTTAAAAGCTTTGGAAGACTTCCACCTAATGCCTTAATAGCTGGAACAAAACCTTTACTGGCCATTGCTCCAATACGTTTAAAATTGGCAAACCAACCGCCCATATCTTTCAAGCGGTCAACGAAGAAATCACCGTCAACAAAGCTTCTACCAAGATCAAGCATTAACTTGCCAAGATCAGAAAACCATTTACGTACACCTTTTAAAGGTTTAAAATTTGGAAGACCTGCCAAAACTCCAATAAGTCCACCAAAACTTCCAGTTAAAACATCAACGGCAGATGCGTAGAATCTAAATTTACCGAACCATTCACCGAACTTACCAAGACTTCCAGCAGCCTTTTCACCATTAGCAGAAAAGAAGTCTTTAATCTTGTCGATAAAGGCGGTAAATTTCTCACCCAATTTTATCTTATCAAAGAATTTACCAACAAGATCTGAAATAAATCCAAATCCTTTCTTCAATAAATCTATGGTAGTCCCTAAAGTACTTAACCCGGCTTGAACTTGTGGTAATTCGTGGAGATGGGTTAAGAACTTATATGCTTTGATACCAGCAACATCTAATTTTATTGCGAGATTATTACAAACAGATGTAATTTTCTCTAATATAGTACCCCATCTCTCAGATTCTCTAAATTCTTTAGTAGCATCTGCAATATTTCCTCTTAAAATACTAGAAAAGTTAAGGATAAGATTACCAAGGCCTGTAAGGGTTCTGCCTATCATTCCAAAGAAAGCATTAACCACCGAAACCATCGGAGAAATATACTTCCATAGTGTCTTAAAAGCAGTACCCAAAAGACCGACTAAGGATATTGTACCTCTTATAGCAAGATTAAGAGGTGTGAACAAGCCTCTTGCAAACCATCTGATTCGTGTCAACTCATCGTAATTTAAACTTAAATTTTTAGTAAATTTTTCAACTTTCTTAGCAAAATCAGCAAAATCTTTAAGTGTAACTTTTGGAAGAATCTTTCCTATTCCCTGTCCAACTGCTTTAATAACCTTAGATAATGCAGACAAAGTATTAACAAATGCTTTAGTCGAAGATGTTATAAGTTTTAACATCTTAGGATTCATTATAGCCTGCTTTTCATCATAAACTCGTTCGCCGGTTTTTACTTTCTTATAAAAAGCAACCGTGCCGTCGCTAAGTTTTTTCATCGTAAGACCGAGGTCTTTATAGTTATCTTTTGTAACTTTAATTACCTCATTAGTCTTCTTAAGTGTTACCTCGTCGACTTGCTTATTACTCCGTAATGTCTTAAAGAACTCGATAGATCCCTTCCCAACAGTTCTCATTTCAAGACCAAGGTCTTTATAATTATCTCTCGTAACTCGAACTATCTCGTTATTCTTATCAAGTTTTACGAATAATTTCTGAAATGACCATCCAGCTTCTTGAACTTTCTGAGCTAATGGGCCTGTAAAAGGTTTAACATATTCCTCAACATCTTTAAAAGCTTTATCAGATGTCCTTGAAGCATTCCAGAATGGTTTAATAACAGCATTAACAGCATCTACTGCAGGAACAAGAGCATTAAATGCGTCTCTTAAGAAATTAAGTCGCAATGCTGCCGGTTCCGCGCCAATTCTAGCTAATGCAGCTTTAAGGTCATCAAGCGCACCAGAATACATCTGAATAGATTTCTGAGCATGCGCACCATAAAGAGAATCCATGGCTGCAGCCATTGAACCGTAATGAATCAATCTTTTAGAAGCTGCTTCTCGAATTGTAGCTTCATTAAATTCGCCGTATGCTTCTTTAATAGCAGCCATATCTTTAAGTGTCTGTTTTGTAGATTGATAGCTACCTTTTTCGACACCTTTATAGAAATTTGCTAAATCTGCTGCAGCATTAACACCATAGCCTGAAAGCTGGTTTAGCTCTTCAGCCATCATTACACCGTTACCAGCAACTTTTGTAAATATACGACCTACATCTTCAAAACTATGACCAGTCATAGCAGCAAGACCCGCCATACCACGAGTAGCTCGTTTAATCTGCTCTGAACTTGTCTTTCCAGAAGCAGTTAACTGTCCAATTACTACAGCTGCCTGGTCAAGAGAAAACGGTGTTCCCTGCAATTCAGGTAAAATATCTTCGTAAATAACACGATGTACTTTCTCGGAATCCTTAAGAATACCCTGCATTTGGAATCTAGCTTGTTCTAGATTCATAGCTCTTGACATACCACCTTGTGTGATACTTCCGACTATGTTTCGAATGCCTTTAGTAACAAACCCATATGCAGAATCGGTAAGCTTTTCAAATATCCTTGCTCCGACTGTTCCTACAGCGCTAAATCTCTTCTCAAGATTAGAAACTGATTGACCGACATCTTGAAGCGTATACTGATACTCACTAGTAGCCTTACCAAGCTTATCAAGCCCCTTTCCAGTATCCTTAAAATTAAGTTTAGATTTGAATTTTTCTAAGGTAGACATAGTCTGAGAGACTGCAGATTCGAATTGCGAGTTATCGAATTTCATCTCAACAACTTTTTGGTCAATACTATTCAACTGCAATCACCTCCATCCATATATCTTCCACCATTTTTACAAATACATCCCGCATAGCAGGATTTATGTAATCAATTCCTTGGACATAACCACCGGTAGCAGTTCCATGTCCATATTGAAGCCCTATAGCAACATTGAACCAACCATCCTGAACATTGTCGTTTGTCCATGTAATAGTGGCACTACGGTCGGTCACTTCAATTTCATACCCCCATGAATCAGCAGTTAAACCACTATCCACAGGGGTTGCATATCTCAAAGATTCAACGCCAAGTTTTGCATATTGTTCAAGTCGTTTATAGAATCTTTTTTCTTTAAGTTTGTCTAAATATTTAGTTGTTCTTTTGAAATCACCCTTCTGGGTAACTGTTATTTGTGGCATAATAATTACCCCGTAGATCCCAATTTAGCTCTTCTAGCAGCATTTAATGCCTGGTTTTTAGACATAATACTCCTCTTACTCATTTTCTGTGGCGGTTTACTTTCTTCATTACATACCCTGATTAAGGTCATCAGTTTATTAAAATGCCATTTTTCACAAGAAAAAGGTATTTGAAGAGCAGCCATGTAATAATAAATAACTTCTGCCGTAATAATCTTTCTCGAAGGAGGCTTATGATCTGGTGCAAACCATGTAGCAGTCATTGGTTTTTCCATATACTCTATTATTTGTCTATACATATCATCTGTAAGAGCATAATAAACATCTGGATTAACGTTTTGTGTTATGGTCATACACCTAACATAATCTCTACTCTCTTCAACCGTTTTAGGAGTGTTCTTATCAAAGAATGGTTTTTCCCATTTTGATTCCCATTTTGATATCGACAGAAGTGAATGTTCTAAAGTTAAAACTTGCTCCTTTGTTTCGAAGAAAGTTTCTGTGATGGGATCATATGATTCCGTAGCAGGGACTGTAAGTTTTAACATACCTACCTCCCTATGCCTTTTCTACTTCTGAGCAGACTGTTTAGCTACTTCATCGGCAAGTTCTTTTGGAATAAGCTTGTTAATAAAGTCTGCTATAGCCGTATCTCCACCTGTCAGAAGTTCCATCATAAGTTCTGAGAAAGCTTCAGTCTGTTCAAACTCGTCTCTGAGCCGAATCATCTGACCATCTACCATTTTCTTCTTAATAAAAGTACGGCCATCAGAACTCTTCTGTCCGTAAGACATGAGAACAATTTCCTTGAAAAGATTGTAAATTTTCTTCTGATCCTTCTCTTCTATGAGTGCAGTTAGATAATTCTCAAATCCGCCTTTCTCCGAAACCTGAATCTCCATAAGCTCAGACTTAGAAAGATTGAAATAACACTCGTCTGTCTGAGTTTCGCCGTTATAATCAACGTACTTGATAGATTTCTTAAGCATTGTTTACTCCTTTCAAATAAAAAAAAAGACCCCGGGCTTCGAAAGTTTCCGGGGTACGTTCCTAATTAAATTAAGATGCGGTTACTGTTACTGCGCAAGTATCTGAATAGGTATTTGTACCATCCGAGATAGATGCTGTAATTGTTGCCGAACCAGCAGCAACACCTGTAACAACACCACCCTGAGTAACTGACGCTTTGGTACTGTCGCTCGAGGCCCAAGTAACTGATGTTCCAACTGGATTAACAGTAGCTGTAAGCGTAATCGTGCTATCCTTAACTATTGTCGCATTAGATCTGTTCAGGGTAATGTCATACTCAGCCGTTCCACCAAGAATGCTAATTACTTCATCAGGAAGAGGAAGTCTTGCATCTGTAGCTCCCTGTCCATAAAGAACGGCCTCAAGTGCAGCCAGATTAAGTGCATCAACCTTTGTCGAGTCAACGATCAGACAAGACGTATTCTTATAACCAGTAACTGCTACAGGAGTAGTTGTCATTTCCCAGCTAAATGTAATAGCTTCTGGGGAATCGTTCACTGTCTGATAACTTCTCTCCGATGGAGATGCAGTAGCATTGTAGATAAGATGAATCTTATAACCATACTCATCTCTTTCATCATCATTACCAAGAATTGTTCTATAACAAAGACCAAACGGCTTTCTTGGCTGCTGACCAATTGTAACTCCTGTAATAGGAGCAGCAGAACCATCGCATTCAGCAAACTCATCAGGATAAGTATATGCTTCAACTGTGGCACCAAACTCTTCGGCAGCTCTCAGCTCGAGATACTTAGTATCGTCAGCGTAAATAGCATTAGCATCGGCTCCGGACGGACTTTCTGTTACTGCTGTGAGACCATTCCAGACAACACCATTTCCATATGTTCCATTAGAAATCGGATAAAGAACGCCCATCTTGACGCCAGTTTCATAGAAATGTTCGCCAGTAGCATCCCATTCAAGCTTAGAATTATTCCATTTCATTGTATTAATTCCTCCTATAGATAATAGACAATGAAGCTCCAATGTTTTAGATTATCGGCAATAAAGCCTCTTTCAAGAGAACAATACTTAAAATTAGTAATCATCTCTGTAACCCAATCAACATTGTCATCACGGTCAATAATAGTGATTATGTATGCGGGAAAAGTTCTATATGGGGCATCATCCGCTGGTACAACACGAAATCTAGTCATGTCATACACAGCAGCTGGATACACCATCTTAATTGATTCGGGAGGCTGGTAATAGGCATGGCCAACTAAATTGACAAGCTTCTCATGAAGTTCGAGTCTACCTTCTTCAAGCGACCTCGCCATTATATACACCTCCTAACATCAACGTATAACTAGGATAACTAGGTCTAATAGTGTTGACTTCCCAAGCAACACCATTAAGTTTTACATACTTTATTTCATGCATGTGGTCACGGAAAAATGGATCGGCTATTATCTTGATTTGACCGGAAATATTAACATCATCGTTAATTTTCTGCCCGTCAGTCCATATGCGAGAAAAGTCTATAAACTCTCCCGCATACGTCTTTTCAATGACTACTTGTTTCCATTTTCCGGGTACAGTTTCTTGTGTAGTCGCATAGCCGATTTTTCCATAAAACTTACCCATTTTGATTTCTCCTAACTATGCCTCAGAGATAGTAACTGTCATAGCCGAGAATGGCTTAATCAGAGCACCAGAGCAACGTGTCTCGATGAGGTACTTATACTGGTTATAATCAATATCGAAATCATCGAACAGCGATACTGCTCCGCCCTTATCGGCACCAATATTGTAATCATTCAGGTTTACGATAATAGCAGCAAGATCCTTACTATTAATCTTCTGACCTTCCATAACTTCAACCTCAACGATACTCGATACACGAAGGGCAGTTGCCAGCTCAGCTACAGACTTATAGAGCTTGTGTCCGATGCCATCTTCAAGAAGAAGCATCTCGGTCAGCATATCGGCAGTTGTAAACATCTTCGGATTTCCAGAACCCTTATAGAACTTCCTGTTTCTAATAACTTCGTCAATGAAAGTCTTAGCCTTAACACCACCAGTAGCATTTGCAGGAACCTCAACATTAACCTTTACGTTGAACAGGTCAACATCCTTAGCGATTGGTCTGATATTACCTTCTTTAATCTTATCGTCAGAATCATTAGCTCTTCCGTCACCAATGAGAATAGCACGAGCAATTTCTTCGTCGAGCATCATTCTCATCTCGCCTTTAACCCATGCTACTACGTCAAAGTCTGTAATATCTGTAATATCATCCCTATCAAATTTCTGTTTCTTATAAACCGTCTGCGGATCGGTTGTTCTCTTAAGCAGAGTGAAGATCTCTTCCTTCTTCTCTTTCCCCTTAATATAACCTCTTGCGCGAGCATCATCTTCTGTGATGTTTGCATACTGAGATTTAATTCTGCTAAATGGCGTATGATGTACTCCATTCATTACAACACTAACCCAATCGGTATCTCTCTTGATCCACTCTGGCGGATTATTAAGGTTTCTGTACTCTGGGAAGAGCATATCCATATCTCTAATTCCATATGTCTGCTCTGCAGTGTCCTGAGAAGGACCAGTCATACCATCCATTGGAATTGGGTGCGGAAGAGCGTGAGCAAGAACTCCGTCTTCCATGTGTGCTTCTACAGCATCGCTAAGATTCATCTTGCCTCTTACAGCGTCATTAATAATTGTCTGCATATCATCATGGCTCAGATAGTTGCTGTTCATGTCTGCGCTAAATGCATTGTGCTTCATTTCTTCTTCATCCTCCTCTTCGGATTCTTCATAATCTTCATCATTGTCTTCGAGAGCTGCTTTTACAGCCTCGTCAATAAGGTAATTAACTACTGCAGTCTGTTCTTCATCGAATTCATCGATTACGTCCTGCACGCTTCTCTCTTCATTATCTGCCATCTCTTCATTTTCTCCTTCCTGGGATTCTTCAACAGCTTCTTCTGAATGGTAAATTTCAAACTCAACATTATTTGAACCCGGGCTTATTTCAGCCTCAAACAAACCATCCTCAGAATGGGCTACATAAGGTACATCTATATATGCTTCAGGATTAGCACCAGCAAGTACAAGACTTACCTCTCTAATCGCTCCATGAAATACGTCTCCAGTAGACTTGTTCTCCTGAAGATTATTAGCATAGATTGAGAGTGAGGTTACATCGCCATTGCGAACAGCCTCTCTCGCATGCTGTCCTTCCTCAGTATTATTAAAGCTACCGTACATACGCACTCCCTTCGGCATACATTTAAGAAGGGCGTGACCAAGCACGTTGAGAGGAGAATAATGATCGTGGGACCAAACAAGTGGAACTACTGCACCATCACAATCGTCGAATGCTCCCTGCTGGATTGTTCGACCATCAGCACACCTAATTCCAAAGCGTGTAGCCCAACCGCTAAAATCATAGTCTTTTTTAGCCATTTTGATTTTCTCCTTATACATTAATTGTTCATTAGCTGACTAACTGGAATCTTAGAGAAGTCCTGTGGTTCCTCTTCCATCGAAGTACCAAAAGTGCCTCCCATCTGCATCTGAAGCTGTTCCGGTGACTGATTAAGATTACTATTAATAAGCATATCAGCCTTCGGATCATTAGATGGTTTCATGCCAATTACCTGTCTAAGTTCGTTCGAAGTCATAATCTCATTTCTAGTAAACTTATCAGCAATGTCAGCAATATTATTAACTGGTACCAGTCTAAACGGATCCTGATAATACTCAATTGACTGCCCTTGTGTACGAGCGGTCTTTGTAAGAAACTTACGCTTGAGTTCATTTGCTATTGCTGCAAGAATTGGCTCAACCGTTGAATTGTAATAATTCAGCATCGTCTTTTCGTCAGCAGTTCCATTGAATACTTCAGCTGTCAGACCTAACTGCCCATATAGTGTACTCGTCAGGTATTCGATCTGTTTCATCAGGTTGTTTTCGATTGGACGATTGAGTTGAGTAATCTTTTCAGTAGCATCAGTGTATGCGATTCCATATTTAGACCCGGCAAGCTGCATCTCAATATCCTTGCGACGCTTCTCGGCTTGGGCTTTTCTGGTATCATTCTTAACAACAAAAGGAAGCTGAATAATAAGATCAAGCTTCCCTGCACTACTCTGCTCATCTACAGCATCTAATAGAACAAGCTTTCTTATAAGCCTCTGAAGAGTAGAGTTTGGCTCATTCATTACGGCATAGAATGGATTTTCAATTATAGCGACATTCTTTTTATGCATAATAATTTCCGCAGATTTACCAGTTTCCTCGTTATAAAATCGAAGTTTTACATGCTGAGGATACCAATTGATAATCTTAGCAGTTCGCATAGCAAGAATATCGAACGATCCGGTCTCATTAGGTTTAATATCAGTTTTAATAGGCATAAGAGCCACGACACCTTCATCGAACATTGACATAACAACATCTTGAATAAATGCTCTACTTGTCTGATCAATATTCGCATCTAACGATAATATATTATTTAAACCGGACGGTATTTCATATAAAAAGCGGTCGTTGTTATCAAGCCTAACATGCTTAATATCAACCGCCGCTACATCCATTGCTATTCTGTTATAAATAGAGGTGACAATTGAACGCTCATTACCTCTAGTTAACCTTCTTCTATCTGGTCTATAGCTATATGTCGTACCTAAATTAAAAGAGGGCTGCTCTGTCGGAGCTCTTGTTAAAGCACTCCAAGCATGTTGGAGGCGATCTGAAAATTTGTATTCAGCCATTAGCACCTCCTAATTGTGAGTAACTGTTATGTTACCACCACCTCTAAGTTTCCTTCCTCTCGGTTTAATGCGTCTGAAAGAATCTAAAGTTAGAGGTCTCCTATTAGATTTCTTTTTCTTTTTATTATTCGAACCGCTCTTAATCGTCTGCGCATTTCTTTTTGCAGTCGAGCTAACAATATTGGTTGTATTATTAGCAAGTTGTTTAGCATTATGTCTGGTATTTCTACCAAACGGATCTAAATATGGATGACGCATATTATCCCGAATTGCTTCTGCATTCTCACGAGCATCGCTAGCTCTATCATTATTTAAAACGCCAAGAGCAATATTCGCAGTTGTATTAGAGCCACTCTGAACGCCTTTCTTTAAATGCTGCTTCCATTTCATACCTTTAACGCCGTAGTGAGCAAGAAAATCATCAGAGTGTACTAGCTGATTTTCTAGGTAATATCTATAATCATTCTTACTATACATACCTATCACCTCTTTTTCTTTGGTTTCTTCACGGAATACTGGGTTCCTTCCATATACTGCGTCACTCCGTAATTCTTCTTATCATACGCCATCTTAGCGCTTCGATATGCAGCGCTACCAATAGGTCCAACGAGAGCCGAAGTTACTGCACCACGAGCAGGTCTGGCATTTCGTACAGTCTTCTTACTTGATACTTCATATCCGCGATTCTGAGCATCTTTGATAGTGGTCTTCGACTCAAGTCTGTTCGAATCATACCTAGCCTTAGCTTTTGCAACGCGATCCTGATCCTGAGAGGTCTTCGTTGTGTAAAGATCTTTAACCATCTTTTTGTCAAGACTATTTAGCCCTTTTTTATAAGCTCTAGCTCCTGCTCTTGAAGGTCTCTCAAGCTTTGAAATCTTCTTATCAAGTTTGGCATTCTTAAGATTAAGCTTATTAATCTTGGCCTGGAACTTATCGTTCTTGTAAGAATACTTAGCAGTTTTAGCAGCATATTGCTCAGCTTTCACAATGCGCTTCATCTGCTTTGTACTGATGTTCTTACCCTTTGCTAATCTAGCACGAGCCTTAGCTGCCTTACGATCATACTTAGCTTGTTTAGCTTTATACTTTGACGCCTTAGCAGCACGTCTCTGAGCCCCAACAGTATTCAATTTTGCTTGGTATTTTGATATCTTTGCATCATTCTTGGCATGCCGGGATGATAGTTTAGCTATACGATTATCGTTTCGGACACCCCATTTCATACCAATGACGCCATAATGAGCTAGATAATCATCTGACATCATAAGTTGATGCTCGAGATAATACCTATAATCATTTCTACTATACATAACTATTCAAATGCCTCCTTGTTAGCTTTAAATGCAATGTAGGCATCCATCATTGCAGCAACATTATCAATCTTCATTTCATGCCTCTTTTTAAGAAGCTTTCTATTACCATTAGTGTCTTCAAGCGTTATACAATTACCCATCGCAAAACTCATAAGCTCTTCGTCAAAGATAAGCATCCTCTCAGAAGCAAGAGTCTTAAGTTCTCCTAAAGGCACTGATTCTGTTCTTGCTCCCTGAGGTACTTTCTCAATACCAAACGGTCCGTTTTCCTGTTCCCATCGTTCAACAAATTCTTTAGCATTATAAGGGTCAAATCCTAATGCCACCACATCGTAATCGTTATCAATAATATGTTGATCGAGATCGTCATAGACCTGCATCATATCAAGAACCATGCCTTCCATAATAATAAGACTTCCCTCATTTATGAAATCGTTATACTTAAGTCTCATAGCAAGTGGGAGTTTATCTAATGTAAGTCTGGTTATGTAAGATCTAGTTTTAATACCAAATTGGCCATTAGTTAACGGGAATAAGAAAGTAAAAGCACAGAAGTCATCTCCTTGTGAAAGGTCAGCACCCAAAGCACATGACATCTTCCAATAAGACCGTTTTCTGTGATGTGGTAGAGTTTCTTCATAAGTAAAGAAATATGTATAACCCTCCATTGGTATTCCAAATCTCTTAGCCAAAATATCGTTCCTTGCTGCAGGGGCGTTTTCTGCTCTCTCAACATCAAGTTGGTATGTTTCATAAGAGACGGTCTTTCCAAGATTAGGATTAGCCTTGATCCAGTAATACGGATCGCCTACCTCTTCTATCTCATCAAGTTTGTAATACCAAATGGATACATGTGGATTCTCATACTCTCCTTTAAGAATCTTCATTAACTCCATTTTGATTGTGTCACCTGACCCGTTACGAATAGTTCCCTCAGAACTAGTCGCAACGATCAGGTAATCATCAATCTTTGAAGCTCCCTGCTCAATAGCACCAATCGGATCTTCTCTCAAATCTCCAGAAAGCCATTCGTCAACAGTCGCGACTTTACATCGCAATCCCTGAAGTTTGTTGATGCTTAATGGGCGAATTTCGAGTAACGATCCGGTAAGAAAGTTCTCAATACCCTTCTTTGTAGAAGCAAGTTTCTGCCTATTGGCTTTAGACCCCGTAGTGTTTTGCAATGAGCCTTCAGTAAGAAACTGAATCAGAGGTCCTCTAGCTCGAATAATAGAAGTTCGTATTGGTGATAGAACTTCTTCAGAGAGCTTCATGGTTGGCGCGGTTGTAATCTGATGAGTTGTTGAAGTATCACAATTTAAAAAGAAAGATTGTATAGCCGAGTCATACATAGACTTAGCAGCGCCTCTAGCAATGATCAGAAATTGCTTATTAATAAGGCGCTTCTTAACAATCTTTCGTTCGTAGTGAATCCCGTTATCCTCTTCATTAGGAACCGGGACTTCTTTCTCAACAAAATACCACCAACCAAAAATCTGCTCAGCCCACAGTTTAAATGTGTCGAGCAGATGAAGGTCCGAGCCATCTGTAAGAGTAAGTTCGTTCTCACAGTAGGCAACAAAACCTTTTATAGCATTTTCATCGTAGTAAATTCCAGGATTTGCTATGAAGGAATCTATTCGGTTCATCTCCATAGCAATCTCGCGATTTACCGGTATTTCGCCCCTTATTACAGCGTCTCGAAACTTACCATAGTAATAAGGAGTCGCTGTATTTGACAGGGACATGTTGTACTCCTATTTATCTTTACTCTTACTTCTAGCTATCATATTTTTATCGTGAAGACCCAAGCCATCTTCGCTAAATGCAACTGTTTTGGTTTTTGTATCATATCCTGCGAAATATGGTTGATTAATTGCCTCTGGATCATAATCTGAATGATGCCCAGTAGAAATATGAGGTCCCTGATATGCTACTGAAACGTCATAGATATATTTTCCATTATTATCTACCACTTTATCACGTATAATAATATATCTAGCTCGAGTGTTTGTAATATACTCAGCTTTATCAAAAGAATGTGCGGTGGAAGGATCGTCTGGGTTATCATACATCTGAGTATATGCTGTTTCCAAATTGTTATGTTTTGCCTTATCACTCCACATTTTATTTAATATCTGCTGTTCGCCGGTCATTAAATAATCGTTTAGTTTTGCAGTTCCCTTCTTTAATCCAATCCGTTTATCAATAGTTACCTCAACATCCCGACCACCAGGATTACCACTATATGAAACACGTCCTACATAATCACCGCGGCTATTTTTATGAACATTATTCAATTCATAAAAATTAGAAGGATTACGTAAAGACTCTTTATAATAATCGATTTTCGAGTTAGATCCCTTAGCTTCTCCTACTTCCTTACCACCTTTACCGCTTTTTCGTGGAACAGTATCATAAGACTGGTACCTTCTAATCCCCCATTTCATTCCTAGTACTCCGTGGTGATAAAGCTCATTTACTGGAATGGCACTATGCGACATATTCTTTTTCTTCTTGATTTCAGGTCTCGTAACACCATCCCATGATGTTTCTTTATATGAAGAATCGTTATCTTTGTTTGTATAAGTATTATCATCGAAAGACACAGATCTATCTGTTTTTAAAACATAATTATCATCGTTTTTATCGAAATCTTGAGCTTTTTTAAAACCTAATTTCCTAGCAGTTGCAGAGGAAGCCGGGTTATCTTTTGTAGTTTCCCAGTAAATTTCTTTAAAAGATGACTGATTAATTCCTTGTAAAACATCGCGTGACAATTCTTCCGATAACCCCTGCCCTCTATATTTAGGATTTACAGCTACACTAATATACCCAACACTAGGATCTTCGGTATCTCTTTCGATTTCTGCATAACCCTTGGCATGGCCTTTTTTATCGTTAATTACTGTTCTCGTATAAAGATTTGGAGATTCTTTATACTCCTTTGATGTGGAAATATTAGACTTTTCCTTATCGGAAAGACTGTTAAAAACCTCTGCTGCAGTTCCTATCTCTTTACCGCCCTTACCACTTTTTCGGGGAACGGTATCATAAGACTGGTACCTTCTAATCCCCCATTTCATTCCTAATACTCCGTGGTGGTAAAGTTCATCATCGGAACTGAGATAATCAAAGACTCCTTCCAGTTCATCAACTGAAATGTCATTGTGCTTAACAACAGAACTAGAAGGACCATTCTGATACTGGCCTTTACGTCTACGTTCTTCTTCTACTGCGTCATACTTAGTTTTGCTAATGTATTGAGCTGCAGCCTGAGAATCAAGCTCACTAATCTTCTTTTCAGTTAGAACTGAATCAACAAGTTTATTAGCATTATCACTTCCGTAGTCTCTAGCAAGTTTCTCTCGAGCATACTTTTCGCCATAAGTATCCACAGCATCGAATGCTTCGGATCTATACTTTTCAGATCTCTTTTCTGAATCTTCCTGAGCTTTCTTAGCCTGCTGATTAATCTTCTGAAGATTGTCTAATCTCTGTTTAGCATTCTTAATCTGATCATCGTTGAACTTACTCTGATTATCAAGAATCCTCTGTGCATCACCGCTGTTAAGAATGTCCTGAAGTTCCTTAGAGAGTTTCTTTTCAACTTTCTTATTCTCGGCCTTACCAACATACTTAAGCTGATGTTCATCATCTCTAAAAACATTAGCAACTCGAGCTGTCTGGTTATAAAGATTAGCACCTTTTTCGATAACATCAGCTGCTTTCTGAAGATTATCAGGATTTACAACTTTAGTTAGAGATTTCTTAAGTTTCGTGGATTTAGAAGGATTCTGTTCAGCAACGAGTGCTCGCAATTTCTTTTCGGTATCAATACGATTCATTGCTTCATCGATTTGAGCTCTCGTAAAGCTATCACGATTCTCGTAAATCAGTTTTGCATCACCAGACTTAAGAATCTTCTGTTTCTCTTCTGAACGCTGTCTAGCAGTCTGAAGATCTTTTATCTTTTTAGCTTTAATTTCATCC
>JAEEGL011279330.1_pt1 | contig 18318 bp, 14 predicted proteins | sample 9134231 | NCBI WGS metagenome assembly JAEEGL01 (sample SAMN16246548, study PRJNA631951) | gut metagenome | biome: gut microbiome; feature: rumen; material: fiber-attached | host: Bos | place: Iran: Karaj | collected 2018-10 | reverse complement strand
TGGTATGACTGCTCAAGAGGCTATCCTGCCGATTTCGATACTTTTAAGAGTCCATATAAAACCATTATTGATATTGTGCTTGCTGCAGACTGCCTTGATGCTGCAACAGATACCGTGGGCCGTTGCTACAACAAAGGAAAGACACTGGATGAATATGTGAATGAAGTTAAAGAAGGCTCCGGTACACGTTATGCTCCTTTCCTTGTGAATCTTCTTCAGAGTCAGGGTGTGCACAGGGACATAGAGTATCTTCTTACGGAAAGGCGTAATAAACTGTATCGTGATACTTTTATGATTCTTAAGAATAACGAGATCGCACATATTAAGACGGGCAGATAATTAAATAATCTTATAAGAATACTAAAACACCGCAGGTCCTTTGAAGACCTGCGGTGTTTGCGTTTGATGACTGTTTGATCTGACTTTCTGATTATGATACGGACCAGGTTCCGTCGGTTGCAAGGGTATAGGTGCGTCCTGCGATAACTACTTTGCCGGATTTAATGACACCCTTCTCATAGTAGAACTGGAAGCTGGTTACCTTGGAGGTATCGATTCCTGCAAGCTGGTAAGTAAGGGATACATATTTTCCGGGAGTTCCCGCACCGCTGTATGCAAATGTTCCGGTCATCTGATCGAGCTTGGTGATAGCAGTTGCTGCACCGCCTCCGGCATTGTTGATGTTATAACCGTCTCCGTATGCCTGATCGATGGTTGCCTGAGCAGCTACTCTCATGGTCTGAGCGGTGGAGTAATCCTTCTCGGATCTTGCTCTCTCAATGTATCCCAAAAGGGTGGGTACAAGGATTGCTGCAAGGATTGCAAGGATTACAAGTACTACGATGAGTTCTACAAGTGTGAAACCTTTATTGTTCTTTTTCATGAGTTGATTCCTCCTAAATATTTCCGAATATATTAGCTGAAAGGATTTGTGGTTCCGTTGGATGACCACTCGTCATTGTGGTAATAATAGTAGATCTGCTCTATAAGAACATATCCTTCAGTGATCTTTCCGTTGGTATACTTGAATTTGAATGCGGTAACCTTTGAGGTATCAACGCCGGAAAGAGCAAAAACCTTGGGGCCGTAAATTGCGGTGTTCTGGGTTATTGTTCCGTTCATCTGGGCTACTTTGATGACAGTAGTATTTGCTACAAGACCGGAATCATTTGTTACATGCTTTTCACCGAATGCCTGATCGATGGATGCCTGAGCGGCAACACGAACGGATTGTGCGGTTGAGAAGTTCTTCTCGGAGTTTGCTCTCTCAACGTATCCCATGAGATGAGGGATGAGGATGGCTGCAAGGATTGCCAGGATTACAAGAACTACGATAAGCTCTACAAGTGTGAAACCTTTGTTGTTTTTTTTCATTTTCATAAACCTCCGTGGTAAATTGATTACTCGTTATAAGCGATCTTTTCAAGCTCTTCCATGGTCGTGATGCCTTTTTCGACCAGATCAAGACCTCCCTCCTTCAGGGTTTTCATTCCCTGATGTTCTATGGCGTATTTCTTAATCTTGTCGGCATCGGCTCCTTCGGAGATCAGTTTTCTGATCTCATGGTCCACATAGAGAACTTCGTGCACGGCAATACGTCCGCTGTAGCCTGTTCCGTGGCATTTAGCACAGCCTACGGCTGTTTTTGCCCCCGGCATATCACGTCCTGCAAAGGCCCTCTCATAGTCGTTAAGACCTGTTACCTTTCCGCAGTAGGGACAAACTTTTCTCATAAGTCTCTGGGCTATGGCACCCACTAAAGCCGAGGACAGAAGATAGGGTTCCGCACCCATATCTATAAGTCTTATTATGGTTGAAACCGCATCGTTGGTGTGGAGTGTGGAAAGAACCAGGTGACCGGTTATAGCGGCTCTCAGGGAGATGGAAGCTGTTTCCGTATCACGGGTTTCTCCTACCATTATGATGTCGGGATCCTGACGAAGAAGTGCTCTTAATCCGGAATCGAAGGTCAGGCCTGCAGTAGGGTGGATCTGCATCTGATTAAGCCTGTTCAGGTTTTTCTCCACGGGGTCTTCGATGGTGGAGATGTTGACGGGCTTGCCCGAAAGGGAATCCAGAGCCATGTAAAGTGTTGTGGTCTTACCGGATCCGGTGGGACCGGTGAGGTAGATAAGTCCGTTGGGGGACTTGAGCATCCTGGTGAACTTCTCGTAGTTGCTCTGCTCCATTCCGAATGTTTCGGAGTTATCGATGCGGGAGTTGCCGGCAAGAAGTCTCATTACAACTTTTTCACCGAATACGGTGGGAATTATGGATACACGGACGTTTACTATCTGATCCCTTATCTTGATCCTGAAATGTCCGTCCTGAGGTATTCTCTTCTCAGCGATATCAAGCTCTGACATGATCTTGATACGAGCCACAAGGGATCCCTGAACATTTTTCTGAAGGGTCATGTAATCGATGAGAGCGCCGTCCATACGGAGACGTACATGAAGTTCCCTTTCAAAAGGTTCGATATGGACGTCGGAAGCATTGTCCTGATACGCTTTGTCTAGAAGCGAGTTGACCAGGTTGATGATGGGGGTGTCATCGGCACCTGCACCGGCATCGATGATCATCTCACGTACTTCCGAAGAGACGGCTGATTCGTTAGCGGACTGAGCGGCACGCTTTGTCTCGACTTCGGCATAGTAGTAATTGATGGCTTCTTCGATGGAAGAACGTTCTGCCAGGATAGTCTCCACATTATAACCGCTGGTCTGTCTGATGTCCTCGATCTTAATGAAATCCAGAGGATCGTTGACTGCGATGATAAGGTTACCGTCATTGCTGAATGCGACGGGTATCATATGGTAATTGGAAGCCATCTGGCTGGGGATGGTCTTTACGGCATTGCTGTCCACACGGTATGTAGAGAGATCTACAACTTCAAGACCAAGGCTTGAACCGAGAACGTAGAGCATCTGGGCATCCGTTACATATCCCTTTTCAAGAAGGATCTCGCCCAGTCTTTTGTTGGATTCTTTCTGTGTCTGCAGGGCTTCCGACAGCTGGGCTTCGTCGATGTAATTAGCCCTGACGAGCAGATCACCTATTCGAATGTTTTTTGAGGAATTTGCATCCATTGTTAATCCTCCGTCATATCTTTCATATATAGATTTACGTTTAAGGTGAGCTGGGTAGCATCACTTTCTATGATCACTATGCTTCCGTCTTCAAGGAGATAAGAAACGGGATCAAGATGGCTCCAGCGGAAACCGGTTATCCTTACGGAAGGATTCTTGCACAGTTCGTCGATGATCTTTTGTTCAACTTCCTGATCACCTTCTACCGTTATGGTAAGAGGTACACACAAAATACCTGAAGACTCGGTGGAACTTACATCAGACATGGAAAGTGAATATTCCTCGGTGGGGTTGGATACGACAGCTAACTGCTGGCTTCCATATCCGGTGACAAAGGCAAGAATTGCATCCTTCAGATGATCCAGTCCCTTATCGTCTTCCGAATTCTTATCGGTATCCTCTGTTTTTGCGGTGGTGGTCTCAGGAGTAGTATCTGCAGCGGTTTGAGCAGCAGCTTCCTGAATCTCCATTTCCCTTTCAAGGGCTTCTGCTATATCGGAGTATGCGTAAGGAGTCTCTTCCACATATCCGGTAGGCATTTCTATTGTCAGTTCCTTAGCGGTAAGGCCTTTTTCAAGGATGTAAGATGTTACGAGCTTGTCAATCTCCGAACTGTCCATGTAGTCATAATACTGTTCGATGGATTTTGAATAATCCTCAGTGAACTTAGCTGCAGATGTACGGGCAGATGCAAGGCCTATGCTCTTGGTTTCGTTGGCACTTCTCAGTGAAGAAGCAACAAGGATGTCCTCGTGTACTTCAATGATCTTTTTGCAAAGAGGTCTGATAAGGCACCAGATAAATACAAAGGCGATAACGACATATGCGAGACCGAGAAGGAGCTTTTTATCTCTTTCGGTAAGAGTTGTATTCGTATTCATTTACCTACCCTCCCTGGCTATTTCGCTTAATGTACAGATTACTTTGATGGACCATGCGCCGTCTTCGTCATCCCATTCGTAACCGGTGTAGTCAACGTTTTCGAATATCTCCATATTGAGAAGCTTGGCGATGAACTTATTGATGTTTTCTACAAAAGGTGAGGAAGCGGTTATTGCGAAGACTCCGCTGCCTGAATCATAGGATACGAAATCGATGTCAACGGCTTCGGCACCGGCTGCTTCCAGTATCTTGTCATTGATGGATGAATTCGGAAGCGGATAGGAGTCTATGTACTGCTTAAGAGTATCAACTCCGCCCTGGTTAACTCCGGTCCTGGATGCCTGTGATACGAGAGTTTCATATTCCGAGGACATCTGGATCACTTCCGGGTTCTGGTTGTAAGTGTTGTATTCTCTTAACCTTGAGGAGGAACTCAGATATACGATCAGGAGGAAAACAGTGATGATCGTAAGTATAAGAGTCATGATCCCAAGTGGTATCAGCTTTGTGAAAAATTCACGCTTCTTTGTATAACCTTCATCGGTTACCCTGATGGCTTTCAGAAGAGGGAAACCGGTCTCGGGCAGATAAAGGCCTGCGATGGGATATATGAATGATGAAAGCTTGTCGCTCCATTTTTTGAAGTGGATGTGTGAAGGGGCAACAACACCGTGGGTCTCAATATCAGGTTCCGATTCGGATAGGCTGGTCTGAAGCTTGGCCACATCCTCCGCACTGATGCCTGCAAAATAAACATCGGTAATGGGCTCCTGAATCTTCTGGGATTTTGCAAATTGTCTTATACCGTTGATGTTGTTACGGATCTCAGTTGTAAATTCTTCAGTTCCCGACTGCTGGAACAGTCTTCTGGTGGAATCGTAATAGTATTTTCCGTTTACAAAGAGAATGGTGACCAGCATATTGTCATCACGGATCATGTAAATGGAAGTGGTGTTTTTCACGCAGTGGGAGAACATTATGGTTGCAAGGCTTACGCCGTCATGTATGGATCCCAGTGTAATGCCCGCTTTATTAAAGATACGGATGAATGTCTCTACTGCGGATTTTTCTGCAATCTCGGTTACGACACTCTGAACCTTTTCCTTATTATCTACATTCAGCAGATACCAGCCCTTTAAGGGTGATTCGAATCTGCCGTATTCTTCCGAAGAGATCTGTTTTTCCAGATATTCGGTGATCCTGCCGGGCTTGGAAATGATGGGCATTTCCTTGCGGGTGGAAATGAGTTTGGGGCTGTTGATGATAAGTTCAGCTTCGCCCTTGAGGTGGTTGTTGTTCCAGACCTCCTTGAGTCTGTAGGAGATAGCTTCTTCTCCACCCTCGAGAACAACACCGTTTAAGATGCTGTCATCGGGCATGGGAGTTTCGATGATGCGGTCAATATAGACCGACTTTCCGCTCCTTTTTCCGACTATGATCTGGATGTTTTTGTTTGAAAAAAATACTGTGATGGCCATATTCTCTCCCTGCCTTTTACTGACCTGCGCCTATTGTTGAGTACGACTGGTAGATCGGAAGTATTACGCTTATCATGATGAATCCGACTATGACTGCCATAATGACGATCATGATGGGCTCTATATATTTGACCAGACGAAGCAAAGCCTGTTCTGATGCAAAATCGAGATTGTCAGCTGCACTCATTAGCATTCTGTCCAGTGAACCTGTTTCTTCGCCGACTCTTACGACGGAAGAAAGCTTTGAAACAAATCCGTCCACTTCATCCAGTGCGTCTGAAAGCAGGCCTCCTGCCTGGATCCTTTTGATGACTCCGTCAAACTGTGATTCGATATAAGTGTTTCCGATGGTCTGACGTGCGATCCTGAGACACTGATCAATGGGGATTCCGGCTGAATATAGGGAACTCATGGTTCTAGCAAATCTTGCGGAATATATAACCTTAAGCAGTTTTCCCCAGGGACCTCTGGTCTTGAGTTTGTCTATCTTGAATCTGATGGAGGGGATCCTGAAAATAACACCTCCGAACATCCATATGAGGGCTGCCAGGATTATCAGCACGTACCAGTAATGAGAAACGAAATCGCTTATTCCGATCATTATTCTGGTGGTTGTGGGGAGCTTCGGCATTGCGCTGAAGAGATCTTCAAACTGTGGCATTATAAATCCGAAGATGATACCCACGACACCTACAAGGAGTACTGCCAGGATCTTGGGATAGGTAAGTGCGTTCTTTGCCTCGGATTCCAGAGCATTCTCTTTACGGTACTGATCCGCAAGCCTCATGGCGGTGGTGTCCAGATTACCGGAACTTTCCGCTGAACGGAACATGTTGATCATAAGAGGAGGAAAGGCGGGGCTTAATTCTTCCATGGCTGTTGAAAGAGCGATACCCTGTACAACCCTGTCCCTGAGCCTTATGTACAGATCCTTCTCGTATGCGGTGATGGATTCGTCACCTGCTTCGATCTCGAGAGCTCTTAAGATCGATATTCCGGCTCTTATGAGCTCGCCGATCTCACGGCAGAAGTCCGAAAGCTGGGATTTCTTCAGAGGCTTAAGGACAACGCTTTTTGAGATCTCCTCTGCGAAGATAAGTGTTTGCTGCTTGTCGAAGAGCTTCTTCTTAAGTTCTCTTTCGTCCGATGCGCTCAGGCGCCCGGTTATTTTTTTTCCGCTGGAATTCTCAGCAACTATTTTGTACTCAGGCATTGTTTTCTCCTAACTTCAGTCTCCCGATGAATATTCCATGATCTTAACATCGCAGTAAACGGTCCAGTCGCCGTTTCCGTTACCGTCATCCCTGTACTCTACCAGGTATTTTCCTTCTCTATAGGTAAAAGAGAGGGGAAGGTTCTTTTCTCTGTCCCAGGATTTGAGGACCACTTCGCCTCTTACCGTACATACGGAAGAGATCCTGGCCAGTGCATTGTCCTGCATGCCGTTTTCATTCGCAGGGTTAAAAATGGAATTATCCCCTTTGAAGTATTCGGCGGATACAAGCTTCATGGCAACTCTGATATCCCTTGCATGAGAGAGGGCTGCCCTGGCTCCGGAACTGATATTTGCCCAGACCACAACCCCGCCCAACAGGAGAGCAATGATCAGTATAAGCCATGCATATTTTGTAAGTAATGAAGCCTGGCTTCTTTTGACAAATACGGTTTTTGAATTGTCGTTATTCTGAAATTCTTCCATATTAGTGTTGTGTTAGTTGGTTACATGTGTAGCAGCAGATGGAGTGGTAACATTACAGTTTACAAAATTGGACATATCGTTAGCCTTGTATGAGAAGTTTGAGAGATTACCCCTTTGTCCAAACAGTAAATCCAATCCATTATCAAATGATGCAGGGGAGTGATCGTTAATCGTTGCGTGAATAGTATATTTACATTTATTGTATCCATTTCCGCGGAATGTACCCAGATTTTGTCCGACCAGAGCACCTGCATACGTGCCGGTTATGGTCATGGAGCCCCCGCCTTTGGGAAGTTCGATATTAACATCGTTTCTTCCCAATTCGCTTCTGTTGATGCCTGCAATTCCTCCTGCAGCGCCATTTACACTTGTGACGGCAAAAGATGAATCTGATCCGACAGTTAAGGACATTGAGAAATTATTATTATTTTTTCCGGCTTTGTCATTTGCGGCTTCTCCGATAAATCCGCCTGCAGCATTTTTGCCTGATATGGTGATCGCAGAACCGCCTTCACAACTGATGTTAAGTATGGAACTGCCACCCAGATTTACGCTGTCGGTGAGATATCCTACATTTCCACCTGAAACAGAACCGGTTGAAGTGATATTCAGTTTGCCGCCACCCTTTACAGTGATGCTTCCGCCGGAATACCAGCAGCCGTTTTCGGAAACACCGACGATTCCACCGGTGCAACCTGAACCGGTGACTATCATTTCACAGCTGTTCAGACTTAAGGTCAGATGGTCCTTGTTAGGAAGGTTTGCTTTACCTGAGTCATTGGTGGAATTGTTGTAGTTCTTTGAACCAAGTCCCACAACTCCGCCTACATTATTAGTTCCTTCGATGGTGCATTTGGTTACCGGATTCATTGTTATGATTCCCTTGTTTGAGGAAAGGACGGATGCACCGATAATACCTCCGGTGCTGATCTCACCCTTTATTTCGGTTTCAGTTCCGTTGAAGGTATAATTTGATGTTGCGTCTGCAGTTGTTGATTCGATGCGTCCTATGACACCGCCGGTATTATCTTTTCCGGTTATCTTGCAATTCGTTCCGTTAAATATAAGTGCGGAATTTGCCTCAAGTGATCCGTTTGCGAAATATCCCACTACACCGCCGGTGCGGCAAAGTATGTATTTACTGGTATCAACACAGGTGCAGGTGATCACAGCGTCACTTGAAGAGAATGTTACCTTGCCGTTTTTCCCAATCTTACCGCCGTCTATTTTGCCTATACAGCCTCCGATGCTGTTCTCACCGGAGATCTGAAGGGTAACACTTGCCGTTACTTCTTTGGTTATGGATGCTGATGATCCACAGAAGCCTATGCATCCGCCTACATTTTCCTTTCCGGTAAGTTCGATGGATACAGGGTTGGCAGAAGCGTCAGGCCCCTTCATTAGCACATGACCGCCAAGGGTTGATGAACCGGTAACGCTTCCGATACAGCCGCCTACATTGGATCCTAAAGTTGTTCCTGTATCATCTGTCTTTTCACATTTGATCAGAAGCCTGGAGGATTCATATTCAATGACGGAATCTTCGTGCTGCGTAAAATTAATGATACTTCCGATACAGCCACCGACATTTGTTTCTCCGGCTAAGACATAAGGCTTGGTTGAATCATCTCCGGAAGGATCACATACAGATACCTTGGATTTAAAGGTTGCTTTAGAATCGATCAGACCAATGCTTCCTCCGGCACAGCTGTTTTCGGCATGAACATATGAATGTGAATTAAAGATCACACTGAAATCCGAAGTGACATCCTTGCCGGCTGTCTGACTTCTGAACTGTCCGATCATACCGCCTGCATTGTTCTTGCAGTCGATCTTAAAGATCATCTCGTCTCCGGCTTCCTGAGTAGGAAGGTTAAGTTTAAGCCCAAATCCTCCGGGGGCATCATCAACGAATCCGATAAGACCTCCGGCATTGTCTTCTTCGGCTTTTATATTGATGGTAGTGCTTCCCGTACCGATAAGATTTATCACGGTAGTATCTGAATCGGTCTGTGATAAAAGACCTCCGCATACGCCGCCTGCATTTGATGATGCGTTTATTGAAACTTCTCCGTCAATCACAGCCTTGACGTTTACACCCGCAAAAACGCGTCCGTAATATCCGATTGCTCCTCCCGCATTATCTCCATCTGAGGTGATCTTGGAACCGGATTTAAGGTCTGCTCGTACGGTGGTTCCTGAACTTGAAGTGTTGGATGCGGTTGTTAATGTACTATTATTACTGTATGTGAAATATAGTGAACCGATGCATCCGCCTGCGTTTCTTCCGGTGGTAGAAATGGTCTTGCCTGCGTAGTTATTGCAATAAAATGCACTGTTTGCAGGCATGTATTCAATAAAGCCTACTGCACCGCCCACACCGGCATTCCTAAAATCATCCGTGGCAGGGGTGCTGCCTTTGATGATTCCGTCATTTATGGAACAGATCCTAAAGACGGGGAGATGAGAGAGTGAGCCGGTAAATGCACCCACAGCACCGCCGATACCGCCCTTTGCAGTCCCGGTAAGATTTGAGCAGTTTCCGTTGACCTCACCCTTGTTGATAACCGATATATCAATCTTTGATCCGGATGTAACCATGTTGGAAATAAGTCCCACGGCTCCACCGGTGGTGTGAGAGACGGAAGAATTGTTTACTGCAGAATATGAACCGATCGTGCCGTTATTTTCTACTGAAATCTCCATTTCAGAGAAGGAGCATCCTAAGATGACGCCGACAGCACCACCCACATGCTTGTCGTGTGTGGTTCCCTCGGAGGATATGATATATCCGTCGTTTACGACACGAATGCTGAATTCATTACAATCGGTTGCCACATAATCTGACTGCTTGCAGTAAGCAATACGTCCGATGGCGCCTCCTATACTTGTGGGACGTTTTTCACTCTTGGGAGCTTCATCGGTCTTCATTAAAATGAAGGAACAGTCATCGAGTTTTACATCAATGGCAAAGATATTTGATTCCGGAACGGGTGTAACAACACCTGAAGATACGGAAGGATTAATGGTATTTGAAACCTGTTTTAAATGGCAGAGGAACATGTTGTTAGAATTAAAATTCGTAGCTCCCGCACTTCCTATAGCCGAACCGACACAGTCGGAGGTGGCATAGATAACCGAATGAACTGCTTTTCCGCCTACAGGATCAAACGTAATGATTGGTTTGTCATTGTATTTGGTGTTGGTGTTATCAACATAAATGAGCGCATCAATGGAGGTTTTTGTATATCCGATGATGCTGCTTACATCGATCATGCCTGCAGTGCCGAAATTGCCCGTGGCTTCAAGGTAACCGAAAACAGAGCTGTCCTGCCCGGTCTTTCCGTTGTTATCACCTATGATTCCGCCTACAGCGGAAACCTCGTACACCTGCCATTTGGTACCGTTATAAAAGGCTGAGGTTACGATGCAGTTACTGAATCTTATAGTGTTATTGTTTTTATCATTGGGTTTAGTGGAATCACCGACAATTCCTCTGTTGGCACCGATAAGGCCTCCTAGGGGTGAACTGGTGTCAAAGGTGTCAGAGTCCGGAAGGAAAAATGTATTAACGTTGGAACCCGGTGTCAGGATCTGACTGAATAATCCTTTTATGGCAGCTCTGTCATCGGATGATCCGTCAGGTACATTGCTAAGGGTCAGAGTCATTCCGTTAGCGCGGATATTTATTACGGTTCCGTAGCTCTCGGCGATGAGACCGTAGCCTTTCAATTTGGTTTCAATCTCATCTCCGGTGCTGGTATTTCTCCAGTAGAAAGATGCCATTCTCATCTGAACATTGTTGATCACGGATGTGGGATCGGCAGCATTGGTGGAAATATCGCTGGGGCAGGCTATCAGTGTGGCCTTGGTATTAAGCTTTGGAATCGAAGGGAACGAAACCACGTTAAGAACCTGACCGTATGTATGAACACCGTCAGTGGGTACGGGAACAGGAGAATTTCCTTTAAGAACCGCAGAATTATTGACAGCGGTGTAGACTATAACATCGCTGGAATATGTATTTTTAGGGCTTAACGGATCATCAGGCTTAGTGGGATCCTGATGGATGGTGTACCAGTTGAGGTCGCGTTTTATGGAATAGGTAATGGATTTGCCGAATCCGCTTACAAAACGCATGTTGTAAAGGTGCCTGAAGGAAGTGATGACAACATTGCCTCCATCCACGAGGCCGTTGGAACCTATACTTCCGTGATCGATGTCACCGAAGAAGGTATTAACAACTGCACGTCCGGTGCCGAAATCTGCCAGGCCGTTATTCGCGTATCTGTAGGTTTTTATTTCTCCGTCGTCCAGAAGATATGCGGGATCATCCAGAGCTCTTTCTGCATAGTAAGTTTCTGAGGCCGGAAGAGTTCCCTCCGTATCCTTGTGATTGTAAGTATCACTCAGATACTGGAAATTGTCCGGAAGGATGGTCATGGTAGCATAGATGTTTCTGGGAGTGATCGTTTCTGACAGCTTGCCGGTGTTGAAAAGTCTGCTTACGCAGTAATCCTGACTTCTGATAAGAGTATTATTCTGAAAGTTTGCATAGAGAACATTCCTTGACATCATAGCGTCAAGGGAAAGGGAATAGGATATTCTCTCTGAATAAGTATTACCATAGAGATCGTAGATCTCGTAGGAAACAGTAAGAGGGAATGAGTAGTAATTATCACCCGACTGCAGCTTGTCAGCGGTTTCTTTGTTGTAATTAAAATGATCGTTGAGGGGATTGTTTTGGTTTATCCTGTGAAGGTATACCTTGGCTGTTGTGGTGATGCTTGCTCTGTAAATGGTAAGGGGGGCATGGTTCTCATCGGTAACATTTACTTTTGTGTAAACTACCGTATAGTTATCGCCATGGTAGTCTACTACACGGGTTGAACCGTTGGAAAATGTGGTTTTATCGAATTTGAGCTTATCGTAGAAACTCTCCGTGTTCAGTGCTTCCTGAGGCTGGCCGTCGGGCTCCCAGACGCCACTGATGTATTTTCCGTTTGCTATGGAATTCTCATTGACAACCAGGTTGCAGAGGGGATTGTTTGAAGCCTTGTCATAAAGAGTAAAGGTGTAATGAATATGAGAGGGTTTGCCTGTTATGGCACCTTCTGTGGAAACGGCAGACCAGGTCATATCAAGGGTTTCACCGTTTCTTAAGGTGAACAGCACGTCCTTGATGTCTGTATCCAGGGGAAGAAAGACACTGTCTACGGCAGTGGTTCCCAGATCTGCGTAGAAATAGCCCACATAGCTGGTGTTCCTTCTGTAATCTTCATCTCTGAATGGAGCTCTGAAGGAATAACCTGCGACTGCGGCAACTCCGTTTAAAGCAGCATCATCCCAGCTCGATCTTTTACTGTCATAAAATACCGAAATGACATTTGCACTGTAATGAAGCCTTCCGTCGGAATCCAGTTTTTTCTCCACGTCAAATTCAACGGTTATGATGCCGGAGAACAGATCGGTGGAATTAAAGTCTGATTGTAAGAGGGCATAGAGAATATTGCTTTGGGAGTCGTTAGAACCCGGAGTGTAAGTCAGGGCATATCTCATATGCCTGGATAACCCCCTCTGGGTATCCGGGGAATTGGGGAATGCGGTAAAAGTGTTTATATCTGCCTGATCATACAGTTCCGCATCTTTTATTTTTGTCTGATCATTAGGATCCTTTACGGGATTGGCTGTGTTGTACGGATCCAGTGCGTTACTGTCTGCAACAAGATTCTTAACCCATTCATCCAGAGTTCCGTTTTCCGACATATGTGTCAGAGCACTTTCTGCGGACTGATAGATGGATACGGCATTTGCATTGTTCTTATCGAAACGGGTCTTATTAATGTATCCGATCACTCCGTACACAGCGGCAGAAGCCAATAACCCCAATACGATCAGGACTATCAGCAGTTCGACCAGCGTAAGGCCGGAGTTGTTATTTGATTTTTTACGGTTTCCGGACTTTATCATTTGGTGGTATCCTCTGCGAAAACAAGTCTTGCATTTCTGGTATAAAGCAGATTGTCGGCGCCTTTGTCCGCATAGCTGCCGGCCTTGTAGACATATACGGTAACGTCAACGCCCGAAGGCCTTTTGTATATCGCACCGTTTACACCGGGCATGACGGAGGTGTAAGTCATATTGGAAAATTCCAGATACACGATGTATCCGTTATATGCATCTGCGGGAAAAGGGGTTGTGTAGTCGTACTGCTCATAAGGATAGAAGCAGGGTACTTTGACTTTGTCGGTATTTGAAGCATCTTCGGGATGAGCATCTACTTCGGCATCGTTGAAAGCATTTTTAAAATATCCGAAATGAACATAGCCCTGATAAGTCTCACGGAAACCGTTGGAATTATCGAAAAGTCTGTAAACGGCTCTGGAGGATTCCACTCCTACGGCGTGGCTTTGGTCTTTATTATAGACACTTGAGCGGTTGGCAGCTGTAATGGGGAGAGCGGAATATATAGCCTCACTGTATCCGCCGGTCTTTCTGATCAGAAGAACATTTCCCTGTGCGATGGTTCCTTCACTTGTGGCAAGCTGTGATCCCCACTGGTCTCCGATCAGATCGGAAGCATCTTCAGGGACAGCACCTGAATCATTCAGACTGATGATCCTTGCGGAGGCATAATCTTCAATGTAGGTGTCGGCACATTCCTCTCTTAAGGAATCAACCACCATATCTGCAACCATCTCAGCTCTGCCGAGATTTTCAATCTGCATAAAAACTCTTGATGCTGAGGGCATGATGGCTACCACCGCCGTTGCGAATATGGCGGTGAGTGTCATGGCAACGATAAGTTCCACCAGAGTGAAACCTTTGTTTCCTGCGGTATGCAATTTATTAAGGAGTCTTTTTATCATCTGTATACCCAGTAAACAGTGTCACCTTCTGTGTATCTGTAAGCTGTAATGGATATATCTGCCCCTGTTCTGTTATCGGCAGAATTTATTGTGGCAGTCTTGGGAGTGACTGAAGCATCGCAGCCTGCTCCGCGGACGCTTTCGGCTTCAAGGGCTGTATGAAGTGCCTTGTAGTTATTATCGGTGGTTCGTCTGCTGTCTATGGACTGGTTGAGTGATGAACCGGCTGCCGAGATGGCACCGGTAAATATTGCCAGTACCGTCATGAGCACGATAAAAGCGACCATTATCTCTACAAGGGTCTCACCGGAATTGTTATATGCAATTGAGATGCGTTTTTTGATCATTTTCTGCTGTATCCCTGTGTAGCGCTTCCGGAGTATTCCATGGTGATGATATGAGTTTCTTTACCTGCCGTGGCAGTGACAGTGACGACATAGTATGGAGTAATACCGGAAACATCTTTGGTCACGACAGCTTTTGCAGTTGAATCGGGAATTCCTGCGAAATCCGACTCGTTTATGATGACACCGCCTTTATCATCGATGAAATGGTCGAGATCGATACAGGACTTGTACTTAACCCCGCCGGATTCGGTTTCATTAAGAATAAGCTCTTCAACTCTTGCAGATAAACTGACGGCCAGCTCATATGCCTGATCCTGAGCGGCTCTGTGATGGGCATTGGAAAGAAGCATGGCACTTACCACAGTAAGGGTCACGGTAATGGACAGCACGATGAGGCACAGTATTGATACCAGTACCAGGCTGGCGCCTCTGTTTGATTTTCTAAAATCATTGAATAACTGCATAATTAGACGAGTGCATTTCTTCCATAATTTAACAATTCATTTTAGCATGTATTTTATAATTTGTTAATAATTATTCTATATAGGGGGATTTAACAAAAATCTTCAAAAATGTGACCTGAAGGAGTGGAACTCCGTCCTAATGGACAGAGGGGTAAATGAGACCCAAACGGAGGGAGTAAATATGAAGATCAGATCATACGTAAGCTTATTTATTGCCGGATTACTGATGTTGACAGCCTGCGGACAGACTGCTGATATTCCTGACGAAGTATCTGAGCCTGCAGTTCAGTATACCGAAGAAGAGATAAAGGACAGGATAAAGGATGTCGGAAGGGATTATGACGGCCTTGATGATTCGAGGGATTCAGGCTTTTCACTCTTTGGCGGCATGACCAATGGCGCTCAGACTGATGCTTCTGTCATGTATGAAGCCGTTGCCGAAGAATGTGAGGGTGCTTCCGTAAGTGAGAGCAGAGAAACTATCAGTGCTCCGATTGAACCGATTGTGATCGACCAGCCCTGGAATACCGAAGGCTACAATTCCATCATCGAGTCAGGTTATGTAAATACATCCTCCAACCGTTTCTCCACCTTTGGAGCTGATGTGGATACCGCAACTTATTCTAATTTCAGACGTACCGTTTATCAGCAGTATGAATGGGACAGGGAAGGCTATTCTTACGGCGGACTTGAGCCAAGCGCGGTAAGGATAGAGGAGATGATCAATTATTTCAATTATTCCTATCCCGAAGCTGAGAATGGAGAGAAATTTTCCGTAAGCCAGACTATAGTTCCCTGCCCCTGGAATGAGGACACTCTTCTTTATAGGGTGGGAGTCAGAGCTGAGAAGGTGGATATTTCCGGCGGAAGCAATATCGTCTTCCTTGTAGATACCTCAGGTTCCATGTTCTGGAACAACGGTCTTCCTCTTGCACAGGATGCACTGAAGACCCTTCAGGAGAGCCTTACCGAGAATGACAGAGTGTCCATCGTTACATATGCCGGTTCTTCTGAAGTTCTTGCTGAAGGTCTTACGGGAGATATGCACAAAGAGATCAAGAGAGCCATTAGCTCCCTTGAAGCCGGCGGTAGTACCAACGGAGCCGAGGGCATTATCACAGCATATGATATTGCCGAGAAATATTTCATAGAGGGCGGCAATAACCGTGTCATCCTTTGCACCGACGGTGATTTTAACGTAGGAACTTCTTCGGAAGCAGGCCTTATCGAACTTATCGAAGAAAAGAAGGAGACGGGAGTATTCCTTTCCTGCCTCGGTTTCGGAACCGGCAACTATAAGGACGACAAGATGGAAGCCCTCGCTGATCACGGCAACGGCAATTACTTCTATATTGACTGTACCGCGGAAGCTGAGAAGGCTCTCAGAAACGAACTCTGGTCAACTCTTTATACCGTAGCCAAGGATACCAAATTCCAGGTTGAGTTTAATCCCGAGACAGTTGCGGCATACAGGATCATCGGTTACGAAAACCGCCAGATGGCGGCAGAGGATTTCTCTGATGATACCAAGGACGGCGGAGAAGTAGGATCCGGACAGACAGTTACCATCCTTTACGAGATAGTTCCCGTAGGATCCGATATGGATGTTCCTTCCGTTGATTCCAGATACGGCAGCAATGAAGAATCATTCATCACCGGTTCCGATGAATACTGTGTCCTCAACATCAGATACAAGGAGCCCGACGGCAACACAAGCGAACTCAGGACTTATCCCGTTACCATGGATATGTTCACCGAAGAGATGGATCTTGATACTTCCTGGGCAGCAGGCGTGGCACAGGTGGGAATGCTTTACAGAGGCTCCGATTATGCCGGAACTTCCGACTATGATGATATCGTAGACAGGCTTTCACAGGATCCCGCAGTCATGACGGATGATCTGAAGGCACAGTTCCTTTACATAGTTAATATGCTGGACAAACTTGATTGATTTTTATACCGGTGTAAAATATAGGGAGGTGGAAATGTAGAATAAGGGGAAGCAATATGCGAAAGAAACTGATCCTCATAAGCGGTTCACCCTGCGTAGGTAAGACCGAAGTGGGAATGAGACTATTTGAAAGATATGAAAACAGTGCCTATCTGGATGGAGACTGGTGCTGGTGTGTCAACCCGTTTTCGGTAACCGATAAGAGAGTGAGGAACGGCGACAAGAACATGTCCTTTATTCTCTCGAACTACCTGAACTCCGATTTTGAATATGTATTTTTCACCTCCGTTGTACTTACGGATCCGGATGTAAGAAAGGGGATAATCAAAAATATCTCCGCCGATGATTTTGAGATAATCAGTTTTACCATGACCTGCTCGGAAGAAACTCTGAATGTCAGGCATTATAAAAGAGGAGATGAAGGCAGTACAAATTACTACTGGCTTCATCTTCCTCCCAATAAAAGAGATATTGTCATCGACACGGATTATAAGGAAATAGAAGATATTGTCGATGAGATGATGGAATACATCGATTCCATGGATGAGACGGATTAGTGTCTCAGTCGGAGATCACAAGCTCTACGGGGCAGTGATCCGAGCCCATTATATCCGTATGTATATCAGCGCTGACGAGACGGTCTTTTAGTTTTTCGGAGGCCACGAAATAATCAATGCGCCATCCTGCGTTGTTCTCTCTTGAATGGAACATATATGACCACCAGGAGTAGATCTCTTTTTTGTCAGGATAAAAATATCTGAACGTATCAATGTAGCCGCTTTCAAGGACCCGTCCGAAGGCGGCTCTTTCTTCGTCCGAAAAGCCAGCGTTGTGGTGGTTTGACGAAGGGTTCTTAAGATCGATCTCGTTGTGGGCCACGTTTAAATCTCCGCAGTAGATCACGGGCTTTTTCTTTTCCAGCTTCAGGATATAGGAAAGAAAGGCTTCTTCCCACTTCATTCTGTAATCAAGGCGCGCCAGTTCTCTCTGGGAATTGGGGACATAGACCGTGATGAAGTAGAAGTCATCGAATTCTGCTGTGATCACACGGCCTTCGTGATCATGTTCCTCCACACCGATTCCGTACGAAACGCTCAAAGGCTTTTTCTTCGTAAACAGTGCGGTGCCCGAATAGCCCTTCTTTTCCGCATAGTTCCAGTACTGATGATATCCCGGAAGGTCCAGTTCGAACTGCCCCTCGGAAAGCTTGGTCTCCTGAAGACAGAAGATATCGGCATCGAGTTTTTTGAAGGATTCGTCAAAGCCTTTTCCCGAGCAGGCCCTGAGTCCGTTAACGTTCCAAGAGATGAATTTCATAGGGTTCTTCCTTTCAATGGTAGATATGGTGATTATAACATGCGCGCATGTGTTTGTTCTGTACAAAGTTTCCTAAAAATAGTATAATTCAGACTCAGATGCATGATTTTATTAAGTAGTTCCAGAAGATCTATGATAAATCATTCACATTCTATTAAGGAGGCTATTACATGATTTATTCAACAGAAGTAAAAGCGATGTGTCCTGTACATCAGGGCGTTC
>JAEEGL011107508.1_pt1 | contig 18318 bp, 11 predicted proteins | sample 9134231 | NCBI WGS metagenome assembly JAEEGL01 (sample SAMN16246548, study PRJNA631951) | gut metagenome | biome: gut microbiome; feature: rumen; material: fiber-attached | host: Bos | place: Iran: Karaj | collected 2018-10 | reverse complement strand
TTGCATTAATCAGCGATATCCATTGCAGGCATTCTTTACCATAAAAAAGATTTCCATCTTTATATCGTAGGAATGGAATTCCGGCTTTTCTAAGGGCGCGTTCTGTTTCCTTTAGTTCAGTCGAAGTACGGCCAAGAATTGCAAAGTCGCGGAAATTTACATTGCGTAATTTTTGGTTGTCATTAACCTGAAGTTTTGTTTTGCCGTTTTCCCAGGAACAGCAGTCAATGATTGTCTGTACTGCGATTCTGGCAAAATCTTTTTCGTTCGTGTTGTTATCAGGAGAGCCCGCTATCCATACAGGCTTGATTTCTTTGTCACAATATTTTGCAGTAAGCTTTGTTCCAGAGGGTTTTGATTCAGTAAAGATGCTTTTTGAATCTGGATCAAAGAAGTTCTTGAAAAGCAGATTACATGCCTGAACCATTGAATCTGTAGAACGGTAGTTTGTCTGAAGAGAATATGCAGCTCCGCCGTTTTCTTCAATTGATTTTATTGCATTTGCGTATACGTTTACATCTGCACCCTGGAATGCATAGATGGACTGCTTCGGGTCGCCAACAACAATAATCGTGTGATTGGCATCTTCCATAAATACAGTTTTGAAAATATCCCATTGCTTTTGATTTGTATCCTGGAACTCGTCTATGATAGCGTAGGTGTATTTTTTCTGAAGCTGATCTTTTAGCTTAGAGTTTTTACTGCAGACTGCCTCGCGGACACTTCGGAGCATATCATCGTAGCTTTGTATTTTGTTTTTTTCTTTTTGCTGCTGCCAGGCGAGGTAAATTTTTTGCAACTGAATTGAAAGAAAGTTTATTCGAAGAATCTTATCAGCTTCACTTATTAAATCCTTAAAGTCTTTTTTTAAGTCTTTAAAGTATATAAGATCTTCTTTTATTTCTTCTCCAACTGTATTTGTTTTGAATGAGGAAGAGTTGTATTCAAGAATATGATTTACATTGATATTGTTAAGAAGATCATCTCTAAAGGCTTCGGCTTTTTTTGCCTGAAGATTTGAATTCAGATGTTTCCACACAGATTCAAAATCATCAATAAAAAATAAGTCTTCTATGGATGAAAAATTAATAAGTTGATTATATTGATTATATGTTAGAGGTTGTTCGCGGAAGAACATAAAATACTCTGTATCAAGCCCCACAATCGCTTCGTTTTCTTTACCAGCCTGATTCAGATAATACTTAGAAACTGCCTGCTTAAAATCTCGTTTAAGTTGATTTATAAAAGTTGTCTGTTTCTGTGCATCTTCAAAAAGCTTTTTAAACTCTGAAGCTTCCTTAAGAACATTTCGAATCCAGAGGTCAATAAAATCCTCAATAGCAGTATCCTCAACCAAAGAAAGATTTGCACACTGATTTGCAGTAAACGAAAATTCCGAAAGGGTTTTCTGACAGAAGGAGTGAATCGTGAATATTGAAGCGTTGTCCACATCCTGTTTTGGGCAGGCTTTTCTGATTCTTTCGCGAAGTTCACCGGCTGCTTTCTCTGTGTAAGTTACGACAAGGATTTTTTCGAGGTCGATTTTTTCTTCAATGAGCTTCTGAATGATTCCGGTTATTGTGTAAGTTTTTCCGGTTCCAGCAGAGGCTTCAATAAACATTGATTTTTTCAGTTCTACTGGATCTGTTATTTTCTGATATTCTTTCAGATTGAATTCTTTACGCTCCATAATTTACTCTCCCGCCTCATCAACATTTTTTGCGTGCTGCTTAATATAAAGAATTAAATCTGCCTGATGTATTTTTGCGGCTTTCCATTCTTCTTCAAAATTATCATCGTCATAGCCAAGATCAATATCCGGATCAAATAATTTCCGCTTTGAAAAATACTGCCATGCTCCGTTTCCATAATCATCTGAAAGGTTGTGCTTAAAGGTCTGGAAGGTTAATGGCTTATCTGCTTTTGGTTTTACAATATCATCATGTACAATTGCTTCTGGGGCGCATTGCTTAAAGTGAGAGATAAACATTGAATTGTAAATCTTATTCAGAATTGTTCGGGCGAGTTCCGGGTTTGCTGTAAAATCATGAATAAGAGCTGCTGTGGCTTTACCGTCTTTTAGAACTCCGGCAAATAAAGCCACGTTGTATATGTCCTTATCTTCTTCTGGCAGTGAAGCGAGAAGAAGAAGCGAGGTAAGATAGCCTGTAAGAACATTCTTTGTATTCGACAGCTCCAGTGTAGTTATTGTTTTTAATTCCTTAAAATTTCTGTTGTACCATGCAAGTTCACCAGTTGCAAACCAGTCTTTTGGAGTTATTCCCGGCAACTGTTTTATAAGCTCCATTGCATTTTCATTGAAAACAAAATCGTAAGCAGTTGGACAATTTTTATTGATTTCTTCTAAGAGGTCATTCCCATTTTCAAATATCGTTTTAACTGCCATATCGCCAAAATAACTGTCCGGGAGAATGTTGTTAATTTGTAAATTAAAAGAAAGAAATTCTTCGGTAATGTTTGTTTTGCATTGGAGTTTGTTTTGTACATACTCTTTTCTAAGGTCTGAACTTATTTTTGCACCAAGAAACAGCGGTTCAAATTCCAGCTGTTCCTTTTCTTCATCATCGTAATTGTTGGTAAGCTTCTGATTGACCATATAAACAAACGGATCTTCCAGATATTTTTTCATCTGGCTGATGGAAATGCGATCGGGGAGTGCAGTGATTTCCTGTGATGCAGGGCCTTGAGGCCTCTGGTCCGAGTTCTGTTCCCCGCCGCTTGTCTGCAGCGCAATAAAGTTTTTCTTATTGCGGAACTCTCTTGGGGTGAAAAGCTCCTGCCAGGGGCGGTCTTCGTCTATTTTTATGTGCTTTTCGTATTCGGTGTTTTCAAGTTTTTCTTTACCGTCTTTATCCTTACCCGGGGTGTAAACGGTCTGGAAAAGGTCGCCGAGGACTGAGGATTTGAAAAAGTCTTCATCCTTCTGCAGGTTTTTGTTTACGTAACTGAAGAAGAGGCCCTCTCGTGCAGCCATGAACTGACACAAAAAGGCATTTTTGTTTCTTTCTGGTATAGATTCGTCACCATCCATACGGTCTCGTTTTCTACGGAGGTCGAGCTCATTTTCGCTGTCTACTCCTGGGAAGCTTTTTGAATCCAGGCCGATAAAGAAAATATACTTTGCTGAGAGAATACGGTTTGATTCAAAGTTTGCAAAGGTGATTCCTTTTGTCAGGATGTTTGCGCTATGAAGTGTTACGGCAGCAGAGCGGTCAAAGAGAGCGTTTGCAAAACAGTCTGCAAAAACATCTGGAGCGGCTGTGAGACTCTGGCGCTCAATTTCTTCTACGACATTCTGAAAAACAAGACTTTCGTTATAAAGGTCTTCTGGAATATTGCCGCTAAGTAGCAGCCAGTTTTTGAGAAGAGCTTCAAGCTCAGAGATGTCGTTGATGTTGAACTTTTCCTGGTCTGAATAAGATGCCCACTTTTTAAGCTCATCTACTACCTGAATAAACTTGTAAAGGGAGTCACTGTCTGCGGTTGTCATCGATTCAAATGGCAGAAACTGACAGTCGTTAGTTTCTACAAGGTCTGTTGTGAGACGTGAAAGTAAAAGCCTGTTTTTTGCCTTCTGCCATTCTTCATGGTTTTCACGGTCGCGGTAAATGTTCAGCTTAGATGCCCAGTCGGCCCAATTGGAAACTTCTTCATCTGAAATACAGCGGACAGTCTGAACAAGATAATTATGTAATAAGGCAAAAACATCAGAGCGACTCAGGTAACCTTTTTTCAAAATTCCAAAAAGAACTGTAAGAGCTTCAGCGGTAAGAGAACGTTCTCCAGAATAATCAGCTATTGTATAAGGAATGTATGGAAAAACTGAATCAGCCGCAAACTGATCGTTCTGATCAAATACCTGTTCGATCGCTGTTTTATAATCCTGAATCTTTGGCGCAACAACTAGAATATCACCAAGCTGAGTATTGTCATTCTGAGAAAGCAGCTGACAGATTTTCGTATGCAGTGCTTCGACTTCGCGGAGACGGGTAGGGGCACCGGTCAAGGTAAGAGAGGAATCAGCTGAATTATATTCTTCCTGCAAAAAGCATGTATCCTCTGTAATTGATTTTTGAGTACGGTGAAGGAGAGAATCAGTTTGACAAAAACTTTGCTCTGAATTAAGGGCTTGTACAGTACACTCTTTAGTCCAAAGACCAAACTGTTCCTTACCAAATTTACTCCATTTTAGTAACAGCTGATTTTCCGGCTCCTTCTTAATATCAGCCAGCTGAAGAAAAACCTCCAGCTGAAAATCCTTTGAAAAGTTTTCGAGAATATTGCGGTAAATCTGACCAATTCCCGAAAAGCCAAAAATAAAAACAGGACGGTCCTTTTGCCAGTTGAAAGCAAGTTCTCCACTGTTAGCTTTTTTATTCTGCTTTACAAGCTGGAACAGCGTCAGATACTTTGTGTCTTCAATTTCAACACCCTGTTCGCCAATAATATCGATGTAAAGCTTTTGCTGCCAGGCTTCAAGAGAAAGCACGTCATTGAGGTTATCGGGCCGGGTATCTTCGTAATCAAGAAAAAGACTTGCTATTGTCTGGGCAAAATCATAAAGATGATTAGCATTGATTTTTGACTCAGAAGCTTCTCTTGTAAGATAAGTTATGACTTCAGATGAACCAAGCGTTTCGAAATAGTATTTTCCAGAATTTTTTGATGTCAGCTTTGTAATGATGATGTCCCTTAATAACTCAACCGAGAGCTTATCAATCTGCTGTTTTGGAGCAGAAGACTTTGGACTTACTAAATCAAAAAGAAACTGCTGGATGCGGAGAGTTTTGAGATTCATCAGAATGGAATTGCCGGCACCCTTGCTTTTGAGCCAGTGAAGCTTAAACCACTGTTCGGTTTTCGGGTCGGTAAATACAACTGCCGGTGAACAGAAAGGTGTTTTCCAGTTCTCAATGATTTTTTCAATCATTTTGTCAGCAAGAAGATCAAGATTCCAGGATGTATAAACGTTTTTCATCAAAAGTCTCCCGCTATAGTATAGCATGTTTTATGTCTTTCCGTAGTAAATTACTTTATTTTTTTGTGCCAAATTTATATATTTTTAGTATGAGAAAAAATAACAGAAGATTTTTTGTAATTTTAATTGCGGCAGTTTTGTGTTGTGCCGGTTATTTTGCCTGGGATTATTTTGGAAACAAGGAAGAAAAGGTTTCGTATGTTGATTTCTGGCAGTGTGTTGAAGCTGGAGATGTTTCTTCCGTAAAGTTTGAGGGGGAAGTAATTCATTTTTCAGTAAAAGCCAGTCCTGTAAAGTTTAAGACGCAGAATCCTAATTCGCCTGTTTTACAGGAAGAGCTGATGAAGCGTGCAATTGAGGTGACTGTTGCAAAAGATGGTACAGAAATTCTTTCTTTGATTTTTGATTTGATTTTCTACCTGTTTTTCTTTGGTGTGATTTTTATTGCTTTCAGAAAATTTATCAGCCCGAATACCTTTAAGGTTGTTCATAAAACCGGAGTTAAGTTTGATGACGTTGTGGGCATGGATAAACTTAAGCGCGATATGGTGCAGGTAATGGAGATTATGAAAAAGCCTGCTGAGTATGCAAAAAAGGGAATCCGTATGCCAAAGGGAATTCTTCTTGAAGGCGATCCTGGAAACGGAAAAACTCTTTTTGCAAAGGCACTTGCCGGTGAAGCGCGCATTAATTTTATTCCAGCCAAGGCAACTGATTTTGAAAGTATGTTCATGGCGATTGGACCGCTTAAGGTAAAGCTGCTTTTTAAGAAGGCCCGCCGTCGTGCTCCATGTATTGTTTTTATAGATGAGTTTGATGGAATCGGTACAATCAGAAATTACAACGGCTCGGCTCTGGAAACTGAAAATACACGAATTGTTACAGCACTTCTCAACGAACTCGACGGCTTTGAAGCAAGCAACGGCGTTCTTGTGATTGCCGCAACCAACAGCATTAAGGCACTGGATCCAGCTCTTATTCGCCCGGGACGTTTCGATTCAAAACTCACTGTTCCTTATCCTGATGAAGAGGCTCGTAAGAAGCTTATAGAAATGTATACAAGAGGAAAACAGCCGGCAGCAGAGTGTACTGCTGATGTGCTTGCCCGCCTGTTCAACGGATATTCCTGCGCCAAAATCGAAAGCGTACTAAACGGCGCAGCCCTACGTGCCGGACAGCAGGATAGATCAGAGTTCACTCTGGAAGATGTAAAAGCCGCCGCCGCTGAGTGTTAATGCATTATTGATATGCTACTTTATCCTTATGTTGCGGATAGAAATGCCGTTATTTATATCTTTTGTAAAGTTGAATACCAGCGCGTCAATTTTTTTCCAGCTGAAAAGTCCTTTATCGCTGACCCATTCTCCTTTTTGAGTTAGCCATGCCCCTGTAGGCTTAAAATCTTTCAGAGGCACGCTTACTTTATGCCATTTGTCGTCCGGCGGAAAATCCCTGGTTATAAACGATTTTGCGCAACGCCATTCATAACCGTTTTCATCTGATTCAGAAACAAGCTTATCCCTGAAATATGTTTCAAATTCAAGTCCTTTCTGATTTGTTCTGACTTCAAATTCAACAACTGCATTTTTATTTACTAAATCCGTAAAATCAACAGCTTCTCCAAATCCAAATACCAGTGTATTGTACGAATTAGCTTTCTCAATCCAAATGTATTTTTCACCACCATTTGAATCTGTCTTATCAACTCGTGGTGTATCCCATGGAGTTGTAAGTCCTTCAAATATAATTCCCTGTGCAAGCGAATCTGTATAAATATCATAAGCGCCTTTTTTTTTTGAAAGAGAAAACCATTTCTGCTTAATCTTTGAATCTTTTTTAACTGGGTTCAGCTCCATTGCCGCAAGTATTTCGTTATTAAGATCTTCCGGGAATTGCGGCAGATTAAGCATTGGGTTTTGTGTATTAGAAGCGTAATTGAAAATTCCAAATTTACCTGTATAATCCCAGCTTATTCTTATTATATTGCGCTCTTTCATCCATTTGGATTTCATCCTATACCAGTTTACACGTTCCTGCTCGTCCGCATAGTTCATCATAACACCATACTCATTACACATAAGGGCTGCATTGCGTTTATTTACAAATTCAACTGCCCTATCAAGAGGCTCTACAAGATTTTTATCAGAAGCATCTTTTTCATAATTTTTGTAATACCATTTTGCTTCATCCGTTGCTTTTTTTGGAACAGCCGGCATTTTTTCTTTTACATATGGGAATGGAATGTGCTTGAAATAACTCATTGTATTCCACCATTCTGCGCCTTGATGTGTAAACAGGAGTGGTGTGTAATCATGAAAGTTATAGATGATATTGTCGTCTTTGTAATCTGGTAATTTCAACATCTCTTCAAGGCCATTTGAATGTTCACCGCCAACTATTACAGTATGCTTTTTGTCAATATTACGGATTTCTTTAAGGACATTTCCCTGAACCTTACCCCATTTTTTGATATCAGCTTCAAGATTACCGCTGGAAAGGTGAGGTTCGTTCATAATCTCATACAGAACATAATCGCTTTTATCTTTATAGCGTTCCGCAATCTGTTTCCAGATTTTAACAAGCATGTTTTCAACATCGGGCTTTGTAGGATGTCCGTCTGAACAGTTATTGTGGAAATCAATGATCATATACATCTGGTATTCTTCGCACCACTCTATAGCATTGTCGATAGTTTCCCAAAGCCAGTCTTCTACGATATAATCAGGCTTCTCCGAGCTGAATTCTTCAAACCAGATTGGAACACGGATAATTTCAACACCAAGGCTTTTTATGTTTTCAAAATCCTTTTTCCCGTAAATGCATTTTCTAACATTGCCAAACGCACCATGTTCAAGCCATTCAGATAAATTAAGTCCTTTTGCATATGGCATGGTCTTTTTAACTTGCGATGGTGCTTTAGAATTATTCTGCGCATATACGTTTGCAGATAAAATAAGAATCAGAAGAGGCAAAACAATTTTACGCAATTCCTTTCCAAGATAGTTGAGAGGTGTTTTCATGAAAATCTCCTTTCGCCTATTATAACATGCGTTATGGAAATCACAAAATTTCTGATTTTTCCTTGAAACTTTTCCTTTTTTCGTAACTCTTTGACTATATTATATATGGATAAAACTCCAAAAATAAAGCATTGCCGGTTTCTGTAGTTTTATCTCCATTTTTTTATTAGGAACATTTAGGCGTGGGGCAAGTATACCCTGCGGGTTTCGTAAAACAAATGGAGGCTTACTATGTGTAAGACAAATGAAAAAATCAATACATCAGTGGAAGATGTTGAACTGGCGTTGGAAGAAAAGTGGAAGAATGCTACTATTGCGAATAATTTCATTTTCTATAAAGTAATGCGTAACAATCCTGACGTTTGTAAGGAGTTGCTGGAAATCCTGCTGCAAATCAAAATTGACCATATCGAAATGAAAACAGAAGAAACTGTTGAAGTTGATTTTGGAAAGAAGGGAATCCGTATGGATGTTTATGCTGTAGGGGCGAACAAAGCTTTTGATCTGGAAATGCAGGCAACTGATAAGGGGAATCTTCCTGAAAGAGCAAGGTATTATCAGGGAATTATTGATGTGCAGGAGCTTAACTGGGGAGCAGATTATAAGAACTTAAAAGATAGTTATGTAATCTTTATTTGTATTCCAGATATCTTCGGAAAAGGACTTGCAAAATACGCCTTTGAAAATATGTGTATTGAAAACCCGAAAATTAAGCTTAATGATCGTACGTATAAATACTTTTTTATTGCAAATAACTATGATAAAATACTGGATGAAAAACAAAAGGCTTTTTTGAAGCTGGTTATTTCAAATGATAATTCCCGTGGCCAATCAGACGGCTTTACAGAAAGACTTTCAAAACTGGTTGAAGAAGCCAAGATTAATTCGCAATGGAGGAAACAGTTTATGGAATGGGAAAGAGAAATGGCTATTAGATTCCGCGAAGGTGAGAGACAAGCAAGAATTGAAGATGCCAGAAACTTTTTTGCCAACGGTGTTTCAATTGAAATCATTGCTAAATCATTGAATATGACTGTTGAGGAAGTTACTGAGATCACAAAATCAGTTGTCCCAGTGAACGCATAAATCTGTTTCCTGACAAAACTCTAAGCCCGCTCTGCAAGCTCTTCCCAGCGAAGGTATTTTTCTTCGAGAAGTGCTTCGATTTCTTTGTAGCGCTCTCCGGCGGCGCGTACTTCTTCAAAGTCGCTTGAGGCCATTTTGGGTTCAAGGGCTTTCTGTTCGGCTTCGAGCGCCGGGATTTCTTCGTTTAATTGTTCGAACTCTTTTTGTTCCTTGAATGAGAGTTTCTTTTTAGTGGAACCAGTCGGGGGCGTTGCGGGGGTGTCCCCCGCAGAAGGGGTAGCGGAAGACTGCGAAGCTGGCTGGAGCGAGGGGGAGGCTTCCCCCTCTTTTTCTTCTTTTCGTTTTTCTTCGCGATATTCAATATATTCCGAACACTTTCCGACAAAGCCGCTTATGTTTCCGTCTTCTTCCATAATGAAAAGACTGTCTACAGTTTTGTCCATAAAGTAGCGGTCGTGACTTACGAGCAGGAGACAGCCCTCGTAGTGTTCAAGGAACTGCTCGAGAATATTCATTGTAAAAATATCAAAGTCGTTGGTAGGTTCGTCTAATACAAGAAAGTTAGGGTTTTCTAACAAGAGTCTCACAAGGTAAAGCCGCTTGCGCTCTCCACCGCTGAGAGTGCTTACTGGACTGTGCTGAATCTTTCCTTCAAAGCCAAACTCTTCGAGGAACTTTGTAGCGCTAACTTCTTTTTTACCATCGTTGAGTGTCATGTGCTCAGCAGTTTCTTTTATATATTCAAGTACAGTTAAGTTAGTGTCGGCAAACGTCGGGTTTTGTGTATAATAGCCGAACTTTGTATTTACACCAACATCAATAGTTCCGGTGTCTGGAGAAAGATTGCCGGTGATTATGTTAAGGAAGGTAGACTTACCGGAACCGTTGTCGCCAAAGATTCCAATTTTCTGTCCCTTTGTAAAAACATAAGAGAAGTTTTTAATTACAGGAATATTGCAATGCGGATTTGAAACATCGTTAGACGCTTCGAATCCGTGTGAAATCTCTCCAACATAACCCTTAGGATAATCCTTTGAAATTCCATTGAGCTCTAAGACCTTGCCACCGAGTCTTTTTCCTTTTACCTCAAATGTAAATCCTTTATCTGCCTGAAACTTCTCACGGTTAATCAGCTGCTCGTCGCGCTGAATACGTGCTTTAATTTTTGTACCGCGGGCACAAGGACCTCGCAGCAGCCACTCGCGTTCAAAACGCAAAACAGATTCAATACGTCGTTCTGTGTTTGCTTCAATTTCGGCTTCGGTTTCTTTTTTCTCGAGGTACTGGCTGTAATTGCCTTCATAAAGCTTAAGATGATTACAAGCCAGTTCATAAATATTTGTACAAACTGCATCCAGAAACCAGCGGTCATGAGTAACCATGAGAACGGAACGTTTTGTATCATGCAGGTAATTCTGCAGCCAGAAAATTGTCGTAATATCGAGGTGGTTAGTAGGCTCGTCGAGGAGCAGAAGTTTTGTGTCTTCTACGAGAACCTGGGCGAGGGCAACCTTTTTGCACATTCCGCCCGAAAGCTCTCCCATACGGCGTGACATATCACTAATACCGAGTGTGCTCAAAATTGAGCTGATTTGGGCTTCGTAATTCCAGAGGTCCCCGCTGTCCATCTTGTGCATAATGTCTTCATAGCGGTGCTGGAGACCTGTGGTTGGAGTGCCGCCAGCCTGCGTCATTTCCTCGCATATTTCCTCGTATTCGCGGATTACGGCAAGCTTTGGAGAATCATTCTTAAAAATATGTTCACGGATTGTATCGTTTTCGTTGAAGGCAGGTGTCTGAGGCAGGTAAGAAACTCCAGCCTCTTTATTAATTACAACTGTACCTTCATCAGGCTGTAAAACGCCTGCAATTGTTGCAAGCAGGGTAGACTTTCCGGTTCCATTACGTCCAATAAGGGCTGCTTTTTCGCCCTCCTGAATTCCAAAAGTAACGCCGGTAAAAAGCGGTTTTTCCCGCCCGATTTTCGCAAGATTATTTATAGAAAGAATGTTCACAAAATTAATTATAGCGATTTATTAAGTGTGTGAAAATTGTCTTTTTCCAAAAGATGGTATAACATGTTTGACTATGGGTGGAAAGAAAAAGACAAATAAGAAAAATCAAAAATCAAAAGTAATATATGTTGTTCTGGCTGTTATTTTATTGATTGCAGCTGGAGTCTGGTACCTATATGGCAAGCCAGAGGCGCATGAAGAGGTTCAGACAAAAGTCGTTGAAACTGAGATCCCTTCGACTCCTCTCAGAAATCACAAGTCGGGACAAGAAGCTTCTAATCCCTCTCTTGATGAAGGTCATGCAGAAAATACTCCGCTCTTATTTGGAAATCCTTCAGATTCAATAAGCGATACTTCAGCTGCTAAAAACTATCTTATGGAAAAGCCTCAGTTTACAATCAGCTACAATAGCGAAACGCTGAATCCAAACTGGGTAGCCTGGCACCTTTGCTGCAGCGACCTTGGAGAGGCAGACCGGGCCGACACCTTCCGCCCGGACACAGAACTGCCAGCCGGCTGGTACGCTGTTCGAAAAAATGATTATAAGTTTACTTATTACGGCTTTGACCGCGGCCACATCTGTCCTTCTGCAGATCGAACCGCAAATACAGAAGATAATTCAATGACCTTTCTCATGACAAACATGGTGCCACAGGCTCCGGACAATAACCGCATTGTCTGGGTTGCACTTGAAAAATATGAGAGGGAAGTGGTACTTCAGGGTAAGGAAGCTTACATTTTCGCAGGCCCTTACGGAAAGGGCGGTACTGGCGACAAAGGCTATTTCGAAGAAATTCCAGTTTCGCTTAAAGATGGAACAGAGCTCTCTATTATAGTCCCGTCTCATACCTGGAAAATCCTGCTCTTTTTGCCGGAAGGCGAAGCTGATTTTGAACGTGTAACCAGTACAGACGAGGTTGAGGTTATTGCCGTTTGTGTACCAAATGAAAAGGGCTGCGGCAAAAACGGAAGCTGGCAGCAATATGCCTGCAGTATTAATTATATAGAGGAAATTACCGGTTACGATTTTTTTGAGCTTCTGGATGATGAAATTGAAGAGGCTCTTGAATCACGAGTTATGGAGACTATTCAATAGTTGAATATAATTCCATGCTCTTAGAGGCAAGCTCTGCAAGTTCTGCGGCAGTATAGATTTCTGCAGAATGCAGCAGGGATTTTTTTGCTTCCGTACGATTTGCTTCAGAAGGCTTTCCCTTTAACAGGATAACAGCCTTTATGTAATAATCAGCTCCAAGCGCCATAGAATTTTCTGCAAGACGGTCATAATGAATTGCTGTATTTAATGCTTCAAGTGCACCCTTTTGATTTCCAGACTGAGACTGATTTTGCGCAATTTTATACCAGGTAATTCCTATTTCAGAAAGATAGCGCTGATCTGTAAAAAGCTTAGCAGCTTCATGGTAGATTTTATCTGCGTCCTTATACTTTCCTGCAAGTCTGTATACATCTCCCAAAATACTGTCGCACTGAGCATGATTATAAGGCTTGTCTTTAAATACCTTTTTTGCATTATCAATTTTATCTACGATAGATTCAAAGTTTTCCTGAACCTTATTCTGGGCAATGAGAATTCTTGCTTCTGCCATTGCACATAAAAGCTCGCTTTCCTTAAGCTTTGTTGTGTTTGGTATCAGCTCATAAGAGCTTGAGACATACTGTTTAGCTTTTGTAATTTCAGGCGGATTGTAAGAAAGGAAGAGGCTCACATGCGCAAGATGAACCGAAAGCAGTAAATCATAATTATCAATTGAAAGTGCCTGAGTTTTTGCCCGTGCAAGAATTTCTTCTGCCTGCTGATAGTTACCATTTAATATGCAGGCATTAGCTGATTCAATCGAATCCTTACAGGAATCCTGAATGGTGGTAATAGACATCTGACGTTTTGGTCCGGAGGAGCAGGCTGTTAATAAACATGAAACTATAATACTTGCTGCAATCAGATATTTTTTCATCAGAAGTTATCCTCCCTGAGCTTTGGTGCTGCATTTTCTTTTTCAGGTTTTTCAGAGATTCCGTTTTTCAAAAGCGGATTATTTTTAAGTCCTTCCATTACATCCTGCATCTGCTTTAAGAGAGTCTGCATTTGAGAAATAAGAATTGAAACTCCCGGCATGTTTCCTTCTACAGAAGTGGTTATGCTGTTGATGTCTCCCATTGTAGAATCCAGCTGAAGCAGAACGTTTGCAATAGAGCCCTCGGCATTTTCATCTTCCAGTAATTTTGGTACAAGACCCGAAGGATCTGCCGTAATGGCATTTATATTTGCAAGAATTGCATTCAGCTGAGTGATAGTGTTTGAAAGAGGAGTCTGCTCTGAACCTTCAAGTGCAATGTTAATCTGTTTTACAAGAGTATCAATGTCACCAACCAGAGTAGTAGCCATCGCGAGAATTGTATTGATGGAATCAGTCTGTTCAACAACGCTTACCTTATGCTCACGGATAAGAATGCGGGCTTCATCGCTTGCACGTTCCGGAACAAACGAATTATCCTCCAGTGGAATTATGCTGTTTCCCGGATAAAAAACTACAGAAGAACCGAGCGGGCTTGTAAGTATTTCGATAATTGAATTCTGTACAGCTTTTGTTTTGTAATCATCAGTTATATAAAAATTAACAACAACCTTGTCTGAATCATCCAGAGTAAAGCTTTTTATTTTTCCGATTTCAAAGCCCTTGTAGGTGATTGCTTTTCCAACGCTGATATTTGAAGCTGAAGAAATTACTGTGTAATAGTTATGTTTAGGTACAAACCATTTCTGGGTAGAGCCGATTAAAAAGATGATGAATATTAATGCAATGATTGCAATGAGACTCAAAATACCAACAATCTGATCTGCATACTTAATTTTAAATTTCATAAATCACCTTCATAATAATCATCTATCTGGTTTATGTCATCAAGAAGAATCTTTTCTTTTATTTCTCCATCTTCAAAATAAATTTTATCACACAGAAACGAATTAATTAAATAGTTGTCATGACTTACGTAAATGACAGTTTTGTTCTGTTCAATAAAATCCTTGAGAATGGAAATAAAAAGCTCTTCTGTTTTTTCATCAATTGATTCTGTAGGCTCGTCTAAAAATAAAATTTCCGGCTCACAAATTAAAGCCCGCGCAAAGCTTATCTTTTTCTGTTCACCGATGGAAAGTGCTGCCGGGCGTATAATCAGCGGCTTATGAAATTCAACACGCTCTGTCATTTTTTTAATCCGGTCTTTTCGTTCTGCCGCACTCATGTCTGGAAAATGCAGCAGGAGAGGAAGCTCCAGATTATGGTAAATATCCTGATTTGCCCAAAGTGCCGAATCCTGAAACATGAATGAAGCTCTTTTTCTAAAAGCTTCATTCTGCTTATGATTCATGCTGTGAATTTCTTTATCTTCAAAGGTAATGGAACCAGAGGTAGGAGTAATGAGTCCTGCAAGCAGTTTAAGCGCGGTAGACTTTCCGCTTCCCGGTTTTCCAAGAAAGGCGGTAACAGAGTTTGGTTCAATATAGTGAGAGATGTTGTTTATGATTTTCTGGCCGTTGTCTTCGTAGCAGACATTTATCATCTTAAAAACCGACATCAAAAACTCCTGCTTTCCTTACAAAGAATAGGAAAGCGTTGTAATAAATACATCAGCTATGATGATATACAAAAACGCTTTACTTACAGCCCGGAGTCCCGCCATAGGAATCTCGGTGGAAGCACGCCCCGCATTAAAGCCATACAGAGTTGCAGAACCCGAAATAATCATTCCAAAAACGAAGCTCTTTAAAATTGAAATTAAAATTATTTTCAAATCAAGTGAAAGAAACAGGTTCATTATATAGTCTGAAATGCTCGTAGTTGAAATAAACTGAATGATAATGGCAGGGCAGAGCAGACCGAAAAGTGAAAAATAAATGTTAAGGAAAAACAGCGAAAAGGTAACGCCAAGAAAGCGTGGTGCTGCAATATGGCTGATTGGATCAATACCCACAGAAATATAGGCTTCTATTTCGTGGCGGACAACCATGGTACTGATTTCTGTTGCAATGGCAGTTGCAGAGCGGGCTGTTACAATAAAGGCAATCAGAATAGGACCTAGCTCCCTCATAATCAGGAGAACCAGAAGATCATATTTCAAAGTGCCTTGTCCAAAGGCAGTAAGAAAGGTGTTTCCTATCATAAAGACAGAGGTTCCGATTCCGGCTGCAAGAAAACAACAGATTGGAAGTGCCTCTACATAGGTAAAGAGCAGCTGCATTGTAAGGATTTTTCGTGCGGTTTTTCCGCGTTTGGCAAAAAAGAAGGAAGCGGTTATGAGTTTGCCCAGATAACCGATCATGTATAAAAAATCGCTGACTTGTTGTCTTATGGAATGACCTAGTGCAGTAACCATTTTTGAATGCCTTCTTCTATATATAATATACCAATAATCTAAATTCCGCTACTGTTCATTTTTGTACAATTATTAACTATTTTCATATATTTGAATCCTTTGAATTGTCATGATAATATATTGTTATGGACAACAAAATTAAAGATTTATTATCAAAACTCACCCTCGAGGAAAAGGCCGGACTTTGTTCCGGAAAAGATTTCTGGCGTACAAAACCTGTTGAACGCCTTGGTATTCCTTCTGTTATGGTGAGCGACGGCCCTAGTGGTCTTCGTACTCAGCACGATAACGGTGTTGACGAAAACGATTCACGCACTTCTGTAAGCTTTCCTTCAGGCTGTGCAACTGCTTCAAGCTTTGACCGTGACCTTTTGCGCCATCTTGGCGAGATTCTCGGTGAAGAAGCTAATAACTACAATGTTTCTACAGTGCTCGGACCTGCTATCAATATCAAGCGTTCTCCACTTTGTGGAAGAAACTTCGAATATCTTTCTGAGGACCCTTATATTTCTGGAGAACTCGGAGCCGCTTATATTAAGGGCGTTCAGTCTAAAAATGTAGGAACCTCTGTTAAGCATTTTGCCGCAAACAATCAGGAAACAAACCGCTTTTCTGTAAGTGAAGAAATTGATGAACGCACCCTTCGCGAGATTTATCTTCCGGGCTTTGAAGCCTGCGTAAAAAAATCAGCACCAACTACAATCATGTGCTCATACAACGCAATTAACGGCGAGCTTTCGAGCCAGAACAAGTGGCTTTTAAAAGACCTTCTCCGCGACGAGTGGGGTTATAAGGGTATGGTTGTTTCTGACTGGGGCGCTGTATATAACCGAGTAAAAGGTATTAAGGCTGATCTCAACCTTGAAATGCCTTACAGCGGCGGACTTACAGACAACGACATCGTACAGGCTGTAAAGTCTGGTGAATTGACTATGGAAGAGCTCGACGAATCAGTTTCGCATGTGCTCGAAATGGTTTTGAATTATACAGAGCATAAGCAGAGCGGCGTTTTTGATATGGATAAAGACCATGCAGAATCTGGCCGCATTGCTGAAGAGTCTTGTGTTCTTCTTAAAAATGACAACGCTGTACTTCCAGTAAAAGCTCCTGCAGAAAAGGTTCTTTTTGTCGGCTGCTTTGCTGAAAATCCACGCTATGGTGGCGGCGGAAGCTCAAAAATCAAATGCTATAAAATGACAAGTGCAGTTGATGCTGCGCGTGAAGCAGGCCTGGGCGTAAAATATGTCAAAGGCTATAATGCTGATTTTGTTACTACAACTCAGGCTCTCACAGACGAAGCTCTGGCTGCTGCCCGCGATGCAGATACAGTAGTTGTTTTTGCAGGCCTTCCTGAAAGCTTTGAATCAGAGGGTGCAGACAGAACAAGCCTCGATATGCCTCAGGTTCAGAACGAGCTGATTGAAAAGCTTGCCGAAGTAAATCCGCGTGTTGTAGTTGTGCTTCATAACGGTTCTCCTGTTGCAATGCCTTGGGTAAACAAGGTTCCTGCAATCCTCGAGTGCTATCTTGGCGGTGAAAATATTGGTACTGCTCAGATTAATATTCTTTTTGGAAAGACAAACCCAAGCGGAAAGCTTGCAGAAACCTTCCCGCTCCGCCTCGAAGATACTCCATGCTACATGTACTATCCTGGAAACGGCCGCACCTGTGTTTATGCCGAAGGAATCTTTGTAGGTTACCGCTGGTACGACAGCCGCAAAATGCCGGTTCTCTTCCCATTTGGTCATGGTTTAAGCTATACAAACTTTGAATATTCAGACCTCAAGCTTTCTAAATCAGCTTTTAAGGACAATGAGGGCGTAGAGGTTTCTGTAACAATCAAAAATACTGGCAGCCTTGCAGGAAAAGAAATTGTTCAGCTTTATGTGAGCGACAAAACTGGTGTAGAAATCCGCCCGGAAAAGGAACTCAAGGGCTTTGAAAAGGTTTCGCTTGGAGCAGGGGAGTCTAAGACTGTTAGCTTCAAGCTTGACCAGCGCTCTTTTGCTTACTGGAATACTGATACTAAAGAATGGTATGCGCCTTCTGGTAATTATATTATCAGCGTTGGAGCTTCCAGCCGCGACATCCGCCTTGTCGCCGAAGTTGATGTTACTTCATCCGGCAAAAAAGCCTTTACAATTACACCTCAGACAACAATGGGCGACATGCTCCGCAACCGCGAAATGGCAGCCCTTATTCAGGATGAGTATAAGAAGGCAAGAAAGATTATTGACGATGTAACTGATGAAGAGTTTGAAGCCAAGTTCCCGTTCCCGAAGGTAGCAATGCTCGGAATGATTTTGAGTAATCCGTTCCGCTCAAACCGCGGCCGCGACGGAAAAACTATGGAAGATATCTTAAAACAGGTAGAAGGCTATAATAAAGCGTTGGAAGAATAGACTACAAACACGACTTCCAAAATAAAAAAACAGGGTATGAACTACGCTCTGTAGTGCACTGCAGCCAGCTTGACTGGCTGTCAGTGTAGATACAGCGTGTAGGGCATACCCTTTTTTATTTTGGAAGTTTTTTAGATTATACTTCCACATGTATCATAGTAGCAACTGCCTGTGTTTGAACATTAGCGTAAACACTGCGGTTTGCCTTGTATGGGTTTTTAAATCCCGCAATCTGGCTCTTAAGCTGTTCAATATGAACGCGGAGCAGATCGCGGTTAATTGCGTTCTGCTTAAGCACTCTTTCCTGCAAATCACTTAAATCATTCTGAATCTTTGTAATTTCAGCATCTTCTGCAGTAGAAGCGCCAGGGTTATTTCCTGCGTGATACATCTTTGCCATTGGC
>JAEEGL015739063.1_pt1 | contig 18319 bp, 24 predicted proteins | sample 9134231 | NCBI WGS metagenome assembly JAEEGL01 (sample SAMN16246548, study PRJNA631951) | gut metagenome | biome: gut microbiome; feature: rumen; material: fiber-attached | host: Bos | place: Iran: Karaj | collected 2018-10 | reverse complement strand
CTACTTCCCTGTTATCGAGTTCCTCGCGCCGATCCTTCTGGGAAACATCATCCAGATGAAGATCTACGGAATATCGCTTCTTCCGGTAAGCGTTACGATCGCGTTCGCGGCGATAGTTATTTCGTTACAGAACGAATTCATCTACGTCGACAAATTGACCGGTGTATATAACCGTTATGAATTAGACAAATTCGTAAAAAAGCGCCACTTCAGGCGCAATGTAAAGATCGTTGCACTGATGCTCGATCTCAACGGCTTCAAATCCATAAATGACGACTACTCGCACGAAGAGGGCGACAAGGCCCTTATCGCTTTTGCCAATATCCTTGTCGACACCATCGGTTCCGAAGGCATCGTGGTCAGATTCGCAGGAGATGAGTTCATCATCATAATGCCCAAGTTCAAGGATATCGTTCTGGCTGATTACAAGCGCCGAATCCTCGAAAAGGTTGATGAATATAACAAAACTTCCGGAAAACCTTATAAACTCTCAACTGCCGTCGGAGGCAGGATCTTCGATCCTCATAAAGATGACATGAACGATCTGGTTAACCGCATCGATTCGCTGATGTATGAGGATAAGGATAAATACTACGAGCAGAATGAACGCAAACGCTGATTACGGTATAATCGATTTGTTTTTTACAGGGTGCAACATTTTCGCCTGCTCAGCTGTATATAGGACAAAGACAACAACAGGAGGATCCGGAAAATGAAGATCACACCCGCTAATAATTATAGAAAACCCCTTTATGCCGTCGGCGTTCTGGCAGCTTTGGCAGCAGTATCGGTAACAGGCTGCACTGATCCGTTCAACGTAAAATATGCAGGAGATATTTCGATCCAGACTGAAGAGACCAGAGAGACCGTAAAGGGCAGAAAGACCGAACATACCGAACCTGTCGCATTGGCAGGAGACGTAGCCGTCTGCACGGATGAGACTTACGATCTCATATTGGAAGGCGAAGCAACTGTAGATCCTGACTGGACCGAACCTACTGAAGAAGATTTCGGCGGACCCGTATTAGATGGTGGCGTTTCGATCGACGAACCCGGTTAAACCGCATATAATTGCAGCAATTTACATAAACAGGAGGCATAACTTATATCAGGTTGTGCCTCTGTTTTTTATTGACTGCTGATTGTATAATTATCAAAAGCATTTAAGCGCGGAGGTCAGAACATGGGTACCGACGGTCCTAAAAAGATAATGAAGGTCGAACCTGCCAGGGATTATAAGAAGCCTCTTTATGCCTGCGCTCTTGCAGCAGCCATAGCTGCTACCTCTGTGGCGGTAACAGGCTGCGGTGATCTTATGCCGCAAACAACTCAGCTGGAGGGATTCGTTAATGTTTTAGGCGAATCCGATTAATTGAGGAGAAAAACCATGAAGATCGATCCATCCAAAGATTACAAAAAACCACTTTACGCCATAGGTCTTGCAGCAGCCATAGCAGCATCTTCGCTGGCATTGACCGGCTGTGAGAATCCGGTGGATACATATTTTGAAAATTCGCGTACAGCAGGCTTAATGGCAATTGATCTTCCTGAAAGCCCGGACGATTTCAAGCGTTATACTGATGCCACTTCAGTTTTCGACATTCCTGCCGGTGATGCTGATGAGGCTGAAGAGACAACGTAAGATTTGAAGCAGAGTAATTAAACCGGAGGCACAGCTTATATCAGGTTGTGCCTCTGTTCTTTATATATTTCAAATTGTATAATTATCAAAAGTATTTAAGACCGGAGGTCAGGAGGATTATGGCTAATACACCTAAAAAGATAATTAAGGTCGAGCCTTCTAAGGATTATAAGAAGCCTCTTTACGCCTGCGCACTGGCTACAGCCATTGCAGCCTCTTCGCTGGCACTGACCGGTTGTGAGGATCCTTTTAGTTCAATTGACAGTTATTTCGATGGTTTATTGGTAGCTGATATTCCTGCTTCTAACAGCACAAGCGGTCACAAGCAAGATGCTGATGCCACTTTAGCCTCTGACATCCCTACCGACGGACCTGATGAGACATATGAGACAACATAAATTCCTATAAATGCAACTTTTTCAGCCATTTACCTGTTTTTATAGCAAAGGCTCTCGAAAAGGAGAATGATGCGATGAAGATCAAACCGTCAAAGGATTATAAAAAACCTCTATATGCCATTGGTCTTTCAGCTGTTATAGCAACTTCTTCACTGGCATTGACCGGCTGCACCGATCCTGCCAAGGAGGAAACCACCGTCGCACCTGAAACCGTCGAACAGATCATCGAGACCATAACGGCCGGAATAGTTTATATACACACAGAGATTTGAATCTATGAACCTGACATTACATTTAACCGAGAATTGCAACATGGACTGCAGCTACTGCATCCGCGAGAAATACCCCAAAGACATGTCCGAAGAGGTCCTCATCAAAGCGTGTGATCTTGCCTTCGCAAGAGGTAAGCACGCGGGACTCTGTTTCTTCGGCGGCGAACCGTTGCTCAAGAAAGACCTTATCTATAAGGCTCTCGACTATTGCGAAGCCAAGTCGAAAGAGACCGGCATCCCGTTCGAATGCAAGATGACTACGAACGGCACTCTGCTGGATGAGAAATTCTTAGAGCGCGCCGTAAAGGCAAATCTCGGCATCGGCATCTCCTTTGACGGCAAAGCTCAGGATGTCTGCAGATTCTTTGTCGGAGGAAAGCCTACGTCTTCGGCGGTTGAAGAAAAAACAAAGCTCCTGTTGAGTTACATGCCTGATTCTTCCGCTCTTGCAACCATCGCACCTTCCGCCGTTCCCTATTATGCGGAATCGGTCAGATACCTTCACGATTTGGGATTCAAGAAACTGTCCTTCGTCATTGCATACGGCAACAGGGTCAACTGGACCGATTCAGATCTTGAACTTTTAAGGGAGCAGCTCGAACTGACGGCATCTTATCTGAAAGAATTATTCGAAAAAGGCGAGAAATTCTTCCTCTCTCCTTTCAATACAAAGATCACTGACTGCATCAGGGGAAAGAATTCCGCCGAGCGCTGTCACCTGGGCGTAAGACAGATGCCGGTCACTCCGGACGGCGACCTTTATCCGTGCACGTCTTTTATAGGCGATGAGAAATATCTGATGGGTAATGTTTTCGACGGAATCGACGAATCGAAAGTGATCGAGATGGCAAAGAGATCCGCCACACCCGAGACATGTTTGGGCTGCGATCTCGTCAAGCGCTGCACCAACTCCTGCGGCTGCGCCAACAGAATGAACACAGGCGACGAGAACAAAGTCTCTCCTCTCCAGTGCACATACGAGCGCATGCTGATAGAGATCAGCGATGCTTTAGGAGAGGAGCTCTATCACATCGATCCTGAAAGATTTGCAAAATTCTTTATGTAAATAACAGACTGACGGAACTGTCAGATGCTTAATGTGTGTTTTCATCTGACAGCCCGGATGAGCCAATAGATGCTTAATCAGTTAACTACCAGCTTGTCGAAATTGCAGGTAACTTTCTCCCCGTTAATCTCAGCCGGGAAATAGAGAATTACGTTGCCTTCGTTATCGTCATCACAAAGAACGACAATGTAATCACCGTCATCAAGACCATTGATCTGATCATTTTCAAACTGGAAGATGTAGTCTTCTGAAGCTTTCTTCTCGGCGTTTTCGATATATGCATAAAGAACATCGTATTCGTCTGCATCAGCTTCCTTTTTATATCCCTTGTTTCCGGGAATGAATCCCAGCCAGGCATTTTCAGTGAGCTCTACATCCGCATCGACTGTAAATACGACTTTTCCGCCCTTCTGGGAAAAACCGACGTCTTCATCTTCCCCGCCTTCGTCAACAACTTCTGCTGTTGTTGCCTTAGGCTTGTCATTATCACCGCCACGGTCGTTGCCGCTTCCGGAATCCTTCTTACCGCATCCGAACAATGCCAGAGACATTGCGCCTACAAGAACCAGAGCTAATAATCTTTTCATAAGAATCCTCCTGTAGTGTTTATAACAAAATAATATCAGTCATTGCTCAAGCGGTCACTGTCATTTACGACAAGGCCTATGCTCTTGGCACTCATTGCAAGATCAAGACGGCTCTCAAAGCCCGTCTTTTCCATGATGTTCTGTATATGTCTCTTGACAGTATTAACGGATATCTGGAGCTTGTCGGCGATCTCCTCATTGGTCATGCTCGCCGTGAGCTCTCTTAGGATCTCGATCTCGCGCTCGGTCAGATCTGCTCTTGTTATCTTGCCGAAGGGAACCTTGGGTTCATCAGCCGGATAGATCGATTCGCCGTTTAATGTACGCTCCATGATCTCGAGAAGTCCGTGTTCGTCGTACTCCTTGTACCAGAAGCTCTCGATGCCGGCATCTTTAGCCTTTTTCTCCCAGCTGGTCTCCGATGTTGATGTTGTAAGTATTATCTTGATCTCGGGATGCTTCTGCTTTATCTGAGCAGCGGCAGACAGGCCGTCAATGCCGTCCTGCATCATTACATCCATTATCATGAGATCGATCTCATGCTTGTCGGCGAAGTCTATTGCCGACTCTGCTGTCCTTAATCCTGCCACCAGTTCATAATCCACGGCAGCACGAACGTACATCTCGAAAAAACCTCTCGAGATATTCTGATCATCTACTACTACAACTTTGGCCTTACCCACAAAAAACTCCAAATCGATAATATCCAAATCTATATTATTAAATCGGAGCGGAGTTTAGTATCACCTATTTGTACCATTTTTTAGAAATTGGAAAATTTATTCGCGGCTTTCTTGGAGCTTTAATTCCAGCACAAAATCCGGTTCGTATTCGATCTTCATCGCCCCGCCGGCGGCTTCGACATTTCTTCTTAATGACAACAGTCCGCCGCTTTCCCTGATCACGCCCTTTGGTGGTTTTCCGTTATTTATGATCCTTATAATGACCTCTTCATCCTCATCAAGAATTGTAACCGTAACAAGATCACCTTCTGCGTGCTTTACAGTATTGGCAGCGCATTCCGTGACTGCCTGTGCAAGGATCTTCCTTGCGGATTCAGCCTGAGGTTCATTACCTTTGATATCAACCTTTACACCGATGCTGTTAGCCATCGAAACAGCCTGTGAGAAAACATCCTCTTCACCTTCATAAGGTTCTTCGGCTTCACCTAAGAGGAAGCGGTTCATCTGTGTGGTTGCTGCATAGACCATCTTGGGATCCGTCACATCGTTATGGCTGAGATAGTGGCGCCCCATAAGCAGGACCTGCCCAAGCTGGTTGTGGAGCGCGGCTCTCGCATCTGCTTCCTCCTGGGCTATGAACATGTCGCCGGACAATTCGGATACGGCCTTCATACGGCGGCGGATATCCTGCAGGTGCTCGTTCTTCTGTTCGAGCTCTTCAATGATCGCGTATTGCTCGGTCACGTTCGATGCGGTGATCTGGTAGTAAGTCTTATCAAGACCTGATATTTCCTCATTCTTGAACAGCCATACCTCATTTGACGGAAGCCTTAAAAGATAATTATCTCCCTGCTCTTTTCCTTCTTTCACAACATATGACCAGAATTTATTGACGTCGATCAGGACTTTGCCTGTCAGCTGCCTCGAAAGGAGATTGATCCTGAGATTTGAAAGACGCACCACTCCGTCCTCGCTTCCTATCAGAATGCCTTCAGGCAGAGCATCGACAGCCTGCTGGATCGCCTCAACGGTAATGTTCTTCAAACGGTATTTAGAACCCTCAAGACTCATGGAGACCAGGACCACGCCGGTTAACAACTCCACGCCGCCATATATCAGATAAGGAAGCTCAAAAAGCTCTCTCTGGAACATCGAGTATTCACGGAATTCTTCCGGCTGCAGTGATCTTCCGCAATCAGTCAGGACAACGAGCAGGATCGAGATCAAGGTCAGATTGAGCATAGCGATTATTATCGGACCCCTGTTTCTTCTGTCACGGAAGGCGCGGTAAGTCACCGCCATCGAACCCACAAAAAGGAAAAGTGCTATAACGCATATGAAATACCATAAAGGTGTATCTGCTATATAATACAGACTTGTCATGCCACATCACCCTCCTTTTTCCTAAGGATGGTGAAGAACAGTATCCCGTCACTTTCCTTGCAGCTGACGGGCAGGACCGTATCAGGAAGCGCAAGTTCTTTTCCGGCTTCCATCGCGATACGTATTCCGTCAGTAAGGATGGAAACGGTCATTCTCGATACGGAATCAAGATATGTCTCGATAACGGTCTCGAAAGTGTCGTACAGATCGTTGACCACGTTAAGCGGGAGTTTGGAATATTCCGCTCCCACTGCCGCCGCTTCGATCCCGCAGCATTTTAGGAATCGGCAGGATTCGGCTAACGCAAGGAACAGTTCGCGGTTGCTCTCGGGAAGTGTTTCCTCGGATAAGAGCAGGAGATTTGTTTTACGCTTTGAATAAGCATTGAGAACACATACATGCCCCAGGGCTTTTGCAAAAGATCCGGATGACGGATCCACTTCATTAAGAAGAGCTTCGATCTTTCTTTGTTTGGGATTGATCTCAGTGGTGATACGCTTGTAGACTTTATTCTGTGCGTCAAGATGAGCCTTCTGCTCTTTGAGCTTGTTTTCCACTTCGATAAGATGATTCTCTTCGCTTAACAGCTCATTGGCTTCAGCAAGATGCCTTCGCTGTGCATGAAGCTCTTTTTCATTCTCTGTCCAGAATGCGTAGCCGGCACGTATCTTCATTGAAGAAAGCCTTGTGTCCACTTCGGGATAGAATGCATCTTTCTTTGCTCTTGTAAGTTCTTCAGTTGTTGCCGTAATCGGCATTTCACTCGTATAGACCGGCTTTAAGTCCGAATCGGTGATCATGATCGGGAGCTTCATTTTCGCGAAAAATGCTTCGTAATTATCGTTGTGCGGAATAAGGCGGCTCCTTATGCAGCATTCGAAGATCAGTATCATGCAGAAGCAGTCGATCTCCGAACCGAAATACATTTTCGGAATGTCGAGCTTATCAAATATAAAACGGTTCGCTAGACTGAAGCCGATCCAGAATATGATCGAAAACAACAGGAACGCAACGAGTTTATTGATCCTCTTGCCCAGAGCAATAAACAGGGTAACAAGGCCTGCGAGCAGGGATACTATCATCCAGGTATACAAAAGATAGAAGCACGGACCCCATGTATATGAATTGACTGTCATGTTGAATTCGGAGATGTCGACAGCGGGACGGTATATAAAGTGGTGCAGATCGTTCGAAAGCGACAGGCATGCAAGAAGTCCCGAAAACGTCAAAAGCGCGATCTCGATGCTCCTGCACAGCTTTTTATTGCCCAGTGCAAGATTTAGGGCAATGATCAGGAGGAATGTCGGTATCATTATTCGCGGAACAAAATATGCATATGCCGCATAACGGTTCGGAATAGCCTTATCGACAACGATGCGGTACTTGAACACGCGCTGGAATATATAGAAGATCATGAATACCGCTGATATGACCATATACGTGCGGCTCTTCGTAGGAAGGATCCTTGCTCTTACCGACTGGGACCAGTAAAGGATCAACCCCAGGATTATCATGAAGTTCGTGCAGAACATTATTGTATTGAAAAGTGAACTTGGTGTCCGGGTAAACAGATTGCATAAGCCTGCAATTATCAGGAAAAAGATAAACGCTCGTGTATGTCTTCCCTTTTTTCTCATTTCTTCGAAACCCTGACCCGTTTAACAACTGCTCCCAAGACTATCTCAATAACTATGGTAACAACGATCACGATTAATGCAAATATTATGACCTTCAGCCAGAATATCTTATTCTGTTCATTCCGGAACACTCTCGAAAATTCAGCTGACAGATAATTCGATCCCGGGTATTTTTTCATGAGCCTGTCCTGAAGCACAGCCGCATCATCTGATGAACCTGAAGTTGTTATCAGCATATTCACATCACTTATCGCATCGTACTCTATAAGGTAATCATTCAGCCTGTCCGTGAAATCATTCCACGTGGACTCATCGTATTTATAGAAGAACTGATAAACATCAGATGACCCGGGATCAGATACTATCTCAGCCTTTTTATCTGAGTACCTGATAAACACATATTCACTGTCACCGGGTATCTTTTCCGGACCGGTCCTGAAAACCGACCTCATTCCTGAGGGATCACCATAATACTTCATGATATCTGACGGAACAGCCACATATGCCTCCGTTATTTCTCCGTTCCGAATACCGTCCAAAAAAGGATTAATGACAGCATCGTCCATGATATATACGGAATCAACTCCGTTAAGACTCACGATCTCCGGTATATCTTCGAAAACAATATACCGTTCATCAGAAACTTTTATCTTCTTCCCGTCCAGATATTTCCTGTTAAGATCATCTATTCCTTTATCGACCGTATAAACGAATAGCGATGTCGTATCAGGCACTTCGTCCGTACAATAATCACTTAGATAAATAAGCCCCGAAAAACAGCCGATAATACAGACCGCCATAACCGCAGCCACAATCTTTAATGCCGTCATCCATTTAAAGAACATAATAACTATCCCTATTTCTGTTAAGATGTGGTCATTATATCAGATAGAAATAAGATCCATACTGCTCGCGGCTTGATTACGTTTATCCGAATCCGTACAATGACCTTAAACCAGCCTTCAAAGAAGGAGTACTGAATATGAGAAATATCACTTTAGGCAGCACAGGAATTACAGTCCCGCAGAATGCTTTCGGCGCTCTGCCTATCCAAAGGATCAGCACAGAAGATGCCGTGAGACTTTTAAGAAAAGCCTACGACGGCGGCATGAGGTTCTTTGATACCGCAAGAGCATATTCGGACAGTGAAGAAAAAGTCGGACTGGCTTTTGAAGGCATGAGGGATAAGGTCTTTATCTCATCGAAAACAATGGCTGATACCAAAGAGAAGTTTTGGGCAGATCTTGATACATCATTAAGACTCCTTAAGACTGACTACCTGGATATCTATCAGCTCCACTGCGCCGCAAAATGCTACGGCGAAGGCGATGAACTATACAAAGCCATGAAAGAGGCAAAAGCGCAGGGCAAGATCAGGCACATCGGTATCACCGCACATAAGATCGGTGTCGCTGAGGATATAATCAAAAGCGGCCTTTACGAGACTTTGCAATTCCCTTTTTCCTATCTGGCTTCAGACAGGGATATAAGACTTGTTAAAGACTGTGAGAAAGCCAATATGGGCTTTATCGCCATGAAGGGATTATCGGGCGGACTGCTTACTGATTCCAAAGCATGCATGGCTTTCATGAGCGAATATAATGCGCTCCCCATCTGGGGTATCCAGCGCGAATCAGAACTCGACGAGTGGCTCAGTTTCTTCAAGACAGAGATCAGCATGACTGATGAGATAAGATCGTTCATCGACAACGACCGCAAAGAGCTTCTCGGAGAATTCTGCAGAGGCTGCGGTTACTGCATGCCTTGCACGGTCGATATCACCATTAACCAGTGCGCAAGAATGAGCCAGATGATCAGACGTGCTCCGTCACAGAACTGGCTCACAGAACACTGGCAGCAGGAGATGATGAAGATCGAGAACTGCATCGACTGCGGCATATGCAAAACGAGATGCCCGTATGAATTGGACATCCCGAATCTCCTTAAGAAAAATCTTAAGGATTATAAAGAGATACTTGCAGGAAAAGAGATCTGATTCAGATCAGAGGACGTATGTAGATATCATCCTTCCGATATAACCGATATCCACATTACCCTTAAACTCGAATTCAGCCGTAAATCCGTTATTGAACATGATGAACAGTTCAGTATCGGGGAATATCTCAGCAAAACCGGCAGTCTGAATGGCAAAATACTGTATCTTGGAATAAGGCATCGATCCGTAGGATTTACGCTTGCCTGTAAGTCCCTGCACATCGATCGATATGATCCTCTTATTCGTAAACACGAGTTGGTCCCTGACCGTCTGGAAAGCCATAACTGCTGCTTCTCCCTCGATTAGAAGTCCTACAACATCATTTCTTACGTTCTCGATCGGAATCTGCTTGAGGTTCCAAACCGAATTCTTGTTGAAATTAATAGCCATAAAAACTCCTTTCTTACTGTCATATCTTTACTGCAGTGGTTCTCCGCTGAGCAGTTTTTTCATTATTTCAACTTCCTCCAAATAATCATCCGGAAGATCACATAAATGGTGAAGTCCGTCCGATTTTGCTCTCAGTTTAGATGAGGTGTCCCTAAGCTTAATATAATACTTTGTAACATCGATTTTTTCCGCTTCTTCAACAATAGGCACATCCGTTATGGTCAGAAAACTCTGAAATAATGTGTATAAACTAAGTTTGATCTCAGTTGCGGTATTTCCCGCTTCATCTTCACCGTATTTGAAATAATCCTCATAAAGATCGGCAATACCTTCACGCATGGATTCAACATTGACAGTAAACCTGACCGCCGGATGAGGATGAATCAGACGGGAATAGTCCTTCTCTCCGTCAGCAGTCTTTCTTATCAATTTCTTTTCCGGTTGCTTATCCTCAATTATCTGGTACTCTAATGCCATTGTGATCCAATACAGAAGCGTAATTTTTCTAATGGTCTCTCTGAACGCTTTTTTATCCGAAATCAAACGGTCTCCAATGACAATTTTACACAATAAACTGAACACCAGTTTCGTACTGTACCAGTCAGCCGTCATCTCATATTCCTGAGTCTCGTAACTTCCGTGATGTGTCCTGAAAAACTCTTTATATATTGTTTGGATATTATCGACATGCCCTGCCAAAATATGACCCATTTCATGAAAATATATATGAAGCAATATAAATGTTCCGAATAATCTGTTTATAGTATCCCTGTAGTTTTCTTTGCTGCACGGATCTTTTTTTAAATAGGGAATAAATCCGGTATCAATTACAGGTTCGAAATGAACTGCATCAAGATGCTCGTACCGGCGTGTCTTAGATTTGATCTTGCGTTTTTGATTAAAACATCCGCGACATATCGTTATCTGATATTTATTTCCCTCTTTGGGTCCAACATAAGCATTGAATGTCTTATCGTCTGGAAAATCAAGATCCACTACTATTCCCAGTTCTGAACATAATTGCCTATTTAATGTCTCCAATAACTGAATCTGAAGATCGACGGAATCACTTTTCTTATTGCTCATAATCTGTCACAAAGATCAATTAGATAGTTGCATTTGGCGATACATTTTCAAGTATCAGAATCGTATCATCGATCAGATCAATAGCGTGGATTTTATATAATCTGTCAAGAGCGCGATTGTATGTCATCTTATCCATCGGGCTATACCCGTATAATTCCAGTTCGTCGTTCACTGCGGTAAAGCCATCTGATACCCCAATTACACGATGCTTACCTCTGAAATACCTCAACAGCGAAATCAAAACTTTGGCTTCATCATCGGTCAGATCAATCGAAAAGGCATCTATTACATTGTTTATATAACTGAAGAATGCTAAGCACAAAGCCAATGCATTATCTGATTCCACAGCTCCGAAAATACTTGAAATATTTGAAATGCTGTTGATGAGATGTTTTACAAAATTTTTCGTATCATAAAAAGGATTGCAGATTTTTATAGACTTCTTTATCTTGGAATTTTTGTCCATTATCGTATAACTCATCCTGTAAGGATGTTTATATGTTTCTTCATCTACTTCGTAGATTTCATACTGTATTGCTCCACAAGATTTCAATTCTTCATAGAGTTCCTCAGATATATTATTTGCAGCTAATTTATCCTTTATTTCCTGTTCTTTTGCTAATATGAGTCTTTGTTCCTTTTCTGTCATTCCCCTGTCTCAACTTTCAATACATATTTTCATGCTTAAAGCATCCCTGATTTAATCCAAGGGATTACCCTGAAACACTAAAGTTCAGAATATCATATTTATTTGTTTTTTGATATTTTTTTGACTAATTCCGATTTAGAAATATTTACTTTCTTATCTCCATAAAAACATCAACATCATTTCTGTCATATTCTTTGAAGCCGCATTTCTCATAGACATGGATCGCACGGGGATTATCCGCATATACGCCAAGGTATATCCTGTTAAGCTTCAACTCTTCAAAGCCGTATTCCACGGACCTTTTCAGGGCTTCGGTACCGAAGCCTTTTTCATGCATTGAAGCGGTTATTACGATGCCCCACTCAGCCTCATCATCCTTGCGGCCGAAGAACTCTATGTTGCCGATAAACTTTCCCGTGGACTTCTCGATCATCGAGAACATCGTTGCATCCTTATCCATCTTATCTTTGATGTAATCGATCTCCTCGGCTTCAGTATAAGCCGTGCGCCTCTCACCGATATACTTTGCGACATTCTCAATATCATTGACCATCTCAAGATAGTCCGGCACAAGGTCAAACGTCGGCCTTACATATATGATTCTCTCTGACTCAAAAACTTTCTCCATATTGATCCTCTGCACTCTTATATATTTCAGTTCTTCAGCTCCGCTTCTCCATTCTGCGTATGACCGTGCATACATGCGCAGCATCTGCAAAATCCTCATCAGAGACACCGAGCGATCTGATGTCAGATGCTACCGCCTTCTCGAAAAGTCCAAGCACTTCAGGAGCACATTCCTTTAGCACCACATATGTCCTTGCATAATCGAAAACAGCAGGCGCGATCCTTGCATTTATCCAGTCAATGATGACAGGTTCGCCGCCGTCAAAAGGCAGCATTACATTCAGGAAATGCATATCCAGGTGACATAAGCAGCTGCTGAACTTTTCTGAGAGCTTTCCAATCAAAGGAATTATCTCTGCCTCTTCTTCTTCAGTCAGACCGATGCCTGCAGTATCAGTCAGGTGCGGTATCTTGAGATCAGAAGCATCAGCAGCATGTATTTTCCTATACATCGCGGCAAGAAGATCAAAGCCGCCTTCAAAACCTTCAAGCATTTTCTTTTCAAGCGTATCGCCTTCGATAAGATCCATCTTAACGATGTGCGGATCATCGGTGTCGTAATATCTGATGTCTGTCAGCCCGGCACGGCATGCCTCTATCTGCTGCTTCTTCTCAAAATCAATCCACTCTACTGGATAAGAAGGTCGGTATACCTTATAAGCAAATCCCTTATAACCCAAAACTTCCGCCTGGGCACCTTTTCCTATTATTGTTTGTGTTCCGTCAAAGTTCATATTTATTTCGGATGAGCCTCATTTCATAATACTATCAATCCTAAATCGATCTTTTATTGGATGTTCCTAGTCTTGGTTGTAAATTTCACTTCGGTGAGCAATTGATATTGCCACTATGACCAGCTCATCTTCTTTAATCTCAACCAGCAAACGATAATCACCTATTTGATAACGCCGGTATCCTTTTAGATTTGCAGTTAATGCTTTGCCGGAAGCTTTTGGATCATCACAATTCTCCAGATGTTTTTTTATCCACTTTGCAACAATCACTTGAACGGAACGGTCAAGCTTTCTAAACTGCTTCTCGAAGTCATCTGTTATAACCAAGGTGTACTTCACAGATCCAACTCCGACCACAATTCACTTGCAGGTCTGGTCTTAAGAGTTCCTTCAGCCTTTTTGCGCTCGTATTCTTCGATCATGTGAAGATCAAATTCATCTTCAAGCTTTTCAAAAGTAAGCCTTTTCATTAAGGAAGATACACCACAGCCATACATAGAAGAGGCTTTATTTAGCAATTCCTGTTCTTTATCACTTACTCTTACGCTTATAATTGCGCTCATACTTATTGCCTCCTTTTGTATTACATTTGTCATACAAATGATAACACGAAAAACAACTCTCTTCAACGATTCCGGCCGGCAACATTTTTACTTATCTTTATTTCTCTTATCGCTTATCTTATTTCCGATCGCAACACCGGCTGCGATCTTCATCACGTCGCCAATAAATCCCGACCGAGCTCTCCTTCTTTCCTGAAGTTCAGCTTCCCATTCGGCAGCTTCCATCCTGCCGTGTTCATTGGCTTCGTATAACATCTGCGCATACTCATCAATGATGCTCTCAAGGCTTCTGTAGGGATTCTCATTGAGTGATTCGACCAGGAAGCTAAGACCTTCGACACTGCGCATGTTATTGCTCATGGAAGTCCATCCGTAGTCAGGAATACTGATCTCGGAAGGCAGCTTATATGAATCGCAGATGCTTTTCCATTCAGCTTCATACTGCGACATAATGTCATTTACTTTTTGCTTGACTTCTGTCACAGGAACCCTGTGAACAATATCATTCGGAAGATCGTGGTAGAAAAGACTGATCTTATTGAAAGCTTTGTCGACCAGTTTAGAATCTATCATCTGATTGGTGCTGACAAGCTTCCTTAATTCTATATATTCGACATTCTTATCAGGTCCTGATGCTTCCTTCATCATGCTTGCAGGATTAAACAGCCATTCATAAAGAGATGTCTGCCGGTCGCATTCGTTCTTTTGCAAAGCGTACAGCAGATATACCTGAGCCAGCTGCATATCCCTGAATATCTTCATTGCAGGGTTCGGATTGTTGTTGATGCCTTCATCGATCAGGACCGCCCACGGACTTTCACTGAGCAGTATCGTTCTGTAAAACAGCTTAGTATCCGTGCCGTCAATAAGTACCGACACATCATCTTTTTGCCGGATCTGATTAGAGAATGTCAGATTGCCGTTTCCGCCAAGGAATGGAGCACTGTACTTCTTATGTTCTTTCATAAGTCCGGTGATGTGCTCTGTGATCTCTTCAAGCTGTTTTCTGTCGTCCGAAAAAACTTCGATCACAGGCGTATAGTTTGCCGGAAGAGTCTTAATATCGTAGTACCGCTGATAAGTAAACCCGTCATCTCTTGTAAGCGTGAACTTCAGATGATCAGTATATCTGCAGTTTGCCGTCACGAAAACATACGGAAATGCAAATTCCCTGTTCTGTATCTTAACTACCTGATCTTCTATATTGTCTTTGCCGACAAAGGTAACGGGATAACTCAGATCAAGTCTTTGTTCAAGATCTTTAAGCACGCATTCATTTGCAATGATCAGATCCTGCCGGTCAATACAACGCATCACTCGGAAAAGAAGATGCATCCAAATCAGTTCTTTTTCATCCGGTTTATTTGCTTCCTGCAGTGATTCTTTTATAGCATCAGCAGGACATCCGCATGAAGGACATGCTGCCGCTCTGTCCGAGACCATATTCCCGCAGTCAGGACATTTGATCAGACCCATGAGATGCCCTCCTCTCTTTGACGGGTCAGATACCGTCAAAAACGTTTATCTAATTATAAAAGATAATTACATAAACAGTGAAGTTCTATGATCTGATCCCTTTGCTTACCAGGGGAAATTCTCTATATCAAAGACCCCAAATTTAAAATCATCGATGCCGAGAACATACTCCTTATCCTGTTCCCAATTCAAGAGCATTATCTTTCCATCACCGGCATAGTAGACTCTATATTCCGGCACACCCATATCGGTCTCGTAACTTCCGATCTCGATGACACCGTTGTTGTTCCTGTAAACAAATACACGTTCAGCGCCATCTCCTCCATATACACACGGGCAGATCAGTTCATCTGTTCCGTCATTGTCCATATCGAATGAATACCAGTCAGGAGCTTCATAGTTATATCCGAATTGAAAAGCGATCGGTTCTTCATCGCTGTTATACAATGTCCAGCGGGCTCCTCCGAAGTCATATTCGCAAGTGCAGAAACATCTTTTATATCCCAAAGCCTTGCCGTACATCATTGTTATTATCCCGGGATCTGTTTCTTTTTCGTAGGATTCCTTGAATGCTTTCCCGGTCTCCTGATCTTCACTTCCGGAATGATTCAGGATCTTTTCAATCCGCCCGCATCCTGTATAGTTCATAAGCGAAAAGATGACCAGACTTATTAACAGCACATTCTTAGTCTTCATGAATCCTGCTCCCCATTAACATTACAGATATTAATGTAATTAATGAGAAAACTTAAGACTATCGCAAAAATAGGGCAATATTATGCAGCCATGTGTTTGATAATTACCAGAATCAAGGAAGTAATTGCAATTATTACAAAAGCCGCTGCAAGAACAAAAAGGAATTTGAATAAGCTTCTCTTAAAGAAGTTCCTGTGTGTTACAAACGGAAGCACATCAAATATGCCTGTCCATGAATTGCAGATATCAAGTCCTATGAGTGTGAGAAAGATCAGGTCTATTCTTGCCGCACTATTATACAGAGGATCATCATTGCCGTGAAAATCGATCACGGTAAGGAACATATAAAGATAGAAAAGAGTTGCCAGTATTATCTTCCATATTTTACGGGACCTGTATCCCGGCGGCGGGAACAGCGGTTTAATCTTCATGTTAGGACTGAGTCTTCGTCCCAGAACATCCGCTAATTCTCTTGCACTGGTATAACGGTTTGCAGGATCAAAGCTGGACGCTTTGGCAGCGATCTTCTGTATTCTTGAATCATTCGGAAATGCGCTTGCAAGCATCTTGCCGACAGCATAGATATCACTTCTGCAATCAGATTGCATAAAACCGTACTGTTCCGGTGCCGCTACTCCGTCAGTCCCGAAAAATGTTGTATCTCCGCTGTTGTTCTGCTTATAGATCTTAGCTGCGTCATAATCGAGGATCATGACATCTCCCTTATCGGTAACCATTATGTTTGAGGCTTTTAAGTCTCTGTGGATTATCGGTCTTGGAGCGTTATGAAGGAATTCAAGACCTTCGAGAAGGTCAAAGAAGTATTGCAGTTTCTTCTTGTCAGGCATTGTCTGATCATTTATTACGACATCGAATGTATTGCCCTGAACGATCTCCTCTATCACTATCAGGATCCCGTTTGTATCTTTCCAGACACCTATTATCGCCGGTATATGTTTATCTTTATGTGAAGCAAGGTATGTATATACATTCTCGTCATAGTGTTCGAGCCGCTTCATCATACGAATATCGCCTGTCATTTCATTCATGACTAAGCTTCGTTTATTGTCGTAGTGATATAATTCTTTATACTCGGATAAGTTAGACATATTGTAATTATACAACGCGAGGCATAGACAATGACAGACAAAACCAAAGACCTGATGGACAAGCTTATGTCTACCGATACGCCTGAGGAACTCGGCAATTATCTTGAAGATATCAGAGATAAATATCCCAAAGACTTAAGTTCATATCTAAAGGCGATCCTTGAAGAAAAAGGGTTGTCTATTGCCGACATGCAGAAGAGAAGCGGTATCGACCGCACTTATATCTATCAGATCATGGACGGAAGCAAACACCCCAAAAGAGATAAGATCATTGACATTGCATTCGCATGCAAAATGACTCTTACCGAATGCCAGCGTGCTTTGGAGATCGCAAAGGAAGGGATCCTCTATGCCAAGAGCCGCCGTGATGCCCTGATCATCTATGCCATCAACAACAACCTGAGCGTAATGGATCTGAACAGTCTCCTTGAGGAATACGAACTTCCACAGTTACAGTAACAGCCCAAAAATAAATAAACATATTTAAGCCCTGACAGGTTTCAGTCCGTCAGGGCTTTTTTGTATGCTGACAGCAGACCAAACATGTCATTGTTGCTGATAATATACCAATATACTTCAATCTACATCTTTGTTGAAAGGAGGTTTCTTTTCTGTAGACAAGCCAAGTATGTAATCGGTGGAAACGTTGTAAAGCTTACTAAGATTGACCAGATGACGGACAGGAAGTTCGTTGGCTCCTCTCTCATATCTGGCGTACATGGTTTGAGATGTTCCGAGGTAAGATGCAACACGATCCTGAGTATAATCAGAATCCTCACGAAGTGCTCTTATCCTATCAATGTACTTAAATGTTAGCGGCATGTAAAAAGTATATTAAGTAAAGATTGTTACTATTGAATTTAGTAAATATCTTTACTAATATCTTAGTGTAAAGATTCTACTTTATGATTCGTTTCTGACAGCGATCATGTGAGATGTTCTCTGCGGAATCTGGCTATCGTATTGTGGTCTGGTGCCTTTTCTCCTCTGAGCAGATACATGAATGCCAGATTAAGCTTGCAGGCTTTCTCTATCTCTCGCGAGGAATAGATATGCTGCGAGTATGCATATACCATTATCTTGAACAGAGTCTTCGGTTCGACTGCAGGATTTCGTCCTTCGGACGAGTAGGTCAGGTACAATTCTCTGTAATCTATCTCCTCTAAAACCTGATCTATGAGTCTTACTGAATCGTCCACGGGAATTAAAACTTCAGTATGAATTGGAAGTGCCAGTTGAATATAGCTCCCGTTTTTGCTATAGTCAGACTGTAATGTTAGAAGGTTTTTCACACAATTATTCTAACAATAAACGGGCCCTTCGGG
>JAEEGL015068030.1_pt1 | contig 18319 bp, 13 predicted proteins | sample 9134231 | NCBI WGS metagenome assembly JAEEGL01 (sample SAMN16246548, study PRJNA631951) | gut metagenome | biome: gut microbiome; feature: rumen; material: fiber-attached | host: Bos | place: Iran: Karaj | collected 2018-10 | reverse complement strand
TCTTTCTTCTTGTCTTTGTCTTTAGCTCCAGCAGGCATAACAGTCAAAGCTGCCAAAGCAATAAGGAAAATTTTTTTCATAAAATAAATTTGTTTGTTATTTGTTGATAAATTCTTCTACATCGCTAATGTGATAAGGGATTCGGTCTTTACCCAGATAGCGGCAACCGTCGGCAGTAATAAGGATATCATCCTCAATGCGTATTCCGCCAAAGTCCTTGTAGGTTTCCAGAAGGTCGAAGTTCAGGAACTCGGCACAATGTCCGCTGGCCTTCCAGACGTCTATAAGGGCGGGGATGAAATAGATACCAGGCTCGTCGGTCATTACGAAACCTTCCTGCAGACGACGTCCACAGCGCAGGCAATTGGTTCCGAACTGCTCCAGATTGGGCTGGACTTCGTCATCAAAACCAACGTAAGTCTGACCCAGACCTTCCATATCATGCACATCCATACCCATCATGTGTCCTAAGCCGTGTGGCATAAACATAGCATGCGCACCAGCCCTGACGGCCTCTTCGGTATCGCCCTTCATAAGACCCAGCTCCTTGAGTTTTTCTGTCATCAAACGGCAAACCCCAAAGTGAACATCCCACCATTTAACACCAGGTGCAGCAAGGGAGAGTGCATAGTCATGACATTCTTCTACGATGCTGTATATTTCCTTCTGGCGTTGTGTAAATCTGCCACTGATAGGAGTCGTACGTGTATTATCGCTACAGTAGTTCTCGTTGGTTTCGGCTCCTGCATCGCACAGTAGCAAACGGCCTGCCTCCAAAGGGCGGGGTTGGGGGTATCCATGCATAATCTCACCATGCATGCTAACGATGCTTTGGAAAGAAACCATACAACCGTAGCTGCTGGCAATACCACCGATACGGCCGCTTATCTCCTGTTCAGTTACACCAGGTCGGCACATCTTCATAGCTGTGGTGTGCATCTCGTAGCCAATGGCACAGGCACGCTCAATCTCAGCAATCTCCTCGGGAGTCTTAACAGCACGTTGGTTTACCACAGCTTTGATGAGGGTAACGGAAGCTTGTGAACGCTGCTGACTGGGATGTATGCCCAGAATGTCCATGAGCTGAATCATCAAATCATGACGATAGGGGGGCAGGAAGTGAATGGTTCTTCCTTCTTTTTTTGCCTGAGCCAGGAAGTCTGTCATCTGAGCTATTGTAAGTGTGTTGGCTACACCGCTCTGTGCTGCCATGTCGGCTACGCTGTCAACACTTCCAAACCAAACAATGTCTTCAATGTCGATATCATCTCCAACCAGATACTCGCGGTTGTTGTCAATGTCTATAATACCAGCCAGACCTTCTCTGTTTAGGCCAAAGTAATATAAGAATGTACTGTCTTGACGGAAGCGATAGGCGTTAGAGGGATAGTTGGCAGGTGAATCGTTATTGCCTGTCAACAGAATGATGCCAGCCCCTACTTGTTCTTTCAGTATAGAACGTCGTTGTACGTATGTTTGTTTATCAAATAACATAGATGAATTATGAATTGTGAATTAAGAATTACAAATGATAAGGGTTTACCATCCGGTTTGGTCCCATCCTGCATCCTTGTACCATTGGAAATGTCGCAAGTCGGCATTTGTGATGTTGCCTACGTAATCATCCTTGGGAATGTACATGGAGATGCCGCCAAAATGGTCGGGGTCATATATGGTGGGGTTGTAACAATACTTGGCTGTCCATTCACCACTTTTTGCCTTTCGCAACGGAACAGTGTTACTAAAATTGTCTGTCCATTGGTTGTAGTCTTCAAGGGATAAGATGTTATACATGATAGAACTCATGTCGTAACAGAAAGTGTAAGAACTGAATTCTGATGAATATTTCTGAATTTTCAGTGTTTCGTTATTGGATAGAGTCTGACGGTTGCCAAATACATTTTTTATATAGTTGGCGGTTGTGGTTGCCAAATTATCCAACTCGCTACATTTAGCAGCGGATATAACAACTCCCTTGAAATAAACTCCGTTAAGCGTTTCGGGGTAATAGCTATCGTATCCATTAACTATGCCATAAACATCTCCGTTACACATAGCTTTTTCAATTATATGGTAGGGAGCGCCTGGGTTGGGAATCTCTGCAGGAGAGCCAATCACCCAATCGGTAACATTGCGCAGTTCGTATGCCACTTCTATGCATTGCATAAAACAGACATCAAAGAATACATATTTGAAATGAGGCAAGTGCTCCAGTACGCCTCGTAAGGTAGGTATGTTTAGGTAATTGCTCGAATGGCTGTAGTCTGGCCCCAAGGCTCTGCGCTGTCGCCACACCCATCCGGAACCATGTGCTCCGAAGGTGAGCCCGTAATTTTTGGCAGGGAAATTCTTGACAATGGTCTTAAGGCTGTTCAGAAGGGTCAGCGAGTCTGTGCAGTCTTCCTCCTGAGTGTATTGCTTCCATACCTGCAACCCATTTTCTGCATCCAGTTGGTATATTACGGGGAAAGCATCTGCTTTGTCGACATAGATAACAATCTTGCTGTTATCAGGTATGTTATCCTTGCCTTGAACAAGTTCGTTGATGTCATCCTCTGCCCATCTGGTTAAACTGTTGTCGCCCATCCAGTACATGATGGCAATATTTTCGTATGTTTCCTCTTCTGGGTCAAGAGGTCCGTCATCACTGCATGCAGAGAAGGCAAATACCGTCCCTATAAATATAATTAGGTATAGTAATTTTGATTTCATGGGGACAAAGATACAATTAAGCGAGCGGAAAACAAAATAAAAATGTATTTTTATTCCCGAGCGAACGTATTTTCGAGACATAGTCTCAAAGATACAATTAAGCGAGCGGAAAACAAAATAAAAATGTTTATTTTTATTCCCGAGCGAACGTATTTTCGAGGCGGAGCCTCAAAGACAGATAATTAAATTCATAATTCATAATCAACAATTATACAATAAGTTGATATTTCTATCCGTTATTATATCGTATGCAGTGGATAAATAGAATTCGTCAGGTGAAGATTCTGCTGGTTGTGGCTGCAATTGTGTTAAGTGTGGCCTCGCTGGTGGTGTCGAATTTCCTTGTGCACGACCTCAAAAAAGAGGAACAGCGCAAAATGGAAATTTGGGCCGAAGCTATGCGGAGTCTGAACAATGCTGATGAAAATACCGATCTGACCCTTGTGTGGACAGTCCTGAACAGTAACAACACTATTCCTGTGGTGGTTCTCGACCGCGATGGAAATGTACAAGACTACCGTAATATACCAATTTCTGACCGTGAACGGCAGAACGAGGCTGAGGTGGTGAAGGCGAAATCTGTTCGTATGCGCCAGTCCGGTAAGGTGATACGCATCAATCTTTCTCCTTCTGATTATATGGAAATCTGCTACGATGATAGCCTGATTCTTTGGCGGTTGGCTTGGTGGCCCTATGTACAGTTGGGCATTGTGCTGATATTCGTGGTTGTAGCTATCTTTGCTCTTTTGAGTAGCAAGAAAGCCGAGCAGAACAAGGTATGGGTGGGTCTTAGCAAAGAAACGGCTCATCAGTTGGGAACACCCATCAGCAGTCTGATGGCATGGCACGAAGTGCTGCGTGAAACATATCCCGATGATGAACTACTTCCTGAGATGGGAAAGGATGTGCAGCGCCTGCAACGTATAGCAGAACGCTTCAGCAAGATAGGTTCACAGCCAGAACTTAAGCCTGAGAGCCTGAACGATGTGGTAGAGCAGGTGGTTCAGTATATTAATCGTCGTACCAGCAATCGTGTGAGTATGTCCTGTCAATTGCCTCAGGTGCCTCTTATAGTAAATATCTGTGCCCCACTTTTTGAATGGGTAATTGAAAACTTATGTAAAAATGCCATTGATGCGATGGACGGTAGTGGAAGTATTACCTTAGTGGCTCGTGAAGAAACCAACTGTTTCTCCGTTGAAGTAACTGATACGGGTAAGGGCATTCCCAAGAATCATTTTAAGAATGTTTTTACCCCAGGCTTCACTACCAAAAAGCGCGGTTGGGGTTTAGGCCTTTCATTAGCGAAGAGAATTGTGGAAGAATATCATAATGGACGCATTTTTGTGAAAAATTCCGAGATTGGGAAAGGTACAACGTTCCGTATTGAGCTCAAAAAACGCTAATAGGTCAATTTTTAGAGCAAATTCTTGCGTCGTTATTTGTTTTTTTTGTAATTTTGCAGCCCGATGGAGAAACTGGATAGCTATAAAGTGGATCTGAAAGGCATGTCGGAAGGTACTGTGTCGTACAACTGGCATGTAGACGACGACTTCTTCTCCGCTGTTCAGGGTCCTGAGATTCAACAAGGTCAGCTGGATGTCGCATTACGGGTGAAGCGGACGGCTGGTGCCTATGAACTGAAGTTTCAATTGGATGGCACGGTTAAAGTCTTGTGCGACCGTTGTTTGGATTGGATGGATTGTCCCATCAGTGCTGAGCATGTATTGTGTGCAAAGCTGGGAGATGAGTTTGCCGATGATGGCGACTTGATTGTTGTTCCTGAGGAGGAAGGCGTGCTGAATGTAGCATGGAATATATATGAGTTTGCAGCTCTTGAAATTCCCCTTCGCCATGTACATCCGGATGGAGCATGCAGCCAGCAAATGACGGCGGCGTTAGATTCCCTCACTCCGACAGAGGAAGAAGAAAAACCTATCGACCCGCGTTGGAACGAATTAAAGAAAATATTAGATAACAATAAAAAATAAAAGAAAATGGCACATCCTAAAAGAAGACAGTCCAAGACTAGGACCCTCAAAAGAAGAACTCATGATAAGGCTGTAGCTCCTGCATTGGCAGTATGCCCTAACTGCGGCGAGTTCCACATTTATCACACTGTATGCCCTGCTTGTGGATACTATCGCGGCAAGGTTGCTATCGAGAAGGAAGCTTAATCTTCTGAGGTAAAGAAATAAGCCGCTAAGGCCCTAACATTTTGGGCTCATGCGGCTTTATTTTTTATTGTAAACACGTAAATAGATAATGGAAGAAATAAATGCCGTTATAACTGGCGTTGGAGGATATGTTCCAGACTATATTCTGGATAACGAGGAGATGTCTACTATCGTAGATACGTCTGACGAGTGGATTATGGAACGCATCGGAGTGAAGACGCGTCATATTCTTAAACCGGAACAGGGTAGTGGTACCTCGTATCTGATGACCCGTGCCGTACAGCAGCTTCTGCGTAAGACCAGTGCTAACCCTGATACCATAGAGTTGGTAATTTGTGCTACCACTACTCCTGACTATCATTTTCCCTCTACTGCATCATTAGTTATTGGTAATTGCGGATTAAATAACGCCTTTGGGTTCGACATGGAAGCTGCTTGTGCGGGATTCCTTTATGCTATGGAGGCAGGAGCCTCTTATATTCGCAGCGGACGTTACAAACGCATTGTTGTCTGTGGCGGTGACCACATGAGTAGTATGACCAACTATGAGGACCGTAACACTTGTCCTATCTTTGGTGACGGAGCTGCTTGTGTAATGATGGAAGCAACAACGGAGAGGGTAGGCTTGATGGACGGATACTATCGTGTGGACGGCAAGGGGTTCCAAAACCTTCACATGGCAGCCGGTGGTTCAGCCAAGATGCCCAGCCATGAGTCGGTTGATGCTCGTGAGCATTTTGTTTATCAGGAGGGCCGAGCTGTTTACAAGCACGCAGTACTGGATATGAGTAGTGCCGTTAAGACACTTACGGAACGAAATGGACTCAACAAGGATAACATCGCCTGGGTGATTCCTCATCAGGCAAATATCAATATAGAAGTTTCTGTAGCTAAGCGTATTGGGGTAGAAGCCGACCACGTGATGGTGAATATCGACCATATGGCTAATACTTCGGGCGGAACACTTCCTCTTTGCCTTTGGGAGTATGAACCTCGCCTGAAAAAAGGCGATAAACTGGTGTTTACAGCCTTTGGTGCTGGCTTTACCTGGGGCGCCAGTTATATGATTTGGGGCTACGATGGTGCTGCCGAGGCAGCCAAGGAACCCGCCGAGTTCTATAAGGAAGGTGAAATCACCCGCGAAGAGTGGTACGCTAAAAGGAATAGTTGATGGCCCCTCTCCCCAGCCCTCCCCCAAATGGGAGGGAGGAGTTGATAGTTGATTCTTCATTCTTCACTCTTCATTCTTCATTCTTCACTCTTCATTTAAAAGATGCATAAGGCTGGATTTGTAAACATAGTAGGTAATCCCAATGTGGGTAAAAGTACGCTCATGAACCTCCTGGTGGGCGAGCGTATCAGTATTGCCACATTTAAGGCGCAGACCACACGCCATCGTATTATGGGCATCCTTAATACGCCCGAGATGCAGATTTGTTTCTCGGATACCCCTGGTGTCCTGAAACCCAACTACAAACTACAGGAGCAGATGCTTCAGTTCTCCGAGAGCGCCCTTCAGGATGCCGATGTGCTGTTGTATGTAACCGATATGGTGGAGACACCCGATAAGAATGCAGAGTTCCTGGAGAAGGTGCAGCGTATGACGGTGCCTGTGCTTGTTCTTATCAACAAGATAGATACCCTCACTCCAAGTTCTTCTCCGAAGGGCGAGGGGAGTTGTCAGCAGCAACTTGCCGATATAGTAGAGAAGTGGCATGCAATTCTGCCAAAGGCGGAAATCATTCCCATCAGCGCTCTGCATAAGTTCAATGTGGATGTAGTGCTCAAGCGCATACAGGAACTGCTGCCCGAAAGTCCTGCCTACTTCGATAAGGACCAGTGGACCGACAAACCAGCCCGTTTCTTCGTGACAGAGATTATCCGCGAGAAGATTCTCCTCTATTACGACAAGGAGATTCCCTACAGCGTAGAGGTGGTGGTGGAGCAGTTCAAGGAAACAGACAAGAACATTCATATTAATGCCGTTATTTACGTGGAACGCGACAGCCAGAAGGGTATTATTATCGGTCATCAGGGAGTAGCGCTGAAGCGTGTCAGCACCGAAGCCCGCAGGAGCCTGGAGAAGTTCTTCGGCAAGAGCATCTTCTTGGAAGTCTTCGTTAAGGTGGATAAGGACTGGCGTCAGAGTGACCGTGCCATGAAGTCCTACGGCTATCAGTTAGAATGATTTTTTTTTTTGAATATTCAACGGATAAGCCAAATATATTTGTTGAATTGAACGGTTTGTGCTAATGAGATACCAGATTACAATCATGCCCGACGAGCACAGCTTTGACGAGGCTGCGGCTCTTCGTATTGTGGAACAGATTAAGTCAAAGCCTCATAGCGTGATAGGACTTTCAACCGGCCGTACAACAGGTAATATGCACCGGCTTGTGGCACAGATGTGGCAACAGACCAGATTCGATGTCAGCCGTACGACATTCTTTGGTCTGGACGAAGTAGTAGGTGTGCCCCGAGAATACGCAGGAGCCTGTTATACGATGCTCCGGACGGAGGTGCTGGATGCAATGAAGGTTGATGAAGAACACTTCCTGATGCTTCCTACCGAATGTGACGATTTCCCTGCGGCCTGCCAACAGTTCACCGATGAACTGGAGCAACGTGGCGGCATCGACCTGCTTATCTTGGGTTTGGGAGAGAATGGTCATTTGGGCTTCAACCAACCCGGGACTCCTTTTGGAAGTTCTGCCTGGGTTACGGATATGAATGTCGAACTGGAAGAACGTATTCGCCTTGAGACGGCAACTCCAGCAGACAAATGGTTGGGCGGCGTAACGCTTGGCATTCGCGATATTATGCATGCGCGTCATATTGTTCTAGTTGCCAAAGGCAAGGACAAAACCGATATTGTACGCTCTATGCTCCATGGCCCTGTCACCACCGACCTGCCTGCCTCTATACTTCAATTACATCCCAACTGCGAATTCCTTCTTGATGCTGATGCTTCAAGTAAACTATAGTTCTAAGCACTTGTCGGTTCACGTGTGCGCCAACGTGCCGATTAGCGTCGCCATCTTTTAAAAAAAGGATATTTCTTTCACACTTCTCTCGTTTTTTCGTAACTTTGACATCTATAATATCGAAGTTACTCCGTCTCGGCATAAAAAATAAATGGATTTATTTTGTTCTGCTCTCGACTTTTCGTAACTTTTCGATTAGCATCGCGAACTTACTACGTCTCGGCATAAAAAATAAATGGATTTATTTTGTTCTGCTCTCGACTTTTCGTAACTTTGCACGCAAAATAGAAGTTATGAGCAATATTGTAGCTATCGTAGGACGCCCGAACGTGGGCAAGTCGACACTTTTCAACCGACTGACACAAACCAGACACGCCATTGTCAGTGACGAGGCAGGTACTACGCGTGACCGCCAGTACGGCAAATGCGAATGGGGGCAAAGAGAGTTCTCTGTTATCGACACCGGCGGATGGGTAGTAAACAGCGATGATATCTTTGAGGAGGAAATCCGCAAGCAGGTAACGCTGGCCACTGATGAGGCCGATGTTATCCTGTTTCTGGTAGATATACATAATGGAGTAACCGACTTGGATGAGGCTGTTGCCGGTATTCTTCGTCGTACCAAGAAACCCGTTGTGCTGGTTTGTAACAAGACCGATAATAACGAGACTTATCTCTCTGCCGAATTCTATTCGTTGGGCTTGGGAGATCCTCAGTGTATTTCTGCTGCTACGGGTGGCGGAACCGGTGATCTGCTCGACCTTGTTGTAAGTCTTTTCCCCAAGGAAGGTAACGATTTGCCCGATGAGAATATTCCCCGCTTTGCGGTGGTGGGTCGTCCCAATGCAGGCAAAAGTTCACTTATTAATGCCTTTATCGGTGAGGACCGTAATATTGTAACTGATATTGCCGGAACCACTCGCGATAGTATCTATACTCGCTATGATAAGTTCGGATTCGACTTCTATCTGGTGGATACAGCCGGAATCCGCAGAAAGAATAAGGTAACCGAGGATTTGGAGTTCTATAGCGTTATGCGCTCCATCCGTGCCATTGAGAACAGCGATGTCTGCATTCTGATGATTGATGCTACTCGTGGCATCGAGAGTCAGGACCTGAATATCTTCCAGATCATACAGAAGAACCAGAAGAATCTGGTGGTTGTGGTGAATAAGTGGGATTTGGTACCTGATAAGGATACTAAGGTGATGAAGACGATGGAGGATGCCATCCGCGACCGCATGGCCCCCTTCGTTGATTTTCCTATTATCTTTGCTTCGGCACTTACCAAGCAGCGTATCTTTAAGGTGCTGGAAACAGCAAAGGATGTTTATGGGAACCGTTGCCGTCGTGTTCCCACAGCTAAGCTGAACGAGGAGATGCTGCCCCTGATTGAGGCTTATCCGCCACCATCCATGAAGGGCAAGTACATCAAGATAAAATACTGTATGCAGGTGCCTGAAACGCATGTACCTACTTTTGTGTTCTATGCCAACTTGCCCCAGTATGTAAAGGAACCTTATCGCCGATTCTTGGAGAACAAGATTCGCGAGCGCTGGAACTTTAACGGTACGCCTATTAATGTGTTTATCCGTCAAAAGTAAATAAGAAGCCCCTTCCCTGCTCCCCCTTTGGGGGAGTGCTATAAATAGTAAATATGCGGTTTGATTTCGTCTATAATAGTAAAAATCACTCCCCCAAAGGGGGAGCGTGGAGGGGGCTTTATCTTTTGCTTGTGGCATTTCTAGCAAGTTGCACAAAGACTGACCCGGATACCTTCTCGCACGAGTCGGTACAGCAGGCTGCACAGCATTACTATACGTATTTTGTCAACGGCGATGCCAAGCAGTTTGTAGAAGGAATGGCTGGGGCTGATATGTTTCCGGAAGATTATAAGGAGCAGATGCAGAGTGTCATTACACAGGCTGCAAAAGAACTTGCCAAGAAGAGTGAAGTTGTGCGTGTGGAAGCACTTTCGGATAGCCTCTATGTAGCCGATTCTACGGCTTTCGTCTTTTTAGATTTGGTTTTTGCCGACAGTATTCATGAACAGGTGGGAGTGCCTATGGTATTCCAGAAGAGTAAATGGAGGGTGAAATAAGATAAGAGCCCCCTCCGGCTCCCCCTTGGGGGAGGGTTATTTGTAGTTAGATAGTTAAATTCAAAATAATTTTTAAGATGAACAATTTCCATTTTAGTTTAATGCACTCCCCCAAAGGGGGAGCAGGGAGGGGGCTTTTGTTTTTCTTCCTGTTTGTAGTCATTTTGGGTGTCAATGCTCAACAGCAGATGCCAAATGTTCCCCTTGACCCCGCTGTTAAGGTTGGTGTTTTACCTAACGGCCTTACTTATTACATTCGTCACAACGAGTGGCCTGAGAAGCGTGCTGATTTCTACATCGCACAGAAGGTGGGTTCTATTCAGGAGGAAGAGAACCAGCGCGGTCTGGCTCACTTCCTGGAGCACATGTGTTTTAACGGTACTACCCATTTCCCAGGAGATGCCCTGAAGCAGTACTTGGAGCGCATAGGAGTTAAGTTTGGCGAGAACCTGAATGCCTATACTTCTTTTGATGAGACTGTATATAATATTAATAATGTAAATGTAGAAACAGCAGGCGCTATTGACTCATGCTTACTGATTCTGCACGACTGGAGCCACGACCTCCTGCTCGAGGATAAGGAGATTGACAAGGAGCGTGGTGTGATTAACGAAGAGTGGCGTGTGCGCCGTTCTGCCATGATGCGTATGCAGGAGGCTGCCTTCAAGGATTTGTTCGTAGGCAGTCGTTATGCCGACCGCATGCCCATTGGTACCATGGACATTGTAATGAATTTCCCATACGACGATTTGCGTTCTTATTACCGTCGTTGGTATCGTCCTGATTTGCAGGGCCTTGTTATTGTGGGTGATGTGAACCCCGACGAGATAGAGCAGAAGATAAAGGATACGTTTGCTGATATTGCTCCCGCTCCAGCCGATGCTGCCAAGCGTGAGGTAATTCCTGTGCCTGATAACGACGAGCCTTTGGTTTCTATTCAGAAAGATAAGGAGCAGACCGCTGCTTATGCGTTGCTTATGTTTAAGCACGATGCTACTCCTCGCGAGTTCAAGAGCACAATGCCTTATCTTTTCCTGGAGTATGTTAAGGGTGCAATATCCGGCATGTTCTCTGAACGTCTGCAGGAGTTGGCTCAGAAGCCCGATTGCCCCTTCATGCAGGCTGGTGTTGGCTTCGGAGAGTATCTGGTGGCCAAGTCAAAGGAAAGTGTGGATGCCCAGATTGTCATGAAGGAAGGCAAGTATCTTGAGGGTATCGCTGCTGTTTATCGTGAGTTGCTGCGTGCCAAGCGTGGCGGTTTCACCGAGGCTGAGTATGAGCGTTACAAGCAGGAATTCCTTTCACGTCTGGATGCTCAGTACGAGGCTCGTGACAAGGTGCAGAATACCCGTTATGTAAACGAGTATGTACGTTACTTCCTGGATAACGAACCTGCACCCGGCATTGAATGGGAACATCAGAACATGAAGTCCATCGTACCTATGCTGCCCTTGGATGCTATCAATCAGGCTTTCCCCCAGCTGATTACCGATAAGAATCGAGCTATTGTCCTCTTTATGCCTGAGAAGGAAGGACTCCAGTATCCTACAAAGGAAGAAATCCTGAAGACTCTTGCCGATGTAGATGCTGAGGATATCGAGGTCTTCAAGGAAGAAGTGAATACAGATCCATTGGTTCCTGAACTCTCTTCCAAGGCTAAGGTTAAGAGCATTAAGGATGATGTATTCGGTTCTAAGCTGATAACACTGAGCAATGGCATCAAGGTTCGCGTAAAGCAGACCGATTATGCACCCAACCAGATTTCTATGACTGCTGTCAGCTGGGGTGGAAGTAGCCTTTATCCTAACGATGAGTACTTCTGTGCTGGCAATGTCGATATGGTAAGCTTGGGCGGTTGGGGAACCTTTACCGCTACTCAGTTGAACAAGAAACTCTCTGGTATTCAGGCATCTGTTAATCCCTCTGTAGGCGACCGTGTGGAAAGATTGGGCGGTAGCTGTGTCAAGAAGGACTTCGAGACCCTTCTGCAGCTCACCTATCTCTGCTTCACCGCTCCTCACCGCGATGATGAGGCCTTCCAGAGCACCATGGCCCGTTTGCAGGATGCACTTAAGAATCAGGATCTGAATCCTCAGACAACCCTCCGCGACAGCGTTGCAAGCGTTCTGTATAACAATAATGTTCGTGCTAAGCGTATGCGTGTTGAGGACCTCAGCAAGATTTCTTACGACCGCATTCTGGAAATCTACAAAGAGCGTTATGCTAATGCTGCCGATTTCGACTTCTACTTCGTAGGCGACCTGAATGCTGATTCTGTGGCTCCTCTCTTGGCCAAGTACTTAGGTGCACTGCCCGTAAGCAAGAAGACCGAGAAGTATCAGGTTATTGACCGTCGTCTTACCAAAGGCGAGCGTACTTGCATCTTCGAGAAGGAGCAGGATACACCCAGTGCCACAGTAAACTTTGTTTATCACGCTCCTCTTAAGGAGAACCTGCGTAACGATATCTTGGTTGATATGTTAGAGCAGGCTATGTCTATGCTGTACACCGAGTCTGTTCGTGAGGACGAGGGTGGAGCCTATGGCGTTCCCGTCAGTGCTTCTCTTACTGACTATCCCGAGGAGATTGCCACCGTTCAGATTCAGTTGCCCACAGCACCCGACAAGATGGACCGTATGATGCAGGTGGTTTATAACGGTATAGAAAAGGTTTGTGCTGAAGGTCCTTCCGAGGATTATCTGCAGAAGATTAAGGAATACATGATACGCTCTCATGCAGAGAACCTGAAGAAGAATGGTTACTGGATGAACCAGATGGTTAATCTCACCCGATTCAAGATAGACTATGTAACGGGTTATGACGATGTGGTTCAGAGCATTACCACTGCTGACCTCAAGGAGCTGGCTCAGAAGATATTCAAGAGCGGCAACCGTCTGGTAGTTGGTATGAAGACTCCACAGAAGTAATCAAGAAATAAGCCATAATATACCTAACAAAACCTAATGAAACTATTAAGAACCTTAGTGGCTCTCGTTGCTTGTTTTTCCACATCCCAGACATTTGCCCAGAGCAAGATGAATCTGTCTGGAACTATTATTGAAAAGGATACCAACGAGCCTGTTATGGCAGCAACTGTACGTGTTATGCTGCTGCCAGACAGCTCAATGGTCGATGGTATGTATACTGATACGGTAGGCGTTTTCCGCTTGGTGGACATAAAGGAACCCAAGCACGGAAAACGCTTGTCGTTAAAGGTAAGCTGTATCGGTTACATTACCCGCTTCATGGATTTGTCTGAACTCCATAAGGGAGACAATGACTTAGGATTCATCACCTTGCAGCCTGATTATAAGCTTATGCAAGAGACTACCATTACCGGTGCGGCTCTTAAAGTCCGTATGGATGGTGACTCTCTGGTTTACGACCCTTCTGCCTATCGTGTTCAGGAAGGCTCCACGCTGGAGGCTTTGGTTAAGCTCCTTCCTGGAGCCAAGATAGATGATGACGGAAAGATAACCATCAATGGCAAGGAAGTTACCAAGATATTGGTCGACGGAAAGGAATTTTTCCTGAACGATAAGGATATTGCCATGAAGAACATCCCCGTCGAGATGATCGAGAAGATTAAGTCGTACGAACGTAAGAGCGACCTTACTCGCATCACCGGTATAGATGATGGGGAAGAGGAAACTGTGTTGGACCTCTCTGTTAAGAAGGAAATGAAGCGAGGCTGGTTCGGAAATGCCAATGCCGGTTACGGTACAGAGGGTCGTTACAACAATCGCGTGATGGCCAACCGTTTCTGGGACGAGAATAACTTCACTCTCCTGGGAAGCATCCGCAACACACCTGAGCGTTGGGGGTGGGGTGGTAACAGCGGTCTCCATAATACCAAGGAGGTGGGCTCTAACTTCACCATCAAGAAGGAGAAACTGGAGGTTGGCGGAAGCGTCAACTACCGTTATCACGGGTCGGACGTGGAGAATGTATCCGAGTCGGAAAACTTTGTGGCTGCACGAGGAAAGTTTTCCAATTCGATTAGTACTACGCTGAACGGCAATCATAATCTTGATGGCAATATCCGTTTGGAGTGGAAACCTGACACCATGACCAATGTCATGTTCCGTCCCAACTTCGGCTATACCAAAGGTTACGGTTATGGGCATTATTCATCCATCAACTACGATGTTCTTGAAGAGTTGAATCTGGTTGATACGGTCAACACCAATAACAGCCATAACAACAGCAACAACCATAATGCATGGGTCAATGGTTGGTTGCAGTACAACCGCAAGCTCAATAATAAAGGACGCAACATCACCTTCAGAACATTTGGCGGCTTCTCCCAGGGACGTAGCCAGCAACTCTCTGCTGCCGACATTTTCTACCGTAAGGACACTGTCAGCATTCAGAACGACCGTAACAACCGATACTACAACACACCTTCGCTGAATTATAATATAGGTGGTCAGTTTACTTATAGCGAACCCATAGCAGACCGCACTTACATACAAATCAGCTATCGTTATAATTACGGCTATAATCGTAATGACCGCAAGGCATACGTATATGACTCAGATGCCTATCAAACCCTCGCCAGTTACATCGAGGATAATCACTACGAGATAGAAGATGCCCTCCTAATGATGGAGCAGGAAGGCTGGGTGTTGCGTGATACAGTAGCTCTGAGCCAGTTCTCGGAGTATCGCAACTACAACCATAACATCAGCCTGCAGTTACGTCGTGTCCGTGAGAAGTACAACTTCAACATCGGTGTAGATGCCTTGCCCCAGCGTACCAAGTTGAACTACAAGTATATGGGTAGCGAGTACCCTGAGGTTGTCCGCAACGTCTTCAACATGGCTCCCCGTTTGTACTTCAAGTATAATTTCTCTAAGCAGACTAATATGGACTTCCGCTATAACGGACGAACCACTCAGCCCAGTATGACCAACCTCTTGGATATTACCGACGACTCCGACCCGCTGAACATTACACGTGGTAACCCCGAGCTGAAGCCATCTTTCACGCATAACCTTAACGGACATTTCAATACCTACAATGCCGAGAAACAGCAGGGTCTTTGGAGTTATCTTTATGCCAATTTCACCCATAACGGTATCAGCAACAAGACCACTTACGATCCTGTAACAGGTATCCGAACCACTAAGCCAATGAATATCAATGGCAACTGGGGTGGTGGAACAGGTGCGGGCTTTAATACCGGTATAGGAAAGAAGAAACGTTTCTTCATAAGTATAGATGCCCACATTAATTACAATCATAATGTAGGTTTCTTTAATAATGTCACAGCCCAGCAGGACGATGACCAGGACATCACATCGGTTACACATAACCTGCGTACCAGTGGAACCCTGCAGTTCTCTTATCGTAACGACTGGATAGATGCTGGTATGCGTGGCTCACTGAACTACCAGTATACCAAGAATAATGTTACCGACACCGGTAATAACAATACCTACCGCTTCTCGTACGGTCCGCGTGTAGAATGGACCATGCCTTGGGGTACCAAGTTGTCAACAGACTATGGAGTACAGTGCCGAAGAGGTTATTCCCGTGACGACATGAATACCACCGAGATGATATGGAACGCTTCTCTGGCTCATTCCTTCCTGAAGGGAAAGGCATTGACCATAAAGGCCGAGTTCTTTGATATCCTAGGTCAGCAGAGCAACATCAGCCGTTGGGTTTCAGAGTTCAGCCGTAGTGATACGCGTACCAACGATATTTACCAGTACGGTATCTTCTCCCTCATCTACCGCTTCAGCATCATAGGTGGTAAGAACACCATGGGAACTAGCGAAGAGCGCAATGAACAGCGCTGGTAATTCACTTTTATCCTCTCACCGTTACATCATCCACTACCTTACCATTTTACAGCCTTATAGGATATTCGTGGAATTGAGGAATACAATGAAAATGGCTATGGGTATAACCCAGCGCAGGAGAATTAGGTATATGGCGGCACCACGCCCCTGATAACGCGCCTTGGGAACGAACCATCCAGTGAATAAGGCGGTAACGAGTGCGCCAAAAGGTACCATGAAATCAGTGAAAAGGGAGTTGGCATTGTCGAACAGATTGTGCCCCATGATGGTGAGCCAGTTGGCGTGGCCAGTCAGGGACAGCATACACAAAATATTGGTAACTATCTGTATCAGGGCAACAACGATTACGCTTTGATGACGGTGCTGCCTGCAGCGGCCAATAACACTCCGATTTTTGAGGAAAAAGAATTCATAATGGTTTCATGGTTATGTTTATGACTATTTTGTAACAAAAATACAAAAAAAATGTCTGCGCCACAACAGCTCAGACATTTTTTTTAATATTCAGTCAAGATTGATGGTTTTGTCTTCTTTTTCTAATGCTTATGATAGGGGCATGTATCTGCCGTGTAGCCTGGGTGGGTGCAAGGCTCTACGCGGACATCTGTGCGGTACCAGCACATGTCATGGCGTTCTACAGCAGCGGCCATGCGCTCGGCACGTACCATCATCAGGTCGCCGATGGTCAGCGAGCCGTACGCGTCGCTGCCGTAGCCCGGACCGATGGCTCTGTTTCCAGTATCACCTGATCCAGCAGAAGCATGGACAGTGCCGCCTGTGATGGTCACATTAGCGCCGTCGCCTCCTTCGCCGCCGCCGATGCCAGCACCACCGTAACTGCCCTTGGCATAGACGTAGCCACCGCTGATAGTGACGGTGCCTCCGTCGGCATCCTCGCCGCCACCGATGCCGGCAGCATCTTCACCGCCGTATGCTTCCACACGACCGCCAGTGACCGTGAGCGAGCCGCCACGTACGCCACCGCTGAACAGGCTTTCACAACCACTGCCGATGCCGGCTCCATTGCCGTTGCCCTCGGCATAGACATAGCCACCGGTGATGATGACTTCCGAACCATTAGCGTCTTTTCCGCCTCCGATACCAGCACCGTCATCACCTCCGTAGGCATACACCTCGCCGCCGTTCACGGTGATTTTGCTTGTTAAATTAAACATATCATGATTGAGGCCAGAGCCTATACCTGCGGCTTCTTCTCCACCCCATGCTTTCACGATGCCGCCATTGATGGTGATGGTACCACCGCCGGCGTCATATCCGCCACCGATGCCGGCTCCCTGGGTAGAACCGTGTGCCTCAATGGTACCGCCATAAATGGTGATGGCGCCACCTGAAACGGGTGATACAGAAAGAACCGGACCGGAATGCCCTCCGCCTTCATCGTTTCCGCCGTAACCGATTCCAGCACCGGTCCAACTGCTTTTGGCGTAGATGTTGCCACCATAGATGGTGATGGTGCCACTATTGCCATGACTTCCTCCACCGATGCCTGCACCTGAATAAGAATGGTTATCTCCTCCTTCGGCATGGATAATACCGCCATAGATGGTAATCGTGCCACCATTGCTGTCATATCCGCCACCGATACCTGCCGCCCCACTAGAACCATTGGTGTTGATATTACCGCCATGGATGATAATGGTGCCGGCGGTTTTGTCCTCATCGCTGCCAATGCCTGCATGGAAACTCAATGCCGCACCATTAACTACCAGTTGACCCGTATTGTTGGCCTGACCATATATATACACCTCATTATCATCCTCCACACGGAGGAAATCTGCTGACAGCTTGGCACCGTCGCATAGTATGATGTTGTGCTCTCCTCCATCTACGGTGAGGATATGGTCGTAGCTCACATCGCCTTTGACGACAAACGTTCCTTGACTAATAATCAGATCGTCATCGCTGCCGGTCAACACGATGTAGTCACCCTCTCTCAGTTTCTTGATTTCAGCCTTGACGCATTTTCCGACGTCGTCCCACGAGCGCTCGACATAATAGATGTCGCCTTCGGGGAGCGCGTTGACCAGCTGTGCCTCGTTGCCAGCATCGTTGAGCGATACGTCCATCACGCTGTCTATGTCAGCCTTGAAGATGGTGGCAGGGTCAACACCGCTGTTATATGTGTTGTAGCCGCTGGTAAAGACACCTGGCGTTTCCATGTCGATGCCGACGTTGCTGCCCGCAAGGCTGCCGGTAACGGTGATGACCGCGCCTGTTTTCAGGAACAGATTATTCGCTACTCCCCCATTATTTGTGTTGCCCGTTACGGTTATCGCGCCCTGCATGTTCAGCGTACCCTCCTGCCAGATAGCGCCACCCTGGGTGCCAGCCGTGTTGCCGGTGATTGTACAGCCGTCGAGTGTCAGCGTGCCGTAGTTACAGATGCCGCCACCATCTTTCACATTGGCCGTATTGCCCGTGATGGTCACGCCGGTAAGCGTCGCCGTAGCACCCGCGGCGTTGAACAGACCGCCGCCACCTGTTGGATCATCTTTATCGAAACTCGTATTGCCC
>JAEEGL013697139.1_pt1 | contig 18319 bp, 16 predicted proteins | sample 9134231 | NCBI WGS metagenome assembly JAEEGL01 (sample SAMN16246548, study PRJNA631951) | gut metagenome | biome: gut microbiome; feature: rumen; material: fiber-attached | host: Bos | place: Iran: Karaj | collected 2018-10 | reverse complement strand
TGGTGAAAAAAAGGTTTTATCCGGAATTTCTTTTAATGCAGACAGAATAGCTGTTGGGGAACTCGATGAAAATGAAACTGAAATCTTAAAGGAAATGAGAAGTGTTGGCGACTATCTCAAAGAAAAATACCCTTCCTACAACCTTGAGATCACAGGGTGCGAGCCAAAGTCAGGTACTGTAAGAGATTACGACGAGTGGTACTTTGAGAGCCCATCTTCTGACGACAACGCCCTTACCGGCATTGCACTCTTCTACGACAAAGATACGTCTTTTGAGATCAGAGATAATTTCTACGGAGAGATAATAAAAGCTTCTATGGCTGAACAAATAGAGAAAGCTCTTGCGCCCTCCGCTTCTATCATCGATATCAAGATCAGTTTCTTTGAATATCTTGGAAAAGAATATGGTGAAGATATTTCTTCTCGTGATGTACTTTGCGGAAAAATCAAAGCAGGCAATAATATAAAACTCTTTGTGGATGCATCGGGCATTGATCCTGATGATCTGGACTCAAAGGTTTCGGAGATAAAAAAGCTTCTTTCTAAAGCATCGGTAGTAGGTGACATATACGTGATCTTCTTAAAGAGCAGTGATGCAGATCCGCTGCGAGACCGCGTATATTCTGATGATTTCACACTGGGAGGATTCTGATATGAGCAGCAGCCTATCCCGCGAAGAAGTTGTTCTCATTAACACTCTGCTCTATATCGAGAATCTCGGCGGTCCTTCGGGTACTTTTTTATCCGAGACTTTAGAATGTGGAACCATAGGCGAGTTTGCAAAGAGCGTACTTCGAAACACAGACAAAATTGATGACAAAAAAGAATACAGCACAGGTGTAACAGGCGCAGAATACAAAGAAATCCTCAATGCTGTTTTGCAGAACAAGCACCTTAAGAATATCATCATTCAGTCCGTTCACTATGAAAGTGTAAGCGCAGGCGGCGGCCGCAGCGCTTTTCTCTTCGACCCTTCAGCTAACGAGGCAATCGTTGCTTTTAAAGGAACACAGAGTGATGCGGAATGGGTAGACAACGTATCAGGAGTCTACAAAGTACCGACCGAATTCCAGCAAAATGCCCTTGAATACTTCCGTTCTCTTCCACTTGAAGGCTATGATACCATCACTGTAACCGGCCACTCAAAAGGCGGTAACAAAGCCAAGTTCATTACTCTCATGGACGACCGAGTAGACAACTGCTTTTCTTTTGACGGGCAGGGATTTTCTGATGAGTTTATTGAAACATACGCTGAAAACATAAAAAAGAATCAGCATAAGATTTTGAATATCATCGCAGAAAGTGACTTTGTTAACATTCTACTAAACGATGTCGGTGACAAAGAATTTTACCTAGGGACAAACTATGGAAGGCTTGGCTTTGCAGAAAACCACTGCGCCAATGCAATTCTCTTTTTTGACCCTGATGGAAATGTATCCATGTGGAAGGCTAAAGGCCCCGATTCCAAGATGGTTGACCTTGATAAAATGCTCAACAGCTTTGTTCGAAGCATATCTCTTAAGAAAAAAGAGAATGTGGCAAACATGCTTGGTAACGTAATTGTCAGTGCCTATGCAGGTAACCCCGACAGGATCGCCGACACCTTCGCTGATGAGAGATACAAAGGAAGCGCCTCTGATCTCATGGCCTTTATCCTTAGATACAAGTCAAAAAAGCCTTCGATGATCGAATCTCTAAAGCAGATAGTCAAGGCCAACAATGTCGATACCGGCATGATCAACACCTTCGACTTTATCACAAATCATGACTGGATCATGGAACTTATCGGTGACAATCCGAAGGTAACCATCCAGCTCATGGAGCTAAAAAATGTTGATGTCTCAGTCATAACCTTTATTAAAAAGCACATCTCTCTCTTTGGCTTTATTTCTCTTGTCGCACATAAAATGCGTCACATTACTCCTAATCTAACAAACGGAGCAGATAAAAAAGCTGAAGACGTAGACACATCCGGTGGCCACTTATCAGATGATGTGGACACCTTATTTGATAAAGGTTCTCCAAAGCTCCTCGCCATATGGGCTGCAGTATCTTTTATCATCACTGCGATTATTCTCTTTCTATTCTGGAGAAATTAGTAAATCATTCTATATAATTTTCGTTTAAATTCTATCAGATCACATATGTATAAACAAAAAAATGACCTCCATCGCTAGATAATAAATCTAACTTTGGAGGTCAGTTTATTTAACTTATCAAAGATGATATTTAGCAGCTATAAGTGGAGCAACCTTTGAAGATCCAATACGGCTGCAGCCTTCCTCTGCGTAAGCAAGTGCATCCTCTATTGTGCGGATACCACCTGCAGCTTTAATCTTAACGTCAGGACCGATGTGCTTCTTGAAGAGTTTGATGTCCTCAAGTGTAGCGCCTGCGCTGCCAAAGCCTGTTGAAGTCTTAATGTAGTCAGCCTTAACTTCTGTTACAATCTTGCAGAGTTCAATCTTCTCATCCTCTGTAAGATAGCATGTCTCGATGATAACCTTTAAAAGCTTATCGCCACATGCCTCACGAATCATTGCAAGCTCTTTTCTAACTTCATCAAATCTGTGGTTTTTAACATCACTGATGTTAACTACAGTATCAATTTCCTCTGCTCCATCAGCGATTGAATCCTTAGCTTCAACAACTTTTGAAGAAGCACTGTTATAACCAAGAGGGAAGCCTATTACTGTGCAAAGCTTAAGGCTATCGCCATATTTCTCGTGTACTCTCTTAAGATAAGTCTGAGGTATGCAAACTGTTGCTGTGCCGTATTTTACAGCCTCATCACAGAGTGATACGATCTGCTCCCATGTAGCATCTGCCTGAAGTAATGTGTGATCAATGAGTTTAAGTATTTCTTTTTCTTCCATTTTGAAATCCTTTCTTATTTGTGCAAAAAAACAGTTCACGATAGAGTCTCGTATTTACGTATATTTCGTGAAAATATGATAACAGCTAATAATGCGTTATCTTTTGGTTTTGCTCATCTATTATAGCATAGATTATTTAAATCAGATATTATTGAGTATATCATATATTTCATAAAACTTATGAAGTCACTATTTAGACAGCATTAACGATTTTTCTTCATCTCGTACAGTTTTTCATCTGCCTGCGCAATCAGCTGTGGAATAGTTACCGGATTGTCATAATCATATTTGGCATATCCTATGCAGGCCTCAAGTTTAAAAGCTGCCCCGGATTCTTCGTTGAGCTTTACGATATTCTCGCGGATTAAATCAGCTGTTTCCTTTACCTGCTGTTCATTTTCGGTTTCCAGGATGACTATGAATTCATCCCCTCCATACCTGGATAAGAATGCTCTGTTTTTAGCATTTATGCATGAGATTTTAAAAGCCTCAGCCACTGTTACCAGTGCCTTATCACCTTCTATGTGCCCATATTGGTCATTTATCTGCTTAAAATGATCCACATCCAAAATCAATAAGTATAAATCCATTTTGGGTGTACGGTTTTTCATCTTAAGCGAGAGATACCTTTGCATTTCCTGACGATTATTTATCTTTGTCAAAGGATCTGTAGAAATCCTATTCTCAGTAGCTGTTATATAGAGCAGCAGTACTGCAGCTGTTGCGCCATAACACATGATTGGTCGTGTTAAATAAAAGACTTGAACCACTCCACAAACTAAGGGAGTTATTGGAAATACTCCCATAGCGATGTATTGACTGTGATCATAATATCTGTTGCGCGTAAAAGCTCTGTAAAATGCTTTTACGGATGACAGCATCAAATATCCAAACGGAATGCTGAGCAAAATAGCATACAGAAAGCCGTATTCCAAATAGCCGTTCTCATCAATACTAAAGAGATTTTTTGAAAAAATACCAAATATAAGAATTGCGATTGCTACAATAAAAGGAACAGCGTATATAAAAAGTCTCGGCTGCTTAAGAATCTTTGTATTTCCCTGCACAATCTCGCAGTATACAAACCATTGCCAGGACGTGAATAGTAAAAAGATATAGGGAATAATCGTGATTACGTACATTGTAATCTTACTACACTGAAAAACACCGCATTCAAATAATACCCATATCGCATCTGACGCAAAGTAACACATCAAAAGAGTCGTTATCCGTGCCAGAAACAATGTGGATACCTGCTTGTCTACACCTCTTTCAAGAGTAAACAAAACTATACCCAGAAAGACGATACAAGCTATATTCGCAGAAACATAGTTCAAAAAATCTCCCATGTCGCTCCTTAGTTACTCTTTTTCTCTCGAAATGCGCCGCGCAGAGCGCATTTCAGAAATTTCATTTAATACCCCATAGATATATTTTACATTGAAATTCCTGGCTGTATATAATATTGAATGCAAAAACAAACTGTATTTTATTATTTTTTTGTAAACTCATACTGACTACTATTCAATCGGAACACGATTCATAAAAAAGAAGCCAGAACGCGACCATTCCGGCTTCCAATTATTATCGCATCATCCAATTTCTACCTGTCTTCCATCGGAACATATTCCTTGCGGGGTTCTATTGCCATGTAGGCAGGTCGGATAATCTTTCCATTATTCGCCAGCTCTTCCATCCTATGCGCACTCCATCCTACAATTCTTGCAATCGCAAATATCGTTGGGTAAAGTTCCTCCGGAAGATCCAGCATCCTATAAACAAATCCTGAATAGAAGTCCACATTGGCACTTACGCCCTTATACATGGTCCTCTCTCCGCTGATGATCTGAGGTGCAAGTCTCTCGACCATCTCATAGAGTGCAAGCTCATCCTCTTTGCCCTTTTCAACGGCAAGCTTCTCAACAAAGCCCTTAAGTATCATGGCTCTTGGATCAGACTTGGAGTAAATAGCATGACCAATACCATAGATTAGACCGGACTTATCGAAAGCTTCCTTATTAAGGATCTTATCAAGATATGCTCCTACTTCTGCCTCATCCTTCCAGTTCTTGACGTTTGCTTCAATGTCATCAAACATGTGAACAACCTTGATATTGGCACCGCCATGTCTCGGTCCCTTAAGAGAACCGATAGCTGCAGCTATGGTCGAATAAGTATCGGTCAAACTTGAGCTGACAACATGAGTTGTAAATGATGAATTATTACCGCCGCCATGCTCCATATGAAGCACAAGACAGATATCAAGAAGTCTTGCTTCAAGCTCTGTATACTTACTGTCAGGTCTTAAGAGATAAAGGATAGTCTCTGCAGTAGACAGTTCTTCCTTCGGCGGATGAATGATGAGTGAATTGCCCTCATGATAGTGATTGTATGCATGGTACCCGTAGATAGATAAAAGCGGAAACATACTGATGAGCTGAAGTGACTGTCTGAGGACATTCGGAAGTGACACATCATCAGCGTGATCATCGTATGAATACAGCGTAAGTACACTCCTGGCAAGAGTATTCATCATATCTCTGCTGGGAGCCTTCATGATAACGTCCCTTACAAAGCTAGGCGGAAGTGATTTATATATTCCAAGGAGTTTTTCGAATTCAAACAGCTCTTTTCCCGTTGGAAGGCTGTCAAAGAGCAAAAGATACGCGCACTCTTCAAAGGCAAATCTATTGCCTTTAACAGCTGAATCTATAAGCTCATGAACATCATATCCCCTGAAATATATCTCTCCGTCAGCAGGAACTTCTTTTCCGTCAACAATCTTTTTAGCAACAATTTCTGAGATCCTGGTAAGTCCTGTCAGAACGCCCTTACCATTAAGATCACGGAGCCCTCTTTTAACGTCATATTTATAAAAAAGTTCGTTTTCAATAAGATTGGCCTGTCTTGAAAGCTCCGATAGTTCAACAATTTCCGGTGTGTTTTCCGAGTAATACCCCTTACCTAAGTCCATACGCACCTCCATCTTGAATTATTTTAATAAAACTGTCTCTTACCCTTTTCGATAATAAGATTTCCAATGATTAAAACCAATAGCGCAAATAAATAAGTAATAACATGAATATCACTTCTTCCGATAAGATCGAGGAAGATTCCGGTCACACCAAGAAGTACGAGCAAGATTCCCTGAACTGAATGTCTTGGGAAGGCATAGGCTTTAAATGCCTCTCTGTCCTTCATTTTCTGAACATTTACATCAGGTGGGACAATGATTCCGGGCTTAATGACATCATTGATTTTCATCTGCACTGCGTAATACATGATCATAACTCCGCCAAAAATTATGGCGATGTCAAAAATATTATCAAATGAATCCATTTTTTAATCACTCCGCAAGAAATTCCATTACAGCCTGCTGCATCTCTGTCTTATCAACAACCTTCTTGTGACGAATCTCAGCAGTTCTGATTGAAGTAACAGCCTCAGGAATCTCTACTCCTGAAACAGCTGAAAGCTCATCTGCGAGTGCGAAGTCATCCTTGGAATCATCGCCCTTTCCAAGAGCATTCATAACGCTTCTTGTGAATTTGAATGGGCTAGCTGTGCTGGCAATAACTGTAAGAGTCTTATCCCCTGTTTCTTCAACATATTTGCTGTAAACAGCACTTGCAACAGCTGTATGTGTATCCATGAGGTAGCCTGTCTTATCAAAGACTTTTTTGATTGTCTCAAAGGTCTCTTCCTCAGTTGCAAAGCCGCCGAAGAAATCAGCAAGCTTAGCTCTCATATCGTCAGTGATCTCATACTTACCTGTGCTGGAGAGCTGACCCATGTATTCAGCGTCTTTCTCCGCATTATCACCTGCAATATGATAGATAAGTCTCTCAAGATTTGAAGAGATAAGAATATCCATTGAAGGTGAAGCTGTAAGCACAAAGTCACGATTTCTGTCATACTCGCCTGACTTAAAGAAATCGAACAATACCTTGTTGGAGTTTGATGCGCAGATAAGCTTTGCGATCGGAACACCCATATTCTTAGCATAATATGCAGCAAGGATATTACCAAAGTTACCTGTAGGAACAACTACGTTTATAGCATCGCCGTCTGCGATTCTGCCCTCTTTAAGAAGTCTTGTATAAGCAAATACATAGTAAACAATCTGAGGTACAAGTCTTCCGATGTTGATAGAGTTTGCTGATGAGAACTGGAAGCCCTTTGCGTCAAGCTCTTTTGCAAGCTCTGTATCAGTAAATATCTTCTTAACGCCGGTCTGAGCATCATCAAAGTTGCCTTCAATTCCAATTACGCAGGTATTGTCACCCTTTTGTGTGACCATCTGCTGCTCCTGGATTGGGCTTACACCGTGCTTAGGATAAAAGACAATGATCCTTGTTCCGGGAACATCGGCAAAACCTGCAAGTGCTGCCTTTCCTGTATCGCCGCTTGTTGCTGTAAGAATAACGATCTCGTTTTTAACATTATTCTTCTTGGCTGCTGTAGTCATAAGATATGGAAGGATTGAAAGTGCCATATCCTTAAAAGCGATTGTTGCTCCATGATAAAGCTCAAGGTAGAAAGCACCATCAGCCTCAGCCATAGGCGCGATCTCTTCTGTATCGAACTTGGAATCATAGGCATGAGAGATGCAATATTTAAGCTCTTCCTCAGTGTAATCAGTAAGAAGAAGCTTCATTACTTCATAGGCTACCTCTCTGTATTCAAGAGCTGAAAGCTCTCTTAAGCTCTTTTCTAAATGGGGAATGTGATCAGGAACATAAAGGCCTCCGTCTGGGGCAAGTCCCCTTAAAACAGCTAAAGATGCAGGAATCTGACCTTTAGCTCCCCTGGTGCTGCTGTACAAAACTTCCTTTGCCATTGCTTTTACTCCTCATTTATTGTTATCATTAAAATAGGTGATTTGAGAACTGAATAATATTTTTCTCTTTGAGTAATCAGTATACCATAATACGCCTTATAATATCCACCAATATTTTAGCACTTTGAATTACTAAAGTTGTGTATTTTTTAGTTCAAGAGGTAAAGCTGTGGGAAAGCATAAAGCTGTTGGGGTCTACGCTACAAAGCTAAAAGACGGAACACCGTCCTATAGATCATCTATCACCTTTAGGGGCAAGCACATTGCCCTTGGTTCTTATGAAACAGAAAAGAAAGCCTCCGCAGTTTATAAAGAAGCTTCCAAACTCCTTTCAGGTAACTCACTTTCCATCTCAGACTATTCAGAAAAGATGGAGATTCCTTTTGAAAAATACGTATCACTTATAAATTTCAGGGATAAGGGAATGTACATCTCCAATCCCATCTATCTGGAAAAGCATTTTTTCCAGTACTACCTATCTCCCTCTCAGGCCCTTAAATTTGATATTGAAGATCTTTTCTACTATTCCTCTCACAAGATCATGAAAAGAGGCTCTCATTTATTTGTAGCCGACTATGGAAGCCAGCTATCTGTAATGCAGCGCTATGGCATTAAAAGCTACGCTGTATGTGGAAGGGACTATCATTTTGCAAACGATGACCCAAATGATTTTCGCTATGACAATATCATTATCCTAAATCGCTACCGAGGTGTTCGTCAGTTTCCAGAAAAAGGCTTCATCCGCTACAAAGCTGTTATTCACATAAAAAGTAACTATGTAATAGGAAAATACAATTCTGAAGCAGAGGCTGCCATTGCCTACAACAAAGCCGCAGATATACTTATAAAAAATGGGATAAAGAAAAACTTCCAACTTAACTATGTTGAAGAGCTCTCTCCATCCCAATATGCTGATATTTATTTAAAACTAAAGATTTCTCCGACTATCTATGAACTGAAACCATAAATATGCATGTTCCTTGCTGGCACTTGAGGCTTTAAAACAGCCCCATTCTCCAGTCCTTCATTGTATAACGGATAAGAGCTGTAACTCCAACTATAGTCCATGTCACACCTGTTGCAACCCAAAGTCCCCATGCTCCAAGAAATGGAATTGAGCACAAAAATGCAGGGAAAACAACTCTTCCTGTCATCTCCGCAATACCGGATATAAGCGGGAACTTCGCATCTCCTGCTCCATTTAAAGTTCCACGGCATACATATATCATTCCAAGAGGCAGATAGAACATAGACAAAATTCTCATAGCCTTTGATCCAAAAGCAATAATCTCAGTCTCAGAACTATCTATGAATATCTTTACAAGCTGATCTCCAAACAGAGCCATTACGGCAATCATCACTACTGCATAGATTGCCATCATAATAAAGCCGCTCTTAAAGCCCTGCTTTACGCGGTCTCCTTTTTTCGCACCCATATTCTGTCCTGTGAAAGTTGAAAGAGAATCCTGGAGCGCCTTAAACTGCATGTTAACAAGATTTTCAATCTTACTTGTGGTTGTAAAAGCAGCAACAACAATATAGTCAAAAGAGTTTATTACTCTCTGAAGAATAACGAAGGAAAGAGCGATAAGACCGCTTTGAAGTGCCATTGATCCACCAAGCGCGTAGCACTTCTTTATTATTTCATAATCCAGCCCCCAGTCAGATTTTTCTATCTGAAATACCGGATTCTTTAAGAACGCATAAATTATTGAGCCTGCTGCTGAAAGCGCCTGTGCGGTTATAGTGGCAACCGCAAGTCCTACAACTCCCATTCCAAAGACAATTACAAAAACAAGATCCATCAATACATTCAAAAAGCTTGAAACCATCAGGAAGTACAGCGGGGTCTGAGAATCTCCCACGCCTCGCATTATATATGAAATAGTATTGTAAAGAGCTGTTCCGATAAAGCCTATGCAGGTGATCGCCATGTAAATTGCGGCATCGTCAAGGATATCAACCGGCGTCTTAAGGAAATTAGTAAGTACAAATCTCGAAAAGCCGCAGCCAAGTCCGCCAACAAACAACGCAGTCGCACTGACTATAACAAATGCATTTGTTATAACTTTCCTTACGCTCTTCATATCTCCGCTTCCAAAGCTATGAGATACCAAAATTCCAATTCCGGTAGCAAGACCGTTTCCAAGTGCAAAGAAAAGATTTGTTATTGAACCTGTTGATCCTACAGCCGCGAGTGCTTTTGCATCAATAAATCTTCCCGCGATAATAGTGTCCACAATATTGTAAAACTGCTGAAAAATATTCCCCATCATCATGGGAAGCATGAATGAAAGAATTAACTTAGCCGGTACTCCCTGCGTCATGTCTTTGGAGTATTTTCTGCCTAATGCCTGTGCCATTTTTATTCCTCTAAAACCAAATGTCCGGTGACTTTTTTATCTTATGTCACTACAAACTCAAATGAATATATATGCAGTTCCCTAAGTATAAACCAAGCACTCTCAGCAATCAAGTACGAGATTTGGCTTTGGCATATACGCAGATTTACAAAAAAATAATATATATTTTCGATATATTTTTTTTATTTTATCAACTTTAAAGCTTTTGTTCACAATAAAATTAACGCATTGTTATAAACTAATATTTGGTATTATGCATAAAAATAACAGGAGGTCGTCACTTATATGAGTACTAAGGAGAAAAAAGGCGCTACAAAGGCCATTAGCGTAAGAATTTCCGTATTATTTGTATCACTATTGGTAGCCAGCATTCTTATCGCCGAAGGTCTGGTTCTCGGTTTTGGTTATGGTATGGTAAAAGATCTTATCTATACTACTTTGGCCAGCCAGGTTTCTGCAAGTGCTGCTAATGTAAACAAAGAGCTTAATTCTACTTTCTATTACCTCAATGCTGTTGCTGATGCCATCGAGCAAAACGAATATGACAATAATCAGCAGATCATGGATTACATGATGGGAACCATAGGCAGATACCCTATGATTCCAACCGGTGCATATCTCGCACTTAACGATGAAACATTCATCTATCCAAACGCGCCTGATTATGTATTGGAAAATGTCACTCAGCATGCATGGTATACACAGGCAATCGGCTACGACAACAGCTGGTTCTATTACTATGATCAGCCATATTTTGATGATGTAACTGGTAATCTTTGTGCTACCGTTATAAGACATATTCACCTGAAGGATGGTCGTGAAGGATGCTTTGCGGCAGATCTTATGCTCGATAAAGCACAGGATATCTTAAGTGAAGTAACTGTTTACAAGACCGGCGGAGCTCTCATGATAGCACCAAACGGCCTTCTCCTCACATATAGAGATGATCCGAGTCTTTGCGGAGTAAATATATTAGAGAATACTGACAATGCTTTTTTGACAGCAATTGGTAACTATGTATCAGCTCTTGGTGAAGATGATACAGAAAAAGTCACAGCTCTCACTGACGGATCAAATAAATATTATGTTTCAAACTCAATTGTAAGTGGAACAGACTGGAAAGTTGTGCTTTATGTAAAGCAGAACGAAGTACTCTCTACTCTCATTAATCTGGTTGTTATTCTTACGGGAGTTACAATCGTATCAGCTATTATAGTAATCTTCATTATCACTAAAGCACTTCATGGAATGATCAAGAAGCCTGTAACTGCGCTTACAGAAAACATTGAAAAAATTTCTAACGGTGACTTTACAGTTGATATCACTTCTAAGGGTGATGACGAAATTGCTTATATGAACAGAGCAATGGGTGATTTCATTCATGGAATGCGTTCATCCTTAAGTGAAATCAAAGATGTTTCAGGAAGGCTTCTTGGAGATGCCCAGACATCAAAGTCTACAGCCGAAGATCTTGAAGATGCTGCTAATAACCAGTCATCGAGCATGACTCAGATTCGTGAAAACATCGACAACATGGCCAAGGCTGTTTCCGAAGTTGCAGAAAATGCTACAGTTCTTGCTCAGACCGTATCAAGCGTTAGCGATCAGGAAAAACAGATTGAAGATTCCATGAATGATCTGGTTAAAAAGGCAGAAAACGGTCAGCAGGATATGTCCACTGTGGCTAATGGAATGTCTGACATTGTTGATTCCATGAAGGATATGGCTGACGCCGTATCTAACGTTGATGAAGCTGCTGAAAAGATCACTCAGATCATAGACCTCATCAATGAGATTTCTTCACAGACTAACCTCCTTTCACTTAACGCTTCTATCGAGGCAGCAAGAGCAGGTGAAATGGGTAAGGGCTTCGCAGTTGTTGCTGCTGAGATTGGTACACTTGCACAGAACTCTGCAAATGCTACAAATGAAATTTCTGAGATCATCAAGGATATGTCCCAGAAGGTTCATATGCTTTCAGAGAAATCAGAGTCTAATACAGCACTCATCAATAACAGTGCCGAGACAGTTAATACTGCTGCTTCAACTTTCAAAGAGATCACTCAGGAGCTTTCTGAAGCAAACGAAACTCTTATTCAGATGGCTGAGCAGATGCAAAAGGTTAACGACGTTGCAACAAACATGGCTTCCGTATCAGAAGAACAGTCCGCTTCTACTCAGGAAATTGCTGATAACGTAGAACGTGTAACTGAAGCTGCCAAGGGCGTTGCTTCTTCTTCAGAACTTGTTGCAAATGCTGCTTCCTCAGTATCTGAAGCCGTTGATACAATTAACGACAACCTTGAAAGATTCACTATCGGATAAAAAATTTATATCAAGCCTTATTTTCTCATAAATAGAGCCCCTCACTGCAAAAACTGCTGTGAGGGGCTTATTGTTTCATTCGAAAACTATATACGCTAAGCTCACTCCGTAAAGGCATTTTCTGAGCTTTTTATCAGGTTACTTAGCTCCATATCAGAGATATCAAGAACCCATGCCAGCATCGTAACATTGTGGGCATGCTCTTCCACCGTGAATTTAGGACAGGTTAAATAGCTGTCTATTTCATCCAAAAGCTTTGTTCTGATATCTTCCTCTGATCTCATAACCGGTTACCTCGCGTAAAGCAAACTAAATGTTTATTGTTTCTTAGAAGAAATCTTTTTTATCATCTCATCTACAGATGATGGATCTATGGTAAGTACATTTGATGCAAAAAGCGTTTTCATTATCCAGGAAAGTGCTACGAAGACAAGGATTGGAATAATGCAGGCAGTGACTATCATAACTGCCAGAGACTCCATCATACTGCTTATGAAATTTGTTATTTTGTCAATTGTCGTAGTAGTGATTGAAGTCAGATCCCCTAAAAAACCGGTATCCGAATCCCCTTCTATGTCAAGGTCATTGTATTCAGAAATAGTGTTCATGACCTGATCTTCCTGAGTTCTGTAGACCATATCCGAAAGAGTGACGCTTGCAGGCACAATAAGGAAAACTATAATTCCCACAAGGCCGATCTTAGCTGATATTGTATAGAGCTGTTTTTTACCTGATATAACAGCTGCGCAAAAGAGAATACATGCAAGCGGGATAAGAATCCCAAAAGTAATATATCCCGATAGAGTAATCAAGAATTTCTCTAAATATAAAGCGCTCAATATCAAAAGAAAATAAGTTGCAAGTTCTGCTGTCTGCTCTGCCAGTGGTGTACAGATATCACCGGGAAGAAGCGATAAAGTAGCTGATGTTCCTGCAGCTCCACCCGATAAAGTAATCACTGTATTTATCTTCTCTTCCGTCTGTTCAATAGAATGTGAATGATTGTCTGCACTTCCCGCAAACGTGGCAATCCTTGTTATTGAAATAACAGCAATCAGCAAAGCTATTGCTACTATGGCTGCCTTTTGCATATTCATCTTTGTTTGTCCCCCATCTTGAACTCAATTTTATACTCTGAAAATGCAGGAAAATTCCTGATGAAGTTTGTCACCAGGTTCTTAGCCTGAGCATCTGACCTGTCCAGAATTCCGTTTTCAAGAGCCTTCTGTCGTGCTGCATCCTCAAAATCGACAAGAGACATATTGTAATCCTCAAGCTTTATGGGGTTCCAAAGCGACTCTTTTTCCGAATATATCTTAAAAGTATCAGTGTCGATATCTACAGACTGAATCGAGGATTCCGGTATATCAACGACTATTTCTTTCGCATCGTCATCTTTTTTAATACTTATCTTCTCAAAGTCTACTCCGGCGGTAACCTTGCCGTCATAACTGTAGGAAAAACCGGATTCGGTGCTGATGAAATTCAGAAGCTTCTTTTCCTTGGTATATGTCTCAACCTGGGTAAAATAATACTCCTGAGTGATGAGAATTCCCATGTTGTTGAGTCCATCCTCAACCGTTTCAGTGCTGGTGGTGATGATTATCTTCTCTTCTCTTTGCGAAGCCGGTCTATTGCCTACATCATTCCCCTTGGCAAAAAATGTATGGTCTTCCTTCATAAACCCAACGCCGAGAACAATCATGACTATCAGGCTTATGGCAATTATCAAAAGATATATCAGATTCTTTGGCTGCTTAAGATCATCAATCATTTCAGAAATTTCATTCCCCCTGCAAGTAAATTTTTGGCTTTCTGCTCTTTAGTGGCATTATTGCCATAAACAGCGTACTTTCGAACATTTTCTTTTATGACATTCTCTTTAACGACATTCACATTAACTGTAACTTCCTCGTTCTTTTCCGCAAGCTCCTGATTTAACTGGATTATCTGATGCTGCATGCGAAGCATATTGTTGGCCATATTCCTCATTATCTGCAAAACACTGTCCTGATTGTTCTCCATAAATTCAGACATGAGTTCCTCCGTTACACGAAGAATTTTCAGTGTTGAATAGGCAATTATAGTATAAATAGCAGGCTGTCCCGTTAGAAGTCCAAATTCACCAAAGCATGCACCGGGGCCAAGCATTCCTATTAGCACTTCATTCTCAGTGCCATAGCCTGTGTACATTTCCACATGACCTGAAAGAATCTTGTACATATCGAGGTTCGTCTCGCCCTCATTTAATATTACTGCTCCGGCAGGCACTTCATAGATCATATTTCTGATAGTTACACTCTTCTCATCAAAAACACGTTTCATATCTGTTCCTTTCCGCTATATAGCAATTCACCGGCCAATCTGAACTTATATGATCATTTCATTTAATTGAACTTTCAGTAATTTAGACATTTTTTCATATTCTATTATATAAAAAAAAGTTCCTCCTGAGAATTACAGTAAGGAACTTTTATCTTATTTGTATTATCTATCTACGTCGTCTGTCTCTACCGGAAGATGCATAATAAAGTGCTTTATCCGCATACATCATCTCATCTGACTCTTTGAACAGCTCATAGATAGATTTTGTTTTATCCGAGCGATAGCTGTAACCTATGGAACAGCTATACTTCGTTTCACTCACATTGTCTTTAATCCGCTGTATAAGCTGAGTGACATCTCTTTCAGAAACCTTTCTGCAAACGATAACAAATTCATCACCGCCAACTCTGAAAACTGACTGATTGCGCTTCACAGCACGTGAAAAGCAAAGTGCAAGTGTGATCAGTGCCTCGTCACCTGCAGAATGTCCCCCTGTGTCGTTGATAGTTTTGAGACCATTCATGTCAAGCGATAAAAGTGCAGAAATATCTTCAGGATTGTTATATATTTCCGAATAGAAAGCCTGACGATTAAGAACTCCCGTAAGTGAGTCCATTTTTGTCAGCTGCAGGATCATAAAAACATAGTAAACAAATACAGCGATTGCAATATTCAGGCAGAAAATATGAACATAATCTGTTCCAAATACAAACGGCAGCGCCAGTCCCAAAACAAATGAGATGCAGAGAAAAGCAATCGGAATAAACTCTTCCACAGTGTTATTACTGCTTCTTATCAGAATATAAACAAGAAATGCGCAATAAAATCCGGCAACAATAAATGGCAAAAATCCTAGCGGCCCTCGATGGAATGTCCCCTCGCTGTCAACGCTGAACACAATTCCATTGAAAATAGAAACAATATCAATTATTGCAAGGGCTATAGCAGGGACAAATACAAACGAGCGGAACTTTTTGACCAATGTGTAGATGACCTGCGCAATTATAAACGGAGTAGCACTGTACCTGATTGCCATAAGGATTGGTCTTAATATTCCATTACTGCAGGCTCCGACCAAAATGAACTCAATGTAAACGACAATTGATAAAAGAAAGACAGAACCTATCAAAATATACATTCGGTTAATAATCTTTCTTTCCAAGAAAACCGTTATTTTAAGTGCAATCGTAAAAGCCAGCAGGATAAGGATCAGTGCCCAGTTCTCTAAAAAATAGTTCGATATCATTATGCCTCACCTCAAATCCGGTTCCATTAACAGGCTTGCCTTACATCCTATTTTTCATGCAAATATATACACAAATTAGTATATCATGTCATCCCTCCAATTACTATTTGGTTAATGGTTATTTAATGTTTACATTTCTTCAGGACATTTTATAAGCAACGATCAGTTTACCGAACTGAGTTCCCCAGTCTCCCAGGTGATTGATTCGAACAACGTTGTAACCCAGCTTGTCAAATATCTTGTAAAGAGAATTACCTATGACTGTTGTGCGGAGATGCCCAACATGAAAGTTCTTTGCGATATTCGGCGATGAATAGTCGATACAGATTGTCTTACCGCTTCCTGTTTTTTGAACGCCAATGCTTTCCTTTTCAATCGATGCCAAAACTGCCTTCACATATTTTTCCCTGTCTAAAAAGATGTTGCAATATCCTCCTGCAACTTCGATATGGTCGATTCCGAGAGCATCTTTACTTTCCTCTAGTGCATCTTTAATCTGAGTAGCTATAACAGCCGGGTTCTTATGCATAACCTTTGCAAATGAAAAACAGGGTATCGCTATATCTCCCATTGAACTATCAGGTGGAGTCTCCAGTAGTTCATGTATCTGTTCCTCTGCAACCTCCCCAACTACTTTTGTAATTACTTTACATAAATCTTCTTTCATCTTTTCCTTCCTTTCTTTTGTTTTTGGATAAAAAAAGAACCGCAAGAGATTTAGTTATTTCTAAATCCATTACGGTTCTGCATATTACTTATTAACAGCAACCGCACGGCAACAAGACATACGTTCCTGCAACCATGCGATATACTAGCGATGATCACAAGAACTTATGTCTTCTCTGTCTGCGTCTTAAGCTGTTAAGTAATAAAATATTCATTATCATGTCCTCGTTAAATATTGAACTCAATATACACTTATGTATAAATGATGTCAACCATGGGCCATCAGAAATCTAATTCTTTTTCCCTGTCTGAAGGCTCTTCATCTGTTCTGGAATTTGCGAGCTCATGAATCTTTACAAAAGAAATAATCTAAAACTCCCAGGCATTTGTGTGTCTGGGAGTTTATGTTTAAAATGCCGCATTGCACTAGCGATTTATCAGCTAGATCTGATTATCAATCGTACTACCTTTAACATCATTAGACAAGAGACTGAGCCTGTTAAGGATGTTGGTTATCTCAGAATTAACTGCATTTTGAGTATCTTCCATAGATGCACCATCTGAAATAATAGTCGTCTGGATATCTTCGGTATCCATCCTATCAGCCTCCGCACGTTCTCTTCTTGCTATGGCCCGCTTTGTATCAGCACTGGTCCTTTGGCTATCAGCTGCATGTTCCTTGATATTCTCTATCATCTCCTGCTGCATAGCCTCTTTTTCCAGCTTCTTTGCCTCTTCCTTCTTCTCTTCTTTCTTCTTTTCGGATGCCTCTTTTGCTGCTTCTTCGCGTTCCTCCTGCTCCTCATCAACATATTCCACAGCTTCCTGTGTCAAAAGAGCTATCGTCTCGCCATTTGCTGCATCCATAATATCCTCTGCAGCTTCCTGAGCCTTTAGCATATCTTGAGATTTAAGCCTCTCAATCTTCATATCCTTATAACCGGTGATATTAGCCGCCAGCATTGCTTTCTTGTTTTCAACATCCATACACAGCTGACCTTTCTGTTTCAAAAGATCTGCTGAAGCCATTTTATATTCTTCGTTTTCAGTATCTCCACCAAACCGGTCTTGTAATTCCTTTAATTTCTCATCTATTGCAGCAGAATCCGCATTCCCAACACTAATCTCATCCTGAAGACGTTTTATCTCATCTTTAATAGACTGCATCTGAGCATCCAGCTTCTTTTCTCCGCCAAAGGCATCAGAAACGACTTTAAGAGCCTGCTTTTTTGCAAGGCCCTGACGTTGCGCAATTAAACTATCTCCTGTTAGATTTGCCGCTGAAATAGTTGTACTATTCTTATTTCTATTCTGGGATTTAGTTATAGAACCAGTACTATTCTGATCCTGTATTGAAATATCCTGCACCCCTATATTTTGCTGTATCCGTATAAAACACCTCCTTGTGTTGTAAAAATGCATTGTTACAGATTTCATTATATATATCGGATTATTCTTAAAAAATCTTATATGCAGTAATCATTTTTATTATCCTAATCGTTATAATATGTGAGAGGACGCTCAAGGCAGGAAAGGGGGAGTCTCTTTTGACCCGGGAAAAAGCAGTAATCAAAAAAGCCAAGCAAGGCGATCTTTCTGCTTTAGATGAACTAATACGCTTATATTATTCTGAGATCTTCAAGTACTGTTGCTGGCATACCAAGACTCCGGAGCAGGC
>JAEEGL013164809.1_pt1 | contig 18319 bp, 13 predicted proteins | sample 9134231 | NCBI WGS metagenome assembly JAEEGL01 (sample SAMN16246548, study PRJNA631951) | gut metagenome | biome: gut microbiome; feature: rumen; material: fiber-attached | host: Bos | place: Iran: Karaj | collected 2018-10 | reverse complement strand
GGTTTTTCGCTGGAGGCCATCGACCAGATTGTCTTTATCAAGCGCAACGTGGTAAGGGGTGTGACGCAGTTGTGGCAGCCACAGACCATCACCTTCACCCCGACCGACATGGAGTTCATCAGCCATCTCTATGCTATTGCTAAACTGCAGGAGGGGCTTTCCTGTCGTTCCCATTACCAGCAGTTGATGCTCAACCTGCAGCAGGCCCTGTTCTATGCCATGGCCGACCTTGTAAACGAGATTCCCGTGGACGATGATGAGGAGGTAACAGGCAACAAAGACCTCATTTTCAAGCGTTTCCTCCAGCTCCTTGCCAACACGAAAGGACGCATACGCGCCGTCAGTGCTTTTGCCGACATGCTGAACATCACGCCAAAGTACCTCTCCGTGGTGGTGCGTGAGGTCAGCGGCAAAACCCCGACCGAATGGATACAGAACTACACCATCAACATCATTGCCCAGCAGTTGACGCAGACATCTAAGACCGTCAAGGAAATCTCGGTCGATCTCGACTTCCCCAATCCTTCCTTCTTCGGCCGTTTTGTCAAGGAGCATCTTGGTTGCTCGCCTCTGGAATATCGCGAGAAATTCAGTTGATAAAAATAGAACATATTTCAATCAAAAGGAAAGGTGAAACAGAAGGGGGAGAGAACAAATCGGTTTATCTTCAGTAAAAAAATGTGTTTTTGGGGAAACATCAAGTAATTTCATACAGTAAAGTTTAGGTTTACGTTTACCCATGTATATATACATGAATCTATAAACTGAAAATGGAAAACTCATTCACTATGGTTTGGGGTTACTTTACCTTATTTGATATATAAGAACATCTAAACTTAAACCTAAACTTACACCGCAAGAATCCATCCGTTCTTCTTTTAATTGAAGCCAATAATGGCAAGATGAGATGCCAGTTCGTCTAAAGATGTTAAAAAGCAAGAACATTCTGCAAGAAAAACGTGCAGAATGAACGTAAAGTCAGAAGAAATCATTAACTTTGCAATCAAAGTTTGCAGAACGTGCTGTATAGTCGTAATGCAATCTGTGTTCTAACAGTAATGTTTAACAATTAAAATATCGAAAAGTAGTCTAAGTGGCAAAAATGGCTGGAATTATTGAGGAAATCGGGTGCAGAATGTGCAGTATATGCTCATAATGTTTCCCAAATGTTTCCCAGATTCGCCGTAAAGTGCTGATAATCAGTTCCCGTTAGCCGCCGCCCAGGCTGCTGTTGAGGAGTAATAGATGAGTTAATTGCAATGAAGAAATTAGTTTTCATATTTGTTGTTGCCTTCGTTATGGTGGGGCTAAGTAGTTGCAGACGCAATTATAAGGTCAACTATGCGCACGTGGCTGTTGATACGTTACAACATAATGATGTTGATACTGTAGATGAAAGTCTAAATGATCATCTTTACGAGATACCGGAAACACCACGTGATGTTACGGCAGGACAAATTTTGAAAGCCGCAAATAAAGAAGATGCGCGCGAAGCTGAGAAAATCTTCCGCGGACAGGAATAAAAAGAAGAGCGCCTCCTCAATGAAGGCGCTCTTCTTTTTTATTTGTTCTTTTTTTATTTGATTAAGTCGATGGAGCGTTTCAGGAAACGATCCAATGCTTCACCCTTTAATAATCCGTTCTGAAGAAGGGCAAGGTCAATGAGCTGGTGGACAAGGTCATTCTTCTCTGCATAACTCTTGATGAGCTGTTGCTTCTTCTCGTTCTGTTCGTCAATGGCTTTCTGAGTATTGGCCTTATCGTCTTTCTCTTCCTGTGTTATTTCTTCAGGCTTTTTCTTTTCTGTCTGCTGGTTGAGTGCAGCCATACGTGCCTGCTGACCCTTCAACTCGTTTTCTATGGGTTGTAACTCGGAAGACAATTCCGTATTGAAGGAGCCTAAGATTTCCTTAATCAAGCGGTGGTCGCTGTTTAGGACGAGATTGTATGCGTTGGGCATTTGTCCATAGAAGTTCATGCCACTTTGGTATCGGCTCATCTCTTTCATTCGGCGCATCCATTCATTCTGGGTGATGATGACAGGACGTTGCTCCTCACCAAGCGCATTGACCTCGACGATGTATTCTGCTTTCTCAGTCTTTGGCATCTGTGATGAAAAGACGGCTGACAAATTGTCACGTTCATTGTCAGACAAGTTGCTTTTGGGCGTGTCTTCTTTCTGAATGAGGTGATCAATAGTGTCTGCATCAACACGGGTGAAACGGCTCTTCTCAAATTTCTGCTCCAGCGTCTGGATGGTAGGAACGTCAAGCTGACCGTCGAGCAGTAATACAGAGTAACCTTTGTCCTGTGCTGCTTTAATATATGAATACTGTTCGTCTTTGTCTGTGGCATACAGATAGATGAGCTGGTCATTTTTGTCTTTCTGCGTGGCCTCAATGAGCTTGCGATACTCATCGAAGGTGAAGTACTTCCCTTCTGTATCTTTCAGCAGAGAAAAGTCCTTGGCACGGTCGTAGAAGCCCTCCTCAGTGAGGATGCCGTAATTAATGAACAGCTTCAGCGCATCCCATTTCTCTTCATACTGCTTGCGGTCCTCATTAAACAGTGCCTTCAAGCGATCACTAACCTTCTTGGTGATGTAGGTGGATATTTTCTTCACCTCCCGATCGCTCTGCAAATAGCTGCGCGAGACGTTCAGGGGAATGTCGGGCGAATCAATAACGCCGTGGAGTAGGGTGAGGAACTCTGGGACGATGCCCTCCACCTGGTCGGTGACGAACACTTGGTTGCAGTAGAGCTGTATCTTATTCTTCTGCAGTTCTATGGAGTTCTTTACGTGAGGGAAATAGAGGATGCCTGTGAGATTGAATGGGTAGTCAACGTTCAGATGAATCCAGAACAGCGGCTCGTCGCTCATCGGGTACAATGTGCGGTAGAACGACAGGTAGTCTTCGTCTTTCAGCGTTGACGGCTGCTTTGTCCACAGCGGCTCTACATTATTAATGATGTTGTCCTCTTGAGTGTCGACCATCTTCTTCTCATCAGCCGACCATTCCTGCTTCTTGCCGAAGGCCACGGGGACAGCAAGGAACTTGCAGTACTTCTGTAGCAGCTGCTCAATACGGTTTTTCTCCAGAAACTCCTTGCAGTCATCATCGATGTGGAGAATGATGTCAGAGCCTCTATCCACGCGCTCAGCATCATCAAGCTCGTAGGCTGGAGAACCGTCGCATGACCAACGAACGGCTTTGGCATCATCGCGATAGGACTTCGTGATGATTTCCACCTTCTTTGACACCATGAACGACGAGTAGAAGCCCAGTCCGAAATGTCCGATAATAGCGTTGGCATTGTCCTTATACTTCTCGAGAAACTCTGTGACGCCCGAGAAGGCGATTTGGTTGATGTACTTGTCAATCTCCTCAGCGGTCATACCAATGCCACGGTCAGAGATGGTGATAGTGCCCTTATCGGCATCGACGCTGATGCGGACTGTGAGGTCGCCCAGTTCACCTTTGAACTCGCCCTGTTGCTGGAGTGTCTTCAGTTTCTGGGTGGCATCGACGGCATTGCTGACCATTTCGCGGAGAAAAATCTCATGGTCGGAATAGAGAAACTTTTTGATGACGGGGAAGATGTTCTCAGTCGTAACCCCGATGTTACCTTTTTGCATATACCTTATTTATATTTATAATGATTCTCTTTACTGTGTGGGTAATGCAAAAAACGTGCCAAAAAAAGCGGAGCAAATGCCTTTATGGCACTTGCTCCGTCAAAGTATGGATTAAAAAGTAGATTGGCTTAATAGAAAGTTCCTACTTCGCCACGTACCCACTTTGCAAAGTTCGAATACTTAGCCTCGATGTCCTGTCTCTCGTCGCACCAATCGGTCTTGGGATCGACACCAATCTTAGCGGCAACCTTGCCCTTCTTAGCCGTCAGCTCTATCCAGTTTGGAGCTTCAGCAGTGCCCTTGTTCACCTTCAGGACGATGAGGTTGGCATCGTTCTTGCCATTAGCATCCTTGAAATTGCCGGTAATCTCGAAGATGGGCTTCACATAAGCGTCTCTTGCGTTCTTATCGGTGTTCATCATCGTCTTGGTGGTGATGTTCTTGCCGGGGTTAGCCTCAGCGAACTTACCGTGAACCTCAATGCCCTCAAGGGTCAGGGGAAGGGTACCACCTGCAGCGTTCAGACGAATCTTAGCACCGGTAGCGGTCCACTGTACGTCGAATACGACATCGTTGAAGTCGAAGTCAGCATTGATATCACCAATGGTCAAGTCCTCAGCCATTACACGAATAGTAGGATTGAAATCACCGCCGCCAAAGCCGGGGTTACATTCGCTCTTTTCAATGGTTACAGGGCAGTTACCTTCGTTGAAGTCGGGAGCATAGATGTAGTCAGCAGAAGCACCGTTCTCATAGCGGATGAAGTCATACTGACCGCTCTTGCCCTGTGCGAAGTGCTCATCAGCAACGACGGCCATCTTACCGCTATAGGTAACGTTGGCCTCGCCGGTCATCGTCTTTACGACACGGTGAGCCTGAAGCAAAGCGAAGTCGTCGCCGACAGCATAGAAACCGTAATTGGCCTTTGTTGCGTTGAGTGTAGCAGTCCCAGTCACCAAGATGAGTGAGCCTGAACCCATAATGAAGCGGAAAGGACCACCCTCAATACCGTTCGCAGGATTGTAACCAGCTCTGAGGTTCTTCGTAACGATGCTGGCACCAGCGTCGAGAGTGAAATTGGTTGTTGCACCATCGCCAAGGTTGAAGTTGAAGTCCTCGTTAACTGTCAGCTTACAGTTGTTGATAACATCGCAGCTACCAGCGTTGTAAGTGAAGTACTCTGTGGTGTACTGGCCGTTGTTCACCCAAGTGTTATTGTTGCTGTTGATGACGGTCTTGTCGTTGATGGTCATCGTACCGTTGTTCTGCAAGTGTGCGCCACCAGCAGTATTGAAGTTCTCAGCAGTAATCTCACCGTCGTTAACAATCTGAGTGGGACCGTTTGTCACAGCCAGATTGCCGGTAAGTGTTACTACACCACCGTTGCCATTGTAGAGCATACTGGTACCGTTGCCGACAACCTGTGCAGCCTCGATAATACCGTGGTTGTAAATGTTCATACTGTTAAGCCAGAAGTCACCGCTGGTCTTCAGCTTTGCACCGGGAGCAATATAGAAGTTACAGCCTGACTGCAGACCTGTTGATGCGCCAAAAGTCTGTGTGGTGGCACCCTTGATGATCAGTTCTGCACCTTCAAGGATAAAGACCTCAGAATTTGGTCCTACATAAAAGTTCTTTGACGAGAAGTCACACTTTCCGCTGACGTATAACTTTGTGCCTTCACCGCCCGTCCAGATGTTAACATTGCCAGTATATGTCTGGTCAATACGACCAACGCCATTACTGAATTCACCGCGCAGTTGCACGTTCTCGATGTCGGGAACTGCAGCGAGGAACTTGTCGGCAGGAGCATCGCTACCGAACGAGAACTCTGCATTGATGGTGCGGGTTCCACGAGTAGAAGAATCATTGAAACCCCATGTCTGAGTCGGAGCAGGGTTACCAAACTTTTGCTTGAATGCAGCCTCGTACTTGGCCACATTGATGTCCTGAGAGGCATCGAAAGCATCCTCGTTGCTACAACTGGTTGTCATGCCTAATGTTGCAATTGCAGCAATACTACCAATGAAATACTTTTTAACCATAATAGAAATTTAATAGTGAGTTTATAGATTTTCGCTGCAAAATTACTTTTTTTTTTCGATAACTCCAAATTTTCCTGTCCTTTTTCTTATATTATTTACGTAAACGTTAGCAATCAAGTGTAAAACATGCTTGTTCCAAATAATTTGGAATGGAATCTTTGGCTAAGTCGAAAAAAAAGTGTACCTTTGCAAGCTGTGAAAAGAACGATGCAATTAATTGTGGTGCTGCTCTATGCCATTGTGTTACGAGCAGAACAGCCCCAAAACGTTGGAGTAGAGTACTTTGACTCTGTGGAGGTGAGCTTGCTTACATGTGCGCCTCACGAAGAAGTGTATAGTCTCTATGGGCACACGGCATTGCGTTGGCATGATTTACATACAGGACAGGATTTGGCCTTCAATTGGGGTATGTTTAATTTCAGAAAGCCGTATTTTGTCCTGCGTTTTGTCTTTGGGCTTACAGACTATGAGTTAGGCATTTCCGATTTTGAGCCTTTTACGGAATACTATCGTCGTTGGGGCTCTATGGTTTCCGAGCAGGTCCTTGATTTGACGGCCTCTGAAAAGAATAGGCTTCAGAAGATGCTGGCGGATAACTATCTGCCAGAGAACCGCGTCTATCGCTATAATTATTTTTACGACAACTGCTCAACCCGTCCCCGTGACATGATTGAGCGTTGCCTTGAGGGAAGCATTGAATACAGTCGTCGCCAAGACTATGAACCGACATTTCGTCAGATGATTCGTGAGAAAACTGCTCATCATGACTGGGTGACAGAGGGCAACGACCTGCTTCTCGGTGTACGTGCAGATTTGAAAACTACACGTCAGGAACAAGAGTTCCTTCCTGATAATTTACAGTACGACTTCGACCACGCACAGGTGTTAGCCAATAATGGTAGTCGCCGTTCGTTGGTAAAGGACCGTCACGTCGCCGTACGTCCTGGTGTCCAGGTGATAGAGCCCGATTTCCTGCTTTCTCCCGTAGAGGTGGGTATCATCTCGTTGGTCGTTTCGCTGCTTGTCTTCGTTGGTGAGTGGAAACGCCACCGTACTTTCAAATATTGGGATGCATTCCTGATGACAGTAACTGGGCTTGCCGGCTGTGTGTTGTTTGTCATGCTGTTCTCTCAGCATCCAGCGACATCGACCAACCTTCAGCTGTTGCTGATTAATCCTGTCCACCTTTTCTTCCTGCCGAGTGTTCTTCGTCGCCGACCGACACGCTATTGGACGATTCTATTATTCATGGTCGTTCTGCTGTTCGTAGGCTGCGCGTTCCAGCGTTATGCCGTGCTGACGCCATTTTTGGCATTGTGTTTGCTACTTAGATATTGGATACATCAACGAAGTGAAAAATAAGTATATCTATATAACCCTGCTGACTCTGCTCGGTGTTACCCCAGAGTTGTTGGCGCAGAGCAAGATACAATATGCTCCAAGGCTGGTTGTCACTATTGCCATAGACCAATTGCGTACTGACTATCTTGAAGCCTTTGCACCACTTTACGGTACGGATGGCTTTAAACGCTTATTACAAAAGGGTAGGGCTTATCCTAATGCCAGCTATCCTTTCTATCCTGTTGACCGTACCTCAGCCTTGGCATCGTTAGCAACGGGCGTGTCTCCTTATTATCATAGCATTGTCGGTGAGCAATGGCTCAACCGTGAGACTCTTCGCCCTGTCTTTGCTATTGGTGATCAGGTGACGGCTGACAATTTGTCAACATCGACCATTGGCGACGAATTGAAGGTCGCAACGCAAGGTAAGGCCATGGTCTATTCGGTGGCGCCTTCGGCCGACGCTGCAGTCATGAGTATTGGTCATGCCGCTGATGCTGCTTTGTGGATTGATGACACCAAAGGTCAATGGATTACCTCTCAGTATTACTCTAAGGAACAGCCATCTTGGTTACTGGTTTACAACTATTTACACTCTCCGAAGGCCAAAGAAAACGACCTCGTTTGGGAACCGGTTATAGAGCTTTCCGGCACATTCAATTACTTCCAGCACGCTGCGGCAGAACAGAAACCGTTCAAGCATAAGTTTACGGGTAACCATCGTTATTCACAGCTGAAGGCTTCTGGCATTATTAATCAGTATGTGACAGACTTAGCAGCCCATATCGTTACTCAGTCGACTTTGGGCTATGACCGTGTTACGGACCTGCTTTCCCTGACTTATTATGCAGGTACCTATGACCACAAGGCCATGTCCGAGTGTCAGATGGAGTTGCAGGATACTTATGTGCGTTTGGATCGTGAGCTGGCAAAGTTGATTACGACTTTGGAGGGGAAACTTGGTCGCGAACATGTCATGTTTGTGGTCACCTCAACAGGCTATAGCGATACCGAAAGTTCTGCATACGACCAGTACCGCATACCGACGGGAACATTTTACATGAACCGCACGTCGAATCTGCTGAATATGTACCTTGGAGCTATCTGGGGGCAAGGTCGTTGGGTAGAGGCGTGTTATGACAGCCAACTCTTTCTAAACCATCAACTGCTGGAGTCGAAACGTGTCTCCTTGGCAGATGCGGGTCAACGTGCACAGGAGTTCCTCTCACAATTGTCTGGTGTCCGTAATATATATACGGGCGTACAGCTTCTGACTTCTACCAATGAGCAGATTCAGAAGACACGCGCAGGCTATAATCCCTCTCGTTGTGGAGACATCATCATAGAAGTGGCGCCAGGTTGGAAGGTGCTGAACGAAGACATTCAGCAGACACGTCTGCAACGTGCATCGTTCACGCCGTTCCCCATCATCTTCTATGGTGCCAATATACAGGCAGACACTATTCCTGACCATGTGACGATAGACCGCATAGCGCCGACTATTGCCAAGTCCATCCGCATACGCGCACCAAATGCATGTTCTGCAGAACCGCTATTTTGAGTTAAGAATTAAGAGTTAAGAGTTCTTTGCAAGCAAAGCGAGCAGAGCTCGAGCGAAGAGTTAAGAATTAAGAATTAAGAATCAAAAATTAAAATATGAATTTCAACAGTATTTTAAAATCGTTGTTCGGCGACAAATCCTCGCGTGACATGAAAGCCATTCAGCCCTTGGTTGAGAAAGCCAAGTCGTTTACGCCGCAGGTGGAAAACTTGTCGAACGACGAGTTGCGCGCTCGTACGAAAGCTATACAGCAACAAGTCCAGCAGTCGGCCCATGAGCAGAAAGCTAAAATAGAAGAGCTGAAAGCCACCATTGAGCAGACACCCATCGACGAGCGTGAGCCTATCTTCACACAGATAGACAAATTGGAGAAAGAGGCGCTCGAGATTTACGAGAAAGCCCTTGACGAGGTGATGTTTGAGGTCTTTGCTATCGTCAAAGAGACGGCTCGCCGCTTCGCCGAGAACGAGGAGACGGTGGTGACTGCTACTGACTTTGACCGTGAGTTGGCAGCCGATCCGAGAAAGGACTTCATCACTATCGACGGCGACAAGGCCATCTACCATAACCACTGGACGGCCGGCGGTAACGACCTGAAGTGGGAGATGGTTCACTACGACGTACAGCTTTTCGGTGGTACCGTGCTCCATCAGGGAAAGATTGCTGAGATGGCAACGGGTGAAGGTAAGACGCTGGTTGCCACGCTGCCCGTCTTCCTAAATGCCCTTACGGGTCATGGTGTCCACGTGGTGACGGTGAACGACTACCTGTCGAAGCGTGACTCTGAGTGGATGGGACCGCTCTATGAGTTCCATGGTCTGAGCGTCGACTGTATTGACAAGCATCAGCCCAACTCCGAGGCCCGTCGTCGTGCCTATCAGGCTGACATCACCTTTGGTACGAACAATGAATTCGGTTTCGACTACCTACGTGACAATATGGCCACATCGCCTGCCGATCTCGTGCAGCGTGCCCATAACTATGCCATCGTCGATGAGGTCGACTCTGTGTTGATTGACGATGCCCGTACACCGCTTATTATTAGTGGTCCCGTACCCAAGGGCGACGATCAGATGTTTGAAGAGTATCAGCCGCTGGTCGAGAAGCTTGTCGGCGTACAGCGCACTTTGGCTACGCAGTATCTGGCCGAGGCCAAGCAGAAGATAACAGAAGGTAATCGTCTCGTGGAGGCTGGACAGAAGAAGGAAGGCCAGCAATTGTTGGACGAGGGTTTCCTGTCGCTCTACCGTTCTCACAAGGCACTGCCGAAGAACAAACCGCTCATCAAGTATCTCTCCGAGGAAGGTATCAAGGCTGGTATGCTGAAGACCGAGGAGATCTATATGGAGAACAATAACCGACGGATGCCCGAGTGTGTGGAACCGCTCTATTTCGTGGTCGACGAGAAACTCAACTCCTGTGACCTGACAGATAAGGGTACCGGCTGGTTGGCTAATCAGGTGAATGACGCAGAACTCTTTGTGCTGCCCGATATCACCGCTCAGCTCTCTGCCCTTGAGGTGGAGCCTGGATTGACAGACCAGGAGCGTGTTGACAAGAAGGACGAACTGATGGCTCATTACGCCGTACAGTCAGAGCGCGTACATACGCTGCAGCAGCTGCTGAAAGCATATTGTATGTTCAACAAGGATGATGAGTATGTCGTCATTGACGGTGAGGTGAAGATTGTCGACGAGCAGACAGGCCGTATCATGGAGGGCCGCCGCTGGAGCGATGGTCTGCACCAGGCTGTCGAGGCCAAGGAGCATGTGAAGGTCGAGGCTGCCACGCAGACCTTTGCCACCATCACCCTGCAGAACTACTTCCGTATGTACCACAAGCTGGCCGGTATGACCGGTACCGCTTCGACAGAGGCTGGTGAGTTCTGGGACATCTATAAGCTCGATGTCGTCGAGATACCCACGAACCGCCCCGTCATCCGTAATGACCAGGACGACCGTGTGTATAAGACCGCTCGTGAGAAGTACAAGGCCGTCATTGACGAGATTGTCAAGATGCGTAACGCCGGTCGTCCGACGCTGATTGGTACAACATCGGTTGAGATTTCCGAGTTGCTCAGCCGTATGCTCGATATGTACGTCAATCCTGAGACGGGTCGTCGCGAGGGTATTCCTCATCAGGTGCTGAACGCTAAGCTCCACCAGAAGGAGGCTGACATCGTGGCACTCGCCGGTCAGCAGGACGCACAAGGACGCGGTGCCGTCACCATCGCTACCAACATGGCCGGTCGTGGTACCGATATCAAGCTATCGCCTGAGGTGAAGGCTGCCGGTGGTCTGGCTATTATCGGTACCGAGCGTCATGAGAGCCGTCGTGTGGACCGCCAGTTGCGTGGTCGTGCCGGTCGTCAGGGAGACCCGGGTTCCTCCGTATTCTACGTCTCACTTGAGGACAAGCTGATGCGTCTGTTCGCCTCAGAGCGTATTGCCTCGGTCATGGACCGCTTAGGCTTCAAGGAGGGCGAGATGATTGAGAGTCCGATGATTTCGAAGAGCATTGAGCGTGCTCAGAAGAAAGTCGAGGAGAACAACTTCGGTATCCGTAAGCGCTTGATTGAGTACGATGATGTGATGAACAAGCAGCGTACCGTCATCTATGAGAAGCGTCGTCATGCCCTGATGGGTGAGCGTATCGGTATGGATATCTCGAACATCATCTGGGACCGTGTCGTCAATATCATTGAGAACAACGACTATGCCGGCTGCCGCGAGGAGTTCCTGCACATCTTGTCGATGGAGGTTCCGTTCAGCGAGGACGAGTTCATCAACCAGCAGCACGACCAGCTCTGCGAGACAGCCTTCCAGGCTGCCATCGGCAACTTCAACCGCAAGACCGAACGTATCCGTGAGGTGGCACAGCCCATCATCGCTCAGGTCTTCGAGCAGCAGGGACACATGTACGAGCGTATCATGGTACCTATCACCGATGGTCGCCGTATGTACAATATCCCCTGTAACCTGAAGGAGGCTTACGAGAGTGAGTCGAAGACCGTTGTCAAGGAGTTTGAGAAGGCCATCCTGCTGCACCTCATCGACGAGTCGTGGAAGGAGAACCTGCGCAAGCTCGACGAACTGCGCCACTCTGTACAGAACGCCTCTTACGAGCAGAAGGACCCGTTGCTCATCTTCAAGCTGGAGAGTGCCAAGGTGTGGGACGAGATGATCAACGAGATGTACAACCGCATCACGAGCATCCTCACCCGTGCCCAGATTCCTGAGATGCAGCAGGTGCAGGAGGCTGCCCCCGAGCAGCATACCCAGCGCCAGCAGTACACGGAGTCGAAGCAGCAGTATGGCGAGGAGCAGCTTAGCGATCCTAACCAGCGCGCCGCCGCTCAGCACGATACCCGTGCGCAGCAGAACCGCACGCCGCTTATCAAGGACAAGCTGCCTGGACGTAACGACCCGTGCCCTTGCGGCTCAGGCAAGAAGTTCAAGCAGTGTCATGGCCGAGGACTGGTTTAATTGACAATTGAAGATTGAAAATTGAAAGTCGCAATTAAGCGAGAGCAGAGCCAAGCTTGCTTGAGCTATGCCGAGCGTGAGCGATTTCGATGCGAAGCATCAAGATTGAAAAATATGATAACAATTGACAATCTTAAGAAGCAGTTCGGCGAGACAGTGGCTTGCGACATTCCGTCGCTCACTATCGCCGATGGTGAAATAATCGGTCTTGTCGGCAATAATGGTGCCGGCAAGACCACTCTTTTCCGACTGATACTCGACTTGCTGAAGGCCGACGAAGGCCATCTTTCTATTGACGGCGTCGACCCCAGCACTAGTGAGTCGTGGAAGACTATGACGGGTGCCTATATCGACGAGGGTTTCCTGATAGACTATCTGACGCCCGAGGAATACTTCCAGTTTCTGTCGCGAATCTCGGGCATTTCCGACATCAGCGACCGTCTTGCGCAGTATGAACGTTTCGCTGGTGGCGAAGTCTTCGGACAGAAGAAGCTGATTCGTAACCTCTCGGCAGGCAACAAGCAGAAGGTAGGCATCATTGCGGCTCTCGTGTCTGAACCCCGTCTGGTCATTCTTGACGAGCCGTTCAACTTCCTTGACCCGTCAAGTCAGAACATCCTGAAGCATGTGCTGACAGACTATCATCAGCGTACTGGAGCCACCCTGCTTATCAGTTCGCACAACCTGCAGCACACCATCGACATTTCCACACGTGTTGTGGTTCTTGAGCGCGGCACCATCGTCATGGACGGCGCCGAGCGTCAAGAGTTGGAGCAATATTTCGAAGTGGAGTAGGCGTTTCCGCTTTTTTAAGCTTCAATAATTCCCTCCTCCATCCATTGCATGGCCATCGTCTTTACATCTTGTAGGGCGGTGGCCATGTCAACTTCGTACTCCTCGCAGAGCATCTCGGCAAGGTCCTCGTATGTAAAGTCACGTCCCTCGGTCTTTCTCCATAGGTAGGATGACGACTCGTTCATGGAGATGATCTTTGAGAAGTCGACATTCTCAATACCTTCGGCGACGATGACATGCTCGCCACAGATGTCGCGCAGTTTGAATCCTTTCTTTTGTCTCATATGGGGTTACTTTCTTTTGAATCGGTTCGGGATATGCGGATTTAGTATGAAGAGCAGATACCGACGCACTGGCCGTAGCCGCTTCCAGAGGGCGGAGTAGAGCTTCCACTTCATGCCATTGGTGCTGTCGGGCATCGTGCGCCCTTTGCGGTAGAAGCCGATTGCTTTTGCACAGATGTTTTCTGCCAGACAATGTTCAGGGGTTATGTTGCCGTCGCCAAGTAGTGTGATCTGCTTTCCGCTAATGGCCACGATGCGGTGTAGTACGTAGACCCCCTCTCTGACTTCTGCCAGCACGACGTCATCTACGCTGATGTTTTCAGGTGCAGCCAGCAAGGCTTTGTCGCGCCCGTCTTTCAGGAACGGACGCATACTGTGGCCGCGAAGGGGTAGGGTGATGCTGTGACCTTCGTTGATGAGCGCCTTCACGTGTGGCAAGAACTCCGCATTGTCGACCTGAAGGGTTGTTATGGTGCTATCGTTGACTGGCATAGGCGTGCGGCTGCCTCGTCGGGCAGACAATGTAACGTGTAGATGGGTGTCGTACTGATGATTGTGGTCAGTGAGTTGCAGAGGTTGTCGTTGATGACGCTGTCCCACATCATGGATGAACAGGCGGGTAGGAGTGCGGCAAATGTCTGTACGGGTCCCAACTGTTCAATGCTATTGGCAGAAGCGCGGCTGATGTTGACAATGGCACCTAACGGGCGAACGATATTGCGATAGCAGGGTGTCTTGCCGCTCCAGGGCGACCCGTATATATAAGGTGTACCGTCAATGATGCGGATGACGGGATTGTCGTCGTTCATCAGTTCCGTGCCCTCGATGTGCTGGAGCCATAGTGAGGAATGGGTGCTCTTTCCGGTTCCGCTTTTGGCAATAAATGGATAGCCGCAACCGTTGTAGGCAACGCATGAGGCGTGTATGAGCAACGTCTGGTAGTGGCTGCCTGCGAAAGCATAGCATAGCATCAGCGCGTTGTTCAGCCCGAACTGGCGCATCGTCACGTCGCCGTTCAGGGCACATCTGCATTCCGAGAAGTCGGCATTGGCTATGAGCAGGCAGCAGTCTCGGTCTTTGGTGTCGCGTATGATGAACTGATAGCCTTTGTCGGGTAGTTGGTAGACCAGGGTGTTGCCGTTGCCGGTATCGAAGTTCCTGAGGAGTTTGCGCTCCTTTTCGGGTTGAAGCGTGTCGTCGACGCAGAGTGTCAACAAGGGCTTGACGGTCTCCGCCGACGTCCATCTGAAGGGGGCGAACGACGGCAGCAGGCTGATGTCGTTGATGTCAGACGGTGAAAAGCAAATGCCGACCACATGGCCGGCAATACTGAATAGGTGGTTGCTATTCATTGGTACTCTCGCTCATGTCGACAGTCTGGAACACGAAGTCTGACAATGGGATGACGCGCAACTCATACAGGCTTTTCCTGTTGGCGGCATCTTTCTTTTTCAGCTTCTTCGTACCGATGGTGTAGAGGCGCTTCATCTTCAGGTACTCCTTTTCCAGCTTCTGGCGGTCCCGGTTGTAGAAGACGATACAGGTGCGGTGGGGCATTTTCAGCTTGTCGGCCAGATAGTCGCGCAGCTGGTATGAGTAGTTCTCGCGTCCGGCCATCAGTTCGCTCTTCTGGTCTATCCAAACATTGTCTGTAGCCTGGATCTCAGTGATGTGAACAATGCTGTCGTTGAACGATGCCGCAAAGCCAAACATATACATCTTGGGTACGCTGATGTTTTTGGCCGTCAGACTGAGTGTCTGGGCTGCCACGACGAGCATTGCGGTAATGGTGAGGTATCTAAATAGTTTCATTGTCCTAAATATGTTTTTAGCATTTTGTTCTTAGTACTGTTGCGCAGTCTTCGAATAGCCTTTTCCTTGATCTGTCGGACGCGTTCGCGGGTCAGTCCGAACTTCTCGCCGATTTCCTCGAGCGTCATCTCGGGCTGGTTGATGCCGAAGAAAGCCTCCACGACGTTGCGCTCACGCTCGTTCAGCGTCTTGAGGGCAATCTTGATCTCGGCCTGCAATGACTCCATCACCAGTTGGCGGTCAGCCATAGGAGAGTTCTCGTTGACCATGACGTCCAAGAGCGAATTGTCCTCGCCATCGGCGAAGGGAGCGTCAACGGAGACGTGGTGGGTGTTGGCCGTTATCGCCTCGCCGATTTTCTCCATCGGCAGGTCTATCGTCTCCGACAGTTCGTCAATATTCGGTCGGCGCTCGTGTTCCTGTTCGAACTTGCTGAGTGCTCGGTTAATCTTGTTGACAGCTCCTGTCTGGTTGAGCGGCAGACGGACGATGCGGCTCTGGTCTGCTATGGCCTGAAGGATGGACTGACGAATCCACCACACGGCGTACGAGATGAACTTGAAGCCTCGCGTCTCGTCGAACTTCTCTGCCGCCTTGATGAGTCCGACGTTGCCCTCGTTGATGAGGTCGGGCAGGCTCAGTCCTTGATTTTGGTACTGCTTGGCCACGCTGACAACGAAACGGAGGTTGGCTTTCGTCAGCTTCTCCAGCGCCTTTTTGTCACCCTTTCGGATGCGTTGCGCCAGTTCCACTTCCTCCTCCGTTGAAATCATATCCTCCCTGCCTATTTCCTGCAGGTATTTATCCAGAGAGGCACTCTCTCTGTTGGTTATGGATTTGGTGATTTTCAGTTGTCTCATGGTTGTTTAGTCATTAGCATCGGGCAAAATTACACGAAAAAAACGAAACAGCCAAAGAAAAAGGTGAAAAAGTTAACTTCTTCACCTTTTCTCATTGTTTTCGCCTATGGATTATTCGTTCTCCTCGAGCGGCACGGCGAAGTAGCCTTTCTTGCCCGTTGGGTAGAAGCCTTGGATGTAAAGCACCTGGTCTTTGGCGGTGCTGGCTTCCTTGACTGCTTTCTGCAGGTCTTCTATCGACTTGATGCTCTCGTCGTTGACGCGCTGGATGATGAAGCCCTTCGGTATGCCGGCTTCCTTCAGCTTGCCGCCGTTCACCTTCAGCACCTCCAGACCGTAGCCAATGTTCATCTGTGCCTTCTGCTGGTCGGTGATGGCGCGGAACTGTCCGCCCAGCACATCGATGTCAGCATTTTTCACAACCTTCGTGTTGCCTTGCTCGTTCTTCAGCGTCAGGGTAGCTGTCTTCTTCGACTTGTTGCGCAGGTAGTTGATGGTAATCTTGTCGCCAGGACGCTTCTGGGCGATGACGTTCTGCAGCTCGCCGAACGACTTGATCTTCTGGCCGTCGATGTGGGTAATGACGTCGCCTTCCTTCAGTCCTGCTTCGGCGGCGGCACCGTCGTCAACGACTTCGGCAATGTAGATGCCTTCCATCGTGCCGAGGTCCACCTCCTTGCCTTTCTCCTTCTCGCTGTCCACGTAGGCGTTCACGTCGCTACCCTTGATGCCTATCATGGCACGCTGCACGTTGCCGTACTTCTTCAGGTCGTCCACCACCTTATTCATAATAGTCGTCGGAATGGCGAAACCATAGCCGATGTTAGTGCCAGTCTGCGAGTAGATCATCGCGTTGATGCCGATCAGCTCGCCTCGGGTGTTGACGAGTGCTCCGCCTGAGTTACCCGAATTGATGGCAGCATCCGTCTGAATCATCGACTGCACGCCCTGTCCCATCGTGCGGGCCTTGGCGCTGACGATACCAGCCGTGACGGTGTTGTTCAGTCCCAGCGGATTACCTACGGCCAGCACCCATTCGCCCACCTTCACGTTGTCGGAGTTGGCTATCTGGATGGCAGGCAGCTGCTTGGCGTCAATCTTGATAAGAGCCAGGTCCGTCGTAGCGTCGGCACCGATGATGCGTGCCGAGTACTCCTTATTGTCGTTCAGCGTCACCGTCAGCTCGTCGGCACCGTCAACGACGTGGTTGTTCGTCACGATGTAGCCGTCGCTAGTGATGATGACACCCGAGCCGGCAGCCGTGCGCTTCGGCGTCTGAACCTGGCGCTGGCGGCGTCCGCCGTTGCCACCTTGTCCGCGTCCGAAGAAACCGCCGAAGGGGTCTGAGAAGAAGTCTTCAAACGGGTCGCTATACTCCACCGTCTGAACCTTCGAGTTCTGCGTGTTCTTGATGTAGACAACTGCCGGCAGAGCCTTTTCTGCTGCGTACGTCAAGTCTACAGGCTGACCGGGAGCGGGTGCTGCTACGGCCACGGGCTCAGGCTCGGGCGTGGCGGCGGTGGTCTTGTTGAATGCTGCTACCGAGAAAACAACAGCTACCAGACAGGATGTCGGTACTGCAATGTTGAGAATCTTTTTCATATTCATATTCATTTGTTTTTAATAAATAATTTAAGTTTCGCATGTTTCACAAGCTCCACTTTCAAGGGGCATGGGGCAAGGGGCAAGGGGCAAGAGATTACCTCTTCCGCTCCATTTCTGCCTCTTTTTCACCGTTATTTCTATTCTCTTGCTCCCTGCACCTTGCTCCTTGCCCCTTACGAGACTGAGCGTGCGAAAGTTGAGTTAATAATCGTTTTCGTGATTCTGACTGCAAAATTAGTGGCAAAGTTTAATATACTGACAAATTGTCATAATTATTTGTCGCTATTTAACACTTCGCCCGTCGTTGTTAACGCCGCTTTGCGTTTAACACTTCAATTCTTAAAAGGTAGATAAAATTAAGAAACAGTCGTGTTTTATTTGCTTATATGGAACTATTGAAGGCAAGTACACAGTAGGGTCGGTTCCGCTGTGCACTTCGCGCGTTACAAAGTGATATCGTGACGCTCCACTTTTGATTCTTGTCTTCTGATAAATCACCAAAATATCAAAGCTATTGCAAGAACTGAAGTAGATAGTTCACGCCGTTCGGCGTGGGCATTTACTCGTTTAAGCAATATAGGCGTTTGGCGATACCTCAGAAGACGTAAGCGAAGTAAACTGCTCACGTTTTTCTTTGTACCTTTTTGAACGAATAACCTTTAAACAAATACAAACTATGATGATATGACTGTATTTAGAGACCTCTAAACAACCATAAACAATGAAAAACACATAGAGATAAACCGCTGTATATCAATTACTTTTAGATTTTAACACTTCGGACTTGCTTTTTGGTGGTTCTCAAAAATCCGCTTACCTTTGCAACGCATTTCTACCGCGGAGAATTTTGAGGGCTTTTATTTTGCCATCTCGTGGACAGGGTTGACAAAGGTT
>JAEEGL012779134.1_pt1 | contig 18319 bp, 10 predicted proteins | sample 9134231 | NCBI WGS metagenome assembly JAEEGL01 (sample SAMN16246548, study PRJNA631951) | gut metagenome | biome: gut microbiome; feature: rumen; material: fiber-attached | host: Bos | place: Iran: Karaj | collected 2018-10 | reverse complement strand
TGGATTTATTGTTGTTGTATTATTTTCTATTATTGGATTTTTTAAAGCATTAAATTCTTTCATTGTTAATGTTGATATTACTAATATTCCATATAATAAAAATGATATTATAAACATTATTCCTATTGATAATACTGTTGTTTGGAAGTAATTTTTAGAAAATAAAGACATAAATTTATTATCTTTATTTTTTTCTTCTTCTTCATGTCTATTAATTTCTTCAATAAAATCTTCTTTTTCTTCTTCAGTTAATTTTTCTTCATTAATACTAACTAACATATTATTTAATAATTCGAAAGCATTTTCATTTTCATGTTTCATTAATAAATATCTTGGACTTTCATAAAAGAAATTATCATTTAAAATCAAAGCTGCAATAACTAAACTATTTAAACAAAACATAACATATTTCATTTTATCAGTTTCAAAATTAGGCATACCAATTAACATAAAAATTGCATTACAGCCTTGTCCAACACTAAAAAAAACCCATATAGAAGTTAAAATAAAAGCTCTATTTTTAGTAGGTAAAAATTCACTTAAAGAATTTAATGATATTGGAACAATTAATCCTAAAAAAAATCCAATAAAAAATCTAGAAATTGAAAAAACAATATAATTAGGAACAAAAGATAATATTGTATGAAATATAAATAAAGCAATATATGAATTTACTACTATTGTTCTTCTTCTAAATTTAGTTAAAATATATCCTGTGAAATAAGAACCAAAGGCTACTCCTAAAAAAAGAATACTTGATATTATTTGAAGTTGAAAATTTGTTAAATCGTAAAATTTTTTTATTGGAATTAAAAATAATGCCATTAATGTCATTTCACATCCATCTGCTGTTATTCCCATTGATATTGCTATGAAAACTAATAATGTTATTGTATTAAAACTATATTTGTTTAAGATGTATTCTATTGTTCTTTTATTATTTTTATTTTCTTTCATATTTTTAATGATTATTTATAAATTATTAATTTAAAAAAAAATTATTTTATTTAAATATTGTAAAAATATTTTGTTATAAATTTTAAATTTAAATTTTTATTTTCATTTTAATAAAAATATTTTAAGATAATATTTTCATAATATTATATTTAATGATAATTCTTTAAAAATATATATTATATGATTAAAGTAAAACTTTTATAAATTATTAAAAATAATAATTAATAGGAATAATTGGAAAAATAAATAAAAAAATATAATTTAATAAAACAGACATGGAAAACAATTATGTTCATATAAATTTCCAAAGATTGAAATCAAACTCTAATTCTAAAGAAAGAAAAGAAAATACAAAAAAATCAGCATTTTCAAAAATATATTCAAAAAAAATAATAAGAAATAATAATAATTCTTTATTAGGTAATAGTTCAATTCAAACATCATTTTCAATTTTGAATACTATACAAAATCAAACATTACAAAACAGACAATATGAAAATTCAATTTTAACAACAAATTATAATACAGTTTATAATAGAAATTTATATAATAGTTTTTTAACACAACAATCTTTTTACTATCCAATAGAAGAAAATAATGAATTTGTAAATTTAATAAAAGAATTTAAAAATTTAATTGATAATGAAGATTTCTCTAAATTTTTATTAAATGAAGATATTGAAAAAGAAAAAAAAGAAAATTTAATATCTTATATTTCAAATTTAAATAATAAGACAAATCAATTACAAAATGGAATTCAAAAAGAAAAAAAAGATATTGAAATAGAAAAAAATTTAAATAATTTAAATAATATTAAATTTGATGATTCAATTAATACTTTATCAGACCAAAGAATTAATATTTATAATAAAATTTTTTCAACTATTTTTAATGCATTAAAAGAACTTGAAAATACAGAAATCCCAAAAAAAATAATAATTCCAAAATCTTTTAGTTCAAAAACAATATCAATAAATAGTTCAAGAAGTAGTTCTTCAGATGAAAATATAATGTTAAGAAAAAGTATTAATTCTGGTTCAAATAAAAATATTTTGAATATTAATGAAGATATAAATAATAATAAAGGTAATGATATTGATTATAATATATATAAATCAAAAAAAAATATAAATATTGATGAAGAAGAAATTGAAATTAATCAAGTTAATAAATATTCTTTTATAATTGATAAAAAAGATAATGAATATAAAACTCCAATTAAAAAAAATGTTTTTACTATTGAAAAGAAAAATAATAATAATTATTTAAAACAAAAGTCTATTGAAGGAACTGATGATGAATTTGATTTAGATTTATCTGATATTGATGAAAATGATGATAAAACTAATTCTGGTGATAAAAATATTTCTTTGCATCAAACACCAAATCGAATGTCTAAAAATATTATTTCTTATTATAAATTTCAAAATGATAATGATATTGTATTTAAAAAATAAACAATTTTTTTTATTATTTATAGTATATGGTAATTTTTTATTTATATATTTTATTTTTTGAAATTATTATTATACTTATTATTAATTATAATTTAATTTTTTGATTTAAATTTCTAAATCATTAAAAAAAATTGTTATATTTTATAAAGTTCATTTTAAGTATTTATCAAAAAATGAAAAAAAAATGATGTTAAAATTTATTTTTTCTTGTTTATATATTGTAATAATAAATTTCTTTCTTTTTTATTTTGTTTAATTTACTATTTCCTTTTTATTATGAATTTTATATATTTTCAAATCATCAATATAAATTTTTAAATTTGTGAATAAAAATTAATTAGATTTATCAATGGTCAATAATTTTACAATATCTCTTATTTTAGAAATTAATCAAATATAAATTTAAAAATTTAAATAAATATTATATTTATTAGAATTAATTTTACTTTTTTAATATTTTGATATATATTAAAATGATAATTGAAAAATATTTTAAATATTCATATTCATTTATATAAAAATAAAATTTATTTTATATATTTTTCACTTATATAAAAATGAATAAATAAAACAAATTCATTATTAATTATTTTAAAAGCTTTTTTTTTAAATTAAAAAAATAATTATATCCAATAAAAATATGAATACAAACCCTCAAATCTCATCATTCCCAGAAAGTATAACAAACAAATATCAAATATTAGAAGAAATGGGTAGAGGAGCCTTTAGTAATGTATATAAAATCCAATCAAAAATAGACAACAAAATTTATTGTTTAAAAAAATTAAACTTAAAAAAAACAACAAACAAAACAAACGAAATAAACATATTATCAAAATTATCTCATCCAAACTTAGTAAAATACATAACAAGTATTCAAGATAAGGAAGGAATATACATAATAATGGAATTTTGTGAATATGGAGATTTATATTCACTTCTTCGTTCAATTCGAAAAAAAAAAGTATTCATAAACGAAGATATAATTTGGGATATTGCATATCAAAGTTTATTAGGTTTAGAATATTTACATAATCAAAATATAATTCATAGAGATATTAAATTATTAAATATTTTCATGTCAAAAGATAAAATAATTAAAATTGGTGATATGGGAATGAGTAAATTATTATCAAATAAAGAAATGAAAATGAGTCGTGTTGGTACTCCATTATATTTAGCACCTGAATTAGTTAAAAAAGAAAAATATGATTTTAAAGCTGATATATGGTCACTTGGTTGTTCTTTATATCATTTATCTAAAACAGTTCCTCCTTTTAATGATGAAAATTTAATTAGATTAGGTCAATTAATTGTAAATGAACAACCATCTTCTCTTCCTGATTGTTATACTCTTAAATTAAATCAATTTATTATGAAATTAATGACTAAAGATAAAAATAAAAGACCTTCTGCAAGTGAAGCTATTGATTTAATTCCAGATAGAATTAAAATTAAATATAATAATAAACATCATAATTATTATAATAATTTAAAAAGTAATAATATTAATAATAATAATAATAATAATAATAATAATAATATAATAAAAGATAAAAATAAAAAGAAAAAAAATAATAATGATGATAATAATTTAGAAAGTACTGGAAATTCTTCTTTAAATTATAATAAGAATAATGGAAATTTACAAAAGAAAGAAAATGTTATTTCTGCTGGGAAAACTTTTTATAGGTTTTTTAAAAATTTTCCTGAAAAAAAAAGAAATTTACAAAGTAGAAGAGGATATAAAATTATTTCTATAAATAATATTAATGAAAAATTTGATAATATAAATAATATTAATGATGATGGAATAAATAATAAAAATAGAACTCAATTTAATTTTTTTAATGCTAAATTAATTTCTTCTAATTTAATGTCTAAATCAATGAATAATACTCAGGAAGGTTTTTTTAAAAGAAATGATTCAGCAAATAATAATCAAAATTTAATTTCTAATAATAATTTTTATTCAACAAAAGAAAAATTTTTTGATTCAAAAAATTATAATTTTCTTTTAAATACTGAAAATGATGAAATGAAAGAAGATATTAATAGTAATGTTTTAAGAATTAATCAAGAAAATTTAAGAAATAAAAGATTAAATTCTTCAAATAGTAAAAAAGAAAAAAATAAAATTAAAAATGAATTAAATATAAATAAAAATCATTATAAAACTGAAAAGATAAATAATAAACCAATTGTTAAAAGTGAAGATTTTAATATAAATAATTTAGGAATTATTGATAATAAAAATAATACAAATTTAATTTTTCCTATGATAAAAAATAATAATATTCTATTGAAAGATAAAAAAATTAGTTCTAAATTTTCAAAAATGAATAGAAATAAAATAATACAACAAACTGAAAATTCAGGATTTAATTTATTTAGAAAAAATTTCAAAATTATACCAAATAAAATTTTAACAATACATGATTTAAAATAAAATTTATACACATTTATTATATATTTATCTTTGAAAAAAAGATTACTATGTTTTAATAATTAATAATTAAATTATAAATATATTAATTTAATTTCCTTTCAAATATTTATTAATTTTAATATTTTTTGAATCATTAATACCACTTAATTGATATGGACTTATAGAAAATAAGTTTGAATTAGTTTTTGTATCAGTTGTAATATGATATCTATGATTAGAAGAATTTTTATTAAAATTCTTTTTATTTCTTGATTTTAAATCAATACCAGAGTCAAGAGATATTAAATTTTTTATTTTAATATTAGGTAAAAATTTTTCATTATTATCATTATCATTATTTTTATTATTATTATCATTATTTTTAATTTTAATTTTCTTTTTAATTTTAAATAATTTATTACTTGAATCATTAGTAAAGTTACTATTATTATTATTATTTATAATAATATTACTTAAATTTAAATTATTATTATTTCTTACAGAGCTTGGTAAAAATTTTAAACTTTCTTTATATAATTGAATTAATTCATATTTATCATTAAATTCTTTTTCAATTTTTTTACTATTATAAAATTTTTCTGTTGCAGTTCTCGGTCTAACTTTTTTAATTGGAAGATAAAAAAAAGGCATTTGATTATATAACATCATTTCATCTTCATTTAAAAAAATTTGAGAAATTAAATTTCGATAATCATAATTCTTTTCAACTTCAGTAACAAAAATTGAAGGTTTTGTGATTAATTTTTTTTTTGAATTTATCTTTTTTAAATCAACAGGTCTTAAAAAAGGAATAATATCTAATTCTAATCGGTTTCTATAAATGGGATCTCTTTCTGAATTAACTGTTATTAAACTTTTTATATGTTCATAATAATGATTTCCATTTTTTATTTCTTTATTAACCTTTGATAATGCTTGAACTCTCCAAAAACCTCTTTGAGATGAACTTGCAATTCTTTTTATATTTTCATAATTTGTTTTTAACATTTTTTTTCTAAAAAAAATAAAAAAAATTTCAAATATTTAATAATTTATAATTATAATTGCTTTAAAAAAATAAAATAAAAATATAAAAAAAAAATGATAAAAAACAATTTAAAAAAAATTTAAAAAAATTAACTTTAGTCATTACAATTTCTTATAAAAAAAATATAAAAAAACCTAATTTCATTTAAATTAAAATAATCCATATAAAAAAAAACGACAAAAAAAAAAAAAATTTAATTATTCAACCTTTTGTTTCTCAATAACACTTTCAGTATGTCCATCTCCAAAAATATAAATAGTCTTAATAACAATCATTTCTCTTCCATTTTCAATAACAAACTTTTCACTTCTATTCATTTTAATAGCCCCTTCAGGCCAATCTTTATAATTTTCATCATAATCATCATCATCTCTTTCAATTTCAACAACTTTTTCATCTCCATCATTATCAATATAATTATTATCATTATCATTATAATTATCATTTTCAATTTCAACTTCATTATCATTCATATTAATATATTTTAAACCATCCATATCAATTCCATTTTTATTAAAATTATTATTATTATGTCCCATAAATTGATTTCTTTTCATAGAAAATAAATTATTAAACTTTTTATCAATATTATTATTATCTCTTTTATTACTAGAAATAATAGAAGTATCTTTATTAAAATTTTTCCCTGAATCTCTAGTATAAGTTCTCGTATCATAAATCATTTCTCTTTGTCGATTTTTATACTTTAATTGAACATCAAGTGATATAGTTTCATCAGGTTCAAAATAATCTTCAGCAAAATCAATAACAGTACAAACTTTATCAGAAGGTAAAATTCCAGAAGCAATACCAACAGTTTTTAATTTAGGATTAAAAATAATATTTCTATCAATTTTATTATCATCATCATCACCTAAAATAAAATTAATAACAATAAATTCTGGATCAAACATTCCATAATCAATTAATTCATATATTTCTCCAAATGGTGTTCCATTTGAATGCATTCTATTAAAAAGAGAATATCTTGGATTATTTAATTCATTTTCATTAAATCCATCATGCATCATTAATACATTTAATAAATCATTACAACCATTTGATATACTTTCATTATATGTTAATCCTTCTAATGGTTTTTGTTCTTTTAGAAATTCTATTGAATTTTGTAAATTTATATTTAAATCATTATATGTGAATGGAACTGATTTTATTAATATTGTGTTTTGGTCTTCTGAATCACTTTCGTTTATTAATTTTTGAATATTTTCTAATTTTTGAAGAAATTCTTGAGGATGCATTCTTGCATAATCTATTTCATTTATTATTGTTAATGCAAATGCAGAAAAATCTTTTATTTGTAATGCTGGGTTGTTTGGAAGTGGTTTTGATTTGTTCATTTTTTTTTTATATTCAGATTTAATTTTATTTTAATTTTTTAAATTTTAATTTTTTTTAATTGAAAAATTATATTTTATTTTTTTTTATTATTAATTTGTTTCAATTTGATAAAAATTAATTGTTCCTTCTGTTGAAAATGAATATAATTGATATTTTTCAACATTTATTTTGTAAATACCAATAATATCACTATTATGTACTTCCTCAAAAGTTTGAATTAATTCATATTTATCTTTTCTATATATTCTAATATTGTGACATTTACCTCCAGTTAAAAAAAAATCATCTAATACACAAATACACCAACAATTAAAGTCATTATAAATTTGAATTAAAATTTTTAAATCAATTAAATTAATAATACTTAAATTTGTATCACCAATAATTACTCTATTATAATCTAATAATTTAATACATTCTGAATTATAACATTTTATTTCTTTAAAACTGGAAATAATATTATAAGTAATATAATCATAAAAAATTGTTCCAGCATTTCCAGAACTAACTAAATAATTATATTCATTTATTATTAAAAAATCACAAATTCCACTTTCTTGTGGTAAAGTTGTAATATTTTGGTATTTATTTTTTGCTTTATTCCAAATTTTCAATGTATGATCGAATGAACATGAAAATATATTATTTGATAATGGTTCAATATATATTTTTATTATTAATGATAAATGCGAATTTGATATTGTTTCTGTACATATAAATTTATTATTTTGATTTTTTGACCAACATTTTATTGAAAAATCTAATGAAGCTGTGATAAACAAATTATTATCTTTTATTGAAAGAGCTGTCATTTTTTTTTTATGCTGATTCATTATTTCTTGAATTAATGTTTTATCTTTTAATGAATAGATTTGTATTAAATTACTTGAGAGTAAAATAAAATTTCCATTTGGGAAAAATTCTACTTTGAATATTTCTTCACTTTTTATTGGTAAAATTAATTTTTCTAAAATATTAATTTTTATTTGTTTAATAGGATGTTTATTTGATTCTAGTTTTTTAATTGTTTCCCTTAATGAATTTATTATTTTTTGTAATCTTAAATTTTCATTTGTTAAAATTTTACAATTATTATTTAAATTATTATTATCATCTATTTTTATTATTGTTGTTTTTTTCTTGTTTAACATATTCAATATTAATAAATATTAAAAAATTAATTTAAATTACTTAAATTTTAGAAAGAATTATTAATATTATCTAATTATTTAAGAAATTTAATAAATCATTTATAATATCTTGGGAATTAACCCAATTTTTTAATTTAATTTTCAAATAATATCCATTATTAAAATAAGGTAATTTTACTATATTAATTTCAATATGTGTATTAGCTTGAATACATTTAATTTGATTACCTTTTATACTTAGAAAAAAATCATTTTGTTTAAAAAAATTTTTAATTAATTTAATTATTTCATTAGGAGATTTAAAATATATACATTTTAAATCAATAGGTTCTAAAATATTATTTTGATTAATTTTTGTATCTTTAAAATCTTTATAATAAAATGTATAATATTTATCCATATTTTTATTTATTATATTTCTTTTTTTAATATCTTTACTATTATTAAAAGAAGTATAATTAATTTGTTGAATAAAAGAACGATTATTTTTATTATTTATAATAGACATATTTAATTTTTGTTTTTCAGTTTTTATATTTTTTGGAGAAATTGCAACTGAATTTGTTTTTAAATGAGTTTTCTTTATTATATTTTTAATATAAGAATCATTAGTATTAATATTTAAATCACTTAAATTCATTTTATTATGATTTGAATTTTTCCTTCCTTTATAAGGTCCTCTCGCAGTAGGAAGTGGTTCATAAATATCTGAATAATTATCCCAATCTGTTTCATTAATTTGACTTCTTAATGAACTTTTTTTAGCTTTATTTTTTTCTAATGAATTTTGTTCAGAAATATAATTTGAAATAGATAAATATTTATTTTTTTTTTTTTTTGGGGTAACAGAAAAATATTTTTGATAATAATTTCTTGGAATATTAATTTTATTTTTTGTTAATGAACGATGAAATGTTTTTTCATTTTTATTTATATTTTTTTTAATCTTTTTCATAAAGTTTCTAAATAAAGATTTTTTTATAAAAGAAAAAGGGAAAATAATATCATTGTCATTATTAATTAAATCACAAATATTATTATAATTATAAAATAAATTATCAGGAAAAATTCCAATATTTTTAATTTTTACTTTTTCTATTAAATTTTTATATTTTTTATTTCTTATATTTTCATTTTGAACTTTAATATTTAAAGATTTGTTATTTAAATATTTACCAAATATTGTATTTTTAATTAATTTATTAGCCATTAATTGAATAATATTAGCTCCATTTTCACAAGGAGAATCATAAAATATATTATCAATTATATTACATTCATTTGAAAAATCTTCTTTTGATTTTTTTATTTTTTGAATAATTTCTTCTTTTTTTTCATTAGTAAATTCTTCATTAAAAGATATAAAATTATTATTATCTTTTTTATTGAATTTACTCCCATTAGAATATTCTGAATTATGAGAATTAGATAAAATAGAATTCCTTTCTAAAATTGTTGATTTTGATGATAAATAATTATCTGTTTGTATATTATCTTGAAATGATGTTTCAATTGTTTCAAAATGTTTTGAATTTTTATATGTTTTATGTGGTAATTTATCTAATGTTATATTTAAAGAATTATTTAAATTTACTGATACATTATTTTGGGAATTTTTTTTTTTTTTTGAAGGATATATTGTTTTTTTTGATAACGATGACTTTGTTATCCTTAAATATGATGGTTTTAATGATTCTTTAATAATATTTTTCTTTATTAATAAGTCTTTTTCTTTATCAATTGATTTAAAATATTTATTTTTCATATTAAAATCATCATCCATATATTTTTTATTTGCTTTTTTATATTTAAAAAGTTTAAAAAATTATAATTATTTTTTAAATGATTAAAAATAATAAATTAAATAAAATAATCATATTCTTAATCATAATAAAAATTTTATAATTCAAAATTATTAAGTCAAAAAGACTTGTCATAAATCTTTTTAAAAAATTTTTTTATTAAACTATTTAGAAAGGCTTATTTTTCCTTTATTTTATCAAATAATACTTTATATTTTTTAATTGTGGTTTATTTATTAATCCAATTTTTAATTTACTTTTTGGAAATGATATTAATTAAAATATATAATTATTTTCCAGAACAATTAAATTAAAATTTTAATAAATGCCTAAATTATTATATCTTAATTTATTTAATTTTAATCAAAAATTATATTGAATAAAAATCTTGTATTCATTATTATTAAAAATCACATTGAAAATCATTATTTGAATTTTAAAAATTTAAATACTTTAATATAATATTCTATAATCAAATTATATTATTATGAAATTTTATAAAATAGAAAGAAAAATGTCTTTAGAGTCCTATGAATATCAAAATATTAGTTCTTTCTCAATTAATGCAAATTCAATATGTTTTGAAAATATAATCCACGAAAAAGAAAATAATAATTTAAATTTTGAACAGTCAAGTATATTTAATAATCAAATTGAAATTTCTAAGAGTTTTTATAATGAATGGTCATTTTTAAATTTAGATAATAATATTATTTCATGTCAACATGAAAATTGTACTAAAAAAATTTTTGTTTTTTTATCAATTAAAAATAAAAAAAATTACATTGAATTTTTATGTGAAGATAATCATAGATATAAAATTGAAATTTCTGATTTTATTGATAAAATTGATTTTAATGATAAAAATGAATCTATATCAAATGATTATGAGGAAGGTCCAAAAATAAAACAATTAAAAACTGAATTTAGAATTATTGAAGAAAGGAAAATTAAATTAGAAGAAAAATTAAAAAATAAAATAATTACAATGAATAAATGTTTTTTAGAATTTAAGGAATGTTTTTATTATCATTTAAAACTAATAAAGTTAAAAGAATTTTTTGATTCAGGAAAATTTAAAAATATTTTTAGTAATATAATTAAATTTCAAAATTTTATAAGATTAAATGAAAATTTTTCTTCAAATTTAAATTATGATATTTCTTCATATAATAATTTTATGAATTTTATAGAAAATTTTTATAATTTACCAGTAAAACCTTCAAAATTTTATCCTAAAGATAATGAAAGATTTGAAACAATAAAAGAAAAAATATATGAAAAAAAACATACTACTTTAAAAATAAATACAATTATCTGTGATAATAATGAAAAAAATTTTTTTAATTATAATATTATTTCTCTTTGTGTAATTCAAAATAACAGATTTGGAATTGGTTTTGATAATGGAAAAATAATTATACGAAATTTTAATTCTTGTAATAATAAAATTGAAATTAATAAATTTGAAAATATTCAAAAAGGTGTTAATCATTTATTTTATAGTAACAATAAAAATTATTTAATTTCTTCATGGACAGATAATTGTATAAGAATTTTTGAAATTTTTTTAAACCACTTTAAATTAATACAAGAATTAAATAATGAAAATCAAAATATTAAAATAAATCAAACTATTGAATTAATTAAAGAGAATTCTTTTTTAGTTTCATGTGATAATAATAAAACAATTATTTTTTGGAAATATGAAAAACAGAATTATATAAAAGAAAAAGAAAAAAAAACTGAATCTTCTATTAATTCAATTCTTTATATAAATAAAAATAAAGAAATTGTACTTTCATTAAAACAAAAAATACAATTTTTAAATATTGAATCAAATAATATTGATTATTCAATTAATATCAGGGTAAATAATTATGGCAATTGTAGTGATAATTTAATTTTATTAAAACAGAACATTTTAGCAGTAAAAGGAAGAATAAATGAAGGAATATATTTAGTTAATTTGAAAAATCATTCTATAATAAATCAATTATTAATTGGGAGAACAATTAATTCTTTTTGTAAAATTAACGATAATTTTATTCTAAATTGTGAATATGATGAAGAAAAAAATTCAAACTTATTTTTATATGAATATGAATTAAATGACTTAAATCTAATAGATAGTAAATTTAATATTAATAAAAATTCTATAAATTCTATTATTTCAAATCATAATTTTATTATTACTTCTACTTATGATAAATCAATTTATTATTGGAATTTAATTGAAACTAATGTTTATTATGATGATAAATAATTTTTTTTAATAATTATTTTCAGAATGGGTGAAAAGGAAAAATTTATTTATCGTTTTTAATAATATATTTTTCCTTCTTTAAGAGTTTTATAATTAAATTTAATTTTATTCAACAATTGTAAAAAAAGTTCAAAATACATATTTAATATAATAATAATAGAGAATTATAATAATATAATATATAAATATACAAAAAAATTATAAAAAAAATTCATGTTATTTAAAAAATAAAAAATATAATAAAAAAACGTTTTTTAATACTATTATAATAAATAGAAAAAAAAAAAAATGTCATCAAAAGAAATAAAATTAACAAACAAGGACTTAAAAAAAGGGAAAACTCTTTTATTATTTGACATAGATGGAACATTAACAAAACCAAGAGAAGAAATATCAAAAGATATGATAGATTTTTTAACAGATGTAAAAAAAAATAATCCAAATATAGACCTTGCATCAGTAGGAGGTGCAGAATTTCTTCAAGCAAAATATCAAATAGGAAAAGTGACATCAATATTTAAATTAATATGTACTGAAAATGGTGTATCAACATATGATTCAAATTTAAATATATATGATAGTAAAAATATAAAAGATTATTTAACTGAAGAACAAATTCAAGAAATGATAAATTTTGGTTTAAATTATATTGCAGATTTAAAAATTCCTATTAAAAGAGGATCTTTTATTCAATTTAGAGCAAGTACTATTAATTTTTCTCCTATTGGAAGAGATTGTTCACATGAAGATAGAGAAAAATTTGTTATTTTTAATAAAGAACATCATATTTTAGAAAAATTTAAAGAAGAATTTGATAAAAGATTTGAAAAGAAATATAATGTTTCTGTTGTTATTGGAGGACAAATTTCTTTTGATTTATTTCCTACTGGTTGGGATAAAAGATATTGTTTAAGATTTTTTAAAGATTATGATAATATTATTTTCTTTGGTGATAAAACTATTCCTGGAGGAAATGATTATCAAATTGCTACTTGTGATGATATTACTAAAGGTATTCATGTTAATAGTACTGATGATACTAAAGTTAAGGTTAATCAAATTTTACAAGAGTTAAAAAAAATTGAAGAAAATTAAAATTTTTTACTAAAATTTATTATTTTAAAAAAATATCTTTTTTTATTATGGGTAAATATATTTTTATTTTTTTATTAAATATTTTTTTTTTTTGAAATTTTATATTTATTTCTTTTCATAAATAATATTAATGATATTAATTATGTAATATTATATATTAAATAATCAAGTTCTAATAAACAAAAAAATAAATGGATTTTTTATATAAAAGAATTTTTGTTAATTATGTTTAATTTTTTTTTTAATTATTAATTAAATTTTAATTAATGTAAATATGGAAATAAATAAAAAAAAATATAAAAAAATAATGAATAATTATACTTCATCTTCAAAAAATTTTTATTCTTTATCACCAGTAAGGTCTCCACGTAAAGTAAGAAAAGTAAATAAAATAATAAAAAGTTCAGTTAATCTTCATAATTTTGATAATAATCGACCTAGTTTTTTTAGTACTAGTAAATTTTCAAATAATTCAAAATATTTATTACCAAGACATCAATGGAGTATGAAAAGAGACCAAATAATATATAATGAATTAAATTCAAGAAGAAAGGATTTTATAAGTAATTTACAATCTGCTTCTTATGATACTATATTATATTTATTATTGAAAAATAAAAATAATGTTAAAAAAGTGAACATAATTGTATTTTGTATTGATTTTATTACTATAATTTTATTATCTCTAAGTTATTTTTTATTTATGAATAATGATTTAAAATTAAATAAAAAAATTAATATTTTAAGAATGATATCTTTTTTATTATCAATTATTAATTCAATTTTGGTTGTAATTAGGCAAATTTTTTTAAAAAATATAAGATTAATGAAATATGTTTTGAATATTAGATTATCATATCCCAATAATAAAATTAATTATCTTAAGGCAGTTATTGAAGTTGTAATTCATTTATTATTTCCTTATCCATTTTTTTCTTATATTTATGAATATAAAGATAATATTGAAAATTTAACCATTTTTTATACTTCAGATATGTTTTTATTAATTTTTAGTTATTTAAGAGTTTATACTTTTTTTAGATTATTTTTATTATCTTTTGATTTTAGAGCAATAAGATTATGGAAATTATTTAATAATAAAAGAATATTATTATTTAAATTAAAATATTTAAATCAATCACATCCAATTAAAATTAATTTAATATTATTGATTTTATTTTTATTAATCACAAATTTTTTATTTCAAATATTAGAAAATATAAAAGAAAAGGATAAAAAATTAGATTTTTATAATTCATTTTGGATATTATGTCAAACAATAGTAAATTGTGGATTTGGTGATTATCAAATTAAAACAGAAGCAACAAGATTATTAATAGTTTTTGTTGGATTTTTTGGATTACATTTTTCTATATCTCTAATTATATCTATTTTACAATCATTTGAATTTCAAACTGAAAATGAAATTAAAGCATATCAACAAATTAAATTAGTTTATAATAAAAATCAAAAAAATACATCATATAGTATTTATTTCGAACATTATTTAAAATATAAATTAATTAAAATAAAAGAAACTTTAAAAACTCATAAAAAAATTAGTACTTCAAACGTATTACAAAAAATTAATATTAGTTTAGCATTGAAAGTTCCTTTATATCATTATAGAGATAATATGGTATTTAAATTACTAGCAATGAAAAATCATTTAACTACTCTGAAAGAAAAATATTTTTTAAATATTTTAGGAAAATTAAAAATTGAAGTAACTTTTAATGATTTTTATAATTATGTTAAAAATAAATTTGATATTAAAATGAAAGAATGTATTACAAAAACTGGAAAAAATATTGAAAATATTAGTATTTATCATGATTTTTTTTGTGATAATATAACAGAATATTATCATAATATAATAGAAACTTATTATTTAAGTAATAAAATAACTAATTTAATGTTATTAATATTTTGGACAGGAGGAAGATTTAGTATTAAAGATTTTGATGAATTAGTAAAATATAAAGTTATTGGAATAAAAGATTTTGATTTAAAATATAGAGAATTTAAATTATTGTATAACAATAGAAATAAGAAAAAAAAATTGTTAAATGAATTTAAATATTCTCGAATTAGTAAAGAAAGTGATTTATTCAATAAATATGATTATTATTATGATGATTATGAAAGTTATTTTGATCCTGAAGATTATGAAATTGATGAAGAAAATGAAAACGAAAATGAAAATGAAAATGAAACTGAAAATGAAAATAATTCTGAAAAAAGTAGCAATTGAGTTTATAAAATAACAATAACATTCATTAATTTTTGTAATATTATTATTTGATATGTTTGTTGAAATTTTTATACCATTAAATACTTATAAATATTATTTAATTTTTAATTGTAAATCTATCTGTATCTAATCATTACCCATATTTTTTGAAAATTTATTTTATAAATATTATATTAAAAATATCCGAAAAATAAAATAAAAAAAAAGATAATTTTAATAAACATCTCCTCAAATAAATTCAAATTATGAAAAGCAATCAAATTTAGAAATAAATATTATTATTCTATTATTATTTTTTTTTTAGATATTATATAATAACTTATAAATAAACAGTTGTATTAAATTATATTCAAAGAAAAGACAAAAATATTATATTTTCAGTATTTTTAATCTATTTTTTATAATCATATAAATATAAATCTTATTATTTTAATTTTCATTTATAATTGTTTTTGAGTTTTATATTCTTTAAATATTTGAATAGTTATTATTTATATTTAAATTTTATGATAATAAAAGATTATAATTTATTTATTAATATTTGTTTTTGTTTTACCTATAATAAAATTAATATCATTATTATATTAACTATTTATATAATCTTTGATTTCTTTTCAATTTGTTTTTTTTATTTATACAAACCCTAATTGTTATGTTTTTTAAATCTAATTTAATAAAATAATGGTAGGAATAAAAATTAATTTTATTTATTTAAATCATTGATAATATAATAATTTATATTTTTATCTTTATATTCAATTATTTTAAATTTATTTTTCAGAAAATATAATTAAATAATTTTTAAATTATATTTTATTTCTTGTATAATATTTTAATTAGAAATTACTTCTAAAAAAATAATTTTAATTTTTTAAATTATAATTATTATAATAATAATTATTTATTTATTAATTTATTACATCATTTTAATAATTAACTATCAAAATTTAATTTTATTAATTATAACTAAATATTTGAAATTAAAATTTTAAAAAAAAATTTATAATATTATAAATGATAATATGATAATTTAATATTATGATAATAAAAAATACATCAATAAAATCAATATAACATTAATAAAAAAATATAAAATAACATACAACACAAAAAAAAAAAAATAAAATAAAAAAAAATCTATAAAAACCCCAAAACAAAAATTAAAATTTTATATAAAATAAAAAAAAAAAAAAAAATGGACACAAAAATCCTTGATAAACTAACTTCAAAATTTGAATCCTTATATGGAAAAGACGGCGAAATAAAAAAATATTTTGCCCCAGGTCGTGTAAACTTAATAGGAGAACACACAGATTACAATGGTGGTCACGTATTTCCCTGTGCCTTAACAATAGGAACATACGGTATAGCTCGTTTAAGAAAAGACAAAAAAATTCGTTGTTACTCATTTAACTTTGATTCAAAAGGAATAATAGAAGCAGATTTAGATAATTTAAAATATGATAAAAGTCACGATTTCGCAAATTACCCTCTTGGAATGTTTTGGGTATTAAAAGAAGAAGGTTTTAAAATAGAAAATGGAGTAGAATTCGTTTTTGAAGGTACAATACCATTAGGAAGTGGATTAAGTTCATCAGCATCAATTGAAGTATTAACTGGATTTATTTTAAGAGATCTCTTCAAATTAAATTTCGATAATGTTAAATTAGCTTTATTAGGTCAGAAATGTGAGAATAAATTCGTAGGTGTAAATTGTGGTATTATGGATCAATTTGTTATTGCAAATGGTAAAAAGGATAATGCAATATTTTTAGATACTGCAACATTAGAATTTAAAACAGTACCAATTGTTTTAAAAGATGAAAGAATTGTAATAATGAATACTAATAAAGTTCGTCAATTAGGTGAATCAAAATATAATGAAAGAAGAGCTGAATGTGAAAAAGCTTTAAGTGAATTACAAACAAAATTAAAAATAAAAACTTTAGGTGATTTAACTGAAGAAGAATTTGATAAAAATATAGATTTAATTAAGGATGAAAATAGAAAAAAAAGAGCTAAACATGCAGTTTATGAAAATCAAAGAACAATAAAAGCAGTTAAAGCACTTCAAGAAAATAATTTAGTTGAATTTGGTAAATTAATGTGTGGTTCACATGAATCATTAAGAAATGATTATGAAGTTACTGGAAAAGAATTAGATACTTTAGTTGATGAAGCTATGAAAGTTAAAGGAGTTTTAGGAGCTAGAATGACTGGTGCTGGATTTGGAGGTTGTGCTGTTAGTATTGTTAAAAAAGATGCTGTTGATAATTTTATTAAGGAAGTTGGAAAAGGTTATAAAGAAAAAATTGGGTATGATGCTGATTTTTATGTTGTTGATGTTGGAGATGGTCCTGTTGTTGTTTAAGGATTTATTTTTAAGGGAGTTTTTTTTTTTTAAGTTTATTAAATTAATAAGAATTTTTTATTTTTGGGGTTTATAATTTTTTTTTTTTTTTAATTTTTATTTTTTTATCTTGAATTTTTTTTTGTTCA
>JAEEGL011948678.1_pt1 | contig 18319 bp, 11 predicted proteins | sample 9134231 | NCBI WGS metagenome assembly JAEEGL01 (sample SAMN16246548, study PRJNA631951) | gut metagenome | biome: gut microbiome; feature: rumen; material: fiber-attached | host: Bos | place: Iran: Karaj | collected 2018-10 | reverse complement strand
CATAAGAGCATAAATCCGCTCAAGCTTGAAAAGTTTATCAGCAATGATTGTAGTTCGGGATGGAGGTGATATGCTATATACGATTATGAAAAAGTACTCGGGATTAATGAGAACTCATTGATCTACATTATCAATAAATGTAAAAGCAACCCCAAATTTCAAGCTGGAGTATACACAAATTACAAAGATGTGAGAGCACAGTGCCTCGATTTTGCTATAAAATTGTTTACTTCCCGTTAAAACAACGAGGTTCCCTTTAGCCATTCAGTTTGAAAATGGAAGTAGAATTGTTTTCCCCATCCCTAACGATGGAGCGCGAGGTTGTCGCTTTTGCACTGTTTTAATCGGAGATGATATAGAAGACTATATAAAACATTGTATTATACTACCGACAATCATTTCGTATGATAGGATTAATCCGGATGTGGTAGAGTGACAATTAAGACAGGAGAGTCGCTATTGACAGATAGAAAAGAATATGATACAATCGTTTACACAGTTGAAGATATCCGCAACATTCTTTCAATGGGTAAAACCAAGGTGTACGAATTGATGCGGAGCGATGGTTTTCCTTCTTTCAAGCTTAATAACCGTTTTTACATAACAAAAAATAACTTTGATAAATGGCTTGAAAAATATACAAACAAAACATTTAGATATTGATTATTCTTTATTGGAAATATGATAGTGCTACGATAGTGCTACATGTGAACGATTGGGTACGTTATTATTGAGGCTTTATGCGAGGTTTTGGGCTTGTGTATTGGAGTCTGCAAAACTCTGATGCGGCGGTTCAAATCCGCCTGTCGCCTCCAGAACGATACCCTAGTTCTTCGGAATTAGGGTATTTTTATATATATAATGGTTAAAATAAATAACAACCCTTGAAATTATCAAACATATGTGCTACAATCTACAGATGGATAGACTATATGTTTGAATTGATTATATTACACATTTTTTGATTTATCAAGTAGTATCAGGTGATATCAGAAAATAGTGTGACAATAGTGCTACAAAGCGTATATGTGTAGCACTATGAAAATTCCTTATACATATCAATAAAGGAGTTGTTATTTATGGCTAAAGCAAGACGTCCAAAAGGCACCGGTAACATTTATAAACGCGGCAACAAATACTACGGAAGGATTCGCACAGGAAATTTTAAGTCAGATGGTAAGCCAGAAATAATTTATTTTTCAGGCAACACACAGACAGAAGTCCAACGACAAATGAATCAGTACGACATCGAGGCGCACGTTAACCCGATCACTACGTCTTTTGAAACGTACGCAAAAAACTGGCTAGTTGTGTACAAGCAGCCTACGATTAAAGCATCAAGTTACGATACGCTGGAAAATACATTTAGGAATCAGATTTTCCCATATTTAGGAATGCTTAGGATATCTGAGATTAAGACAATAGATATCCAAAAAATGATAAATGATATCAAGGCAAGGGGGTTATCGTATTCCAAAGTGAAAAAGGCTAGAGACGGCGTGAACATGGTAATGGAACACGCGCTTTCTCAAGACCATATCTCTAAAAACCCAGTCGCTGGCGTTAAAATGCCAGCTCAATCTAGTTTTCCAACTTCAGAGATGGTGTACTACACAGAAAAAGAATCGAGGCTAATTGTGGAGGAATGCCGAAAGTTATTCCCAAATGCAGGCACTCCCGTGTACCTATATGGGGAGGCATATATTTTACAGCTTAATACTGGAGCTAGGCGCGGGGAAATTATCGCACTCAAAAAGACAGACTGGGACAAGGAGAATCACATTCTAACGATTAACAAATCCGCGCAAACAGTAAAGACTCGCGATGCAGAAGGAAAAGCTACTGGGTATACAACAATAATGACAAGCACAAAAACTTATTCCGGCAACAGAAGAATCCCGCTTAATGAAAATGCAGAGGAGGCGTTGCGAAGATTGTGTAATAGCCATCCAGAGAGTGAATATATTGTGTGTGCAAAAAATGGAGGGGTGCTGGCTCCTCAGCAATACGACCGCACGTTTCGAAGTGTAATTAAAAACACCAAAATAAACAGGGGCGGCACACATGCGTTGCGCCACACATTCGCTAATATGCTTTTCAAAAACAAGGTAGACATCAAGACAATATCTACACTTATGGGACACGCAAGTATTCAAATCACTCTGGATACCTATATTCACTTTGCTGAAACAGAAGGATATTTAGCCGTGAAGTCATTGGATAAAACAATTTAAACGTAAAAAAAAAGGCAGACTGGTATCAAACCAATCTGCCTTATTTTTTTTAGCCCGTAGTAGTGGGTGCTTCCATGATGCCAGCGGCAACGAGCGCCGCGATAAGCGCGTCAAACTCCTCCTTGGTAGGAGCAGAACCAGCCGCAGCAGCAACATTAGCGGCTTTCTTAACTACGCCAGCCTTAGTCGCAGTAGCAGCTGCAGGAGCAGCCGATGCGTTACCGAGTCTTTCAGCAATCTCGCCAAGTAATACTTCTACGACATTGTTTCCTACGGGCGGAGTCAGTCCTGTAAGGTCAACTTCGCGACCTGCAATCTTTGCGAGGAGAAGTTCCTCTCTTGTTCTAATCTTATCTACCATAATAATACCTCCATAAAAATATTGTCTTACTGATTTAGTAAGTATATCCTCGTAGTGCTAATACAATACGAGAGTCCTATGCTTTTTATTTTACTAGTTTTGTCTGAATGGCGTCTATGGTTTTGCCCACAAACCCAGCATATCCAAGCTGACCGTTCGAAGTCTCGGTATCATACTGCCAATCCGTCCAGTCTCCGCCAAGCTCATGCACTTTGTAAGCAACCCTATAATACCCGTATTTATTAACTACATCTTGCGGGGTCTTGTAATACATCTTAACAGCTTCAATTTCAGAACCTTTTTCTGCGGGGTTTCCGCTGCCAGCATAGCCGTTAGCATAATCCTTATAATTCCAGCCTGTAATTGTGCCAAGCCAATTGCCATTCTTCAGACGAACGCTATACTCAATAGTACCGCCGGTCACTTTTGCTGCCAGTGCTACGAGCGCCTTCCCTAAAATGCCTGAATAAGTAGAGCCGTCTTTGATTACATTGAGCCACTTTCCTCCAGATACACCTTGCGTATAAATGGAAGGTTCGGAGACGTTCGCGTCATAGCTTCCAGCGCCATCAGAATCTGGCGAGATAATACCGGATACTTTCTTGGTAATATCAGCATAATTCGGGGCGATAAACCCTCTAATATATCTGCCGTTTACCTGCATTAATCTTTTCCCTACGACACCATTACCAGTATTGCCTTCCGTTACCACAAATGAGTTACTGTACGCTTCAGTGACCATTCCTACATGATCTGCGCTGCCAGTGTTATCTCCAATTCCGCTATCAGACCAGTTATAGATAACAGCATCTCCGACACCAGGCACATAAGAATCATCCTCAATCCAGATGCCCTTTGAGATAGCTTTGTCTCTTAGGGTTCCGCAATTTACCGAGGTGCAAATATAATCCGCGATTCCAAGTTTGAGCCACACAGCAGATACAGTAGTTGCGCACCACGCATCAGATACACCCATTTTATAATCAAGATTCTTCTGGCTGTTATAAATATCCAAAATCGCCCTGTGGGTACTGTCGCCCTCAACGGCGCCATACCAAGAGTTGATTACATTTGCGCACTTTTGCCTCAGCTGAGACTCAGTGATTTCTTCCACGGGAGGCTTGTACTGTTTGTTGGTAACCTGTACAAGGCATGTTGACGCGCCCTCCATATTGTACGCACTAATCGTAGCGTATCCCGCCGACTTTGCGGTAACCTTGCCGTTTTTATCTACAGTGGCTACATTCTTATTTGATGACCACCAAGATACACCCGAAGTCCTTGCTGTTAAAGTCTCTGTTTGTCCCTGGTCGAGAGTTGTTGAGGATTTGGAAATACCAGTGGTTTTACCTGCGTCAATTGTCACAGGGCACGAAGCTGAATATTTGCCATCGGTTACGGTTACCGTAGTGGTTCCTGCCGCAGTTGTAGATAATACACCATTCTGATCTATCTTTGAAATAGAAGTGTTTGACGTACTCCATTTGGGATTTGTTGCGCCAGTCTGAGAAAATGCGTACTGGCACCACGCATATGTATGAACAGCAGAACAACCAAGTTTGATTCCTGTGGTAACAGGGGTAGATTTTGCCCAATTATTATAGCCACCTTGCTTAATAATAGTAGGATAATCTTTGTAAACTATATCTTTGTCGATAGTACCTACACCAGAGATAGAATTGCTTTCGAGGAGATTGGTTTCGCCGCCATATTGCCACATAGTTAAATTCTTCTCAGTATATCCACATTTTCTTGCCCAATGAGCAAACCACATATCATATTTTTGCCACACTTCCTTAGAAATGAGATTTTCAATTTCATCAAATCCAGTATATAGCATGGGATAATAGCCAGCTTTTGCAACACCCTCTAAAAGAAACTTTGCGTTGCGATTTACATTTGAGTAATTCCAACCGCCATTCCTAGATTTATAGCCGTCAGCATCTTCAACATCAATAGCGATAGGTAGAGTTGGTTTTTTGCCTTTGAGCAATCTCAAAATATGATTAAGTTCACTCTTGTCATCTGACTCACTTAGCGAATATGTATAAAAATATGCGCCCCAAGGCATACCGATTGCCTCAGCTTTTTTTACGTTGGCTTCAAATCTGCTATCATCTTTAGAAGTTGAGTCATTGCCAAACCCGCAACGAATCATTACCCATTGATACCCGGCGGCTTTGACTTTAGACAGGTTGATATCGCCATTCCAAGACGAAATGTCTACTCCCTTTGTGTTAGCAATACTCATATAAACCCTCCTTTATATACAATAAAGCCCGCCGAATTAACAGCGGGCAGATAACGAATGTTAATTTGTGATACCGAATCACGATTTACCAAACTTAGATTCGGATTAATAATCCTTTGGCTTCTCGTATGTCATAGCCTGAGAGCTATCAGCGACGCCTGCGGTGGTCGGGTCAACCACAACGCCGAGAATGCCAAGAAGAACAAATACAGTATTGACGATAGCAATGAGGTTATTGCCTACCTCCCCAAAGTCGAGCTCTACACCAAAGGTTTTCATAACGAGCTGGATAAGCACCAGCACAGTAGGGATAAGGGAGAACCAAAATGTCTTGTTCTTAATTCTTACTTTCCAGTTAATGCTCATAATAAACCTCCTTGTATTAAGCCTTGTCTGGTAACTCCAAAACCAACTCATATCGAGCTGTTGCGTATGTGTCACCACCCAAATTGTGATATGCATCGTACATATCTATAAGATTCATTTTTTCAACCGTATTGACATACCCCTTCGCCAAACACTTATCGCATAGGTTTAAGATACTGTTTCTTAAGCTGGCTTGGCTGCCCTGTGCGATCTTGTCAAGTTTATCCTCTTGCTCATTTAAGCGTCTCTCAATACGTTGTAACGACTCTGTGGTAGAGTCAGTCTCGTTTACTCCTTTAATCCAGCCAATCAGTTTAGTCCTAATCGGCTTGACGATTAATGAAATAAGAGTAATTGCTGAAATTGTATAGCCGATGCACGCACCGACAAACTGAATTGTTTCCATCGGACTCTCCTTCCTTCATTTAATTCTGTAATGTGGTTTTTCTTCTCCGAAGAATAGATATCTTATCCAATCATCCAGCAAGATTGCGATGAATGAGAGGAAGAACCAGATTATAGAGAACGTCAAACATATCTGTCCCAAAACGTTGAATGGCATGTGGCTGTAATCCCATACGTGTAAATGAAATACCAGATTTATAATCACCCCAGAAACGAACTCTATCGTTGTAATGCCGCAAGCACATATCAGCATTTGTTTCCAAACAATCATCGTCCAATCAAATACCTCATTTATCGTGCCGCAGAAAATGAACGATAGACCGCCAACTATAAACATCGTCCAGTGCGTATGTCCACGCCAGAGCGATTCAATACAACAATACACCGTTCCACCAACACAAAGCAGAACGGCGTATTTCAGAATAAGCTTAAGTATCTTCATTTGTGCTAATCTCTTTCCATACAGGGGATTTGTACTCCTCTGGTATTTCAATTCCGTAGTATATAGACTCAATCTCCTCAGCTGTTTCAAGCGCAGATATGTATGTTTTTAAACTGTTAAAATACGTTGTGTGAAATGTCTTAAACGCTGTAGCAGTTTCAATAACACTCGTCATATCTTCTGCTGAAAAATAAACACACGGTTCTCCGTCTGCGTGATACGGTAAAATAGTTTGACCTTCTGCTATCATAGATGAAATAGTTATAAGGTTTAACTGGTCTTCAATGGTTAGCGAAAAATGATATGTGTTACCGTCAGATAATTTAACGTCAACACCGTTTGTTATTACATCGGAGCAGGTGTTGCTCATATCGCTTTCCTTTTTGGTTTTTAGTCGTTGAATTTCGAATTGAGTTGTAGTAGATGGAATTGGATCTCCATACACATCTTGTCCGTTCGGTCTTAACTTCGCGACAGTATCTTCATACTCTTGCTGATCAATTTCTTCGCAGTTAACAGCAACTAATCCCAAATACGAAGGGAACTGCTCTTTGCCATTAATTTGCCAAATCATTGTTGTGCTTGACGATACAATCCCCATAATATTCAGCGCTGTATCTTCGCATACTTCAACAGTCTCATAATCAGAATTCCACGTAATATAGGTTGGGTTTTCTATTGCATCAATACTGGCTCCACTAGTACTTAATACTTTCACATATTTCGCCATAGCATCACCGCCTTATTATGGTTCGTTGCTGCTACTAACAATACCCCTCCAAACATCAGATTGATACTCTTCTGGAATGTCAGACCCATAATAAACCGACAGGATAGCCTCTGTGGTATTCATAGACTTAATAAAGTGCATCAAGCTGTTAAGGTAGGTTGTATGATATGTAATATATTCTGTTGCAACATTTGCTATTGATATAATATCTGTAGCTGGGAAAAATTTGCACAATTCATCATCTTCATGATATGGGAGCATTTCTGTTTCTCCAGACCGCGCAATTGTTTCAAGTTTAAATAAATTAAGCTGATCGTATTCTGTTAATGAAAAATGATGTTGCTTACCATCACTCAATGTAACATTAATACCATTCGCAATTATTTCCTCGCACGCTTTTTTTACCTCATTTAATTTTGCCTCTCGTACCATTTCTAAAGTGTTTTCGTCTACCGGATCGTCGTCAATGGGTGATGGCTGTGGAGTATCTTCATGTGGATCATCTTCGTCGTCTAACACAGACCTAAGAGCTTCAAACTCTTCTTTGTCAATTTCAGTGTATTGGCATGTAGAAAAGTCATACTCTTGTGGGAACTCTGGTCTTCCGTACAAATGCCATATTGTTGACGCATCGAATGATAACAAGCCCATACGGCGCTCGTCAGTTCCAGAGCAATCATCTATCATGTTCGATATAGAATTCCAGTATACGAAACGAAGAGTGGATAATGCGTCTAAAATCTGACCATTATTGTCATATACCTTGATATATTTCATTTCTGATATTCATCTCCTTCCAAAACCAATCTGTAAAACAACTCGTCCATGCTTTGAACGGTTGCATAGGAATCGAATTTTAAAGCAGTGCCACGCCACGACTTATAACTAGATATAAGGTGGCGAAATTCTATTTCTCCTGATTTCCATTTGGCGGCAAGCTTTTTAATTTTCCGACGTTCGCGCGTGATGGACTGTCTGGAAATCTTTACTACAATACGCCCGTTTTCTAATAGAGAGATACGTTTTTGCAGAAATGTGATATGCGATAGTTTACAGATTGTTGTTTTCTTCGGACTTAGTTCTAATCCAAAATCGGCAAGCATATCCTTGATAGCGGCTAAAACAAATTCCAACTGTGCTTTATCATTACAGATAATGATGCCGTCGTCCATATACCGGACATAATATTTCATCCTCAACCTGTCTTTGATTAAATGGTCAACAGGCGACAGATAAAATAATGAAAGGACTTGTGATATTTGGCTTCCCAACCCAATACCAAGTGGATCAGTGTATTCATCAAGGAACAACTGAATAATATTCAAGATATCGGTGTCGTAAATATATTTCTTAACCATATCCATGACTCTATCACGGTTAATAGTCCCGAAATAGTCATGAATATCAAACTTTAAAACATATCCGTTGTTGCCAAATTGATTGTAAAACTTTTGCAAATGACGCTTTAGCCTTTGTAGTGCAAAGTGAGTCCCTTTATTTTTCTGAGACGCACAATTATCATAAACAAAGGTTGGCTCTAGTATTGGTGTTAAGCAATAATCGCATAAACACCTTTGAACAACACGCTCTCTAATATGGACGCTTTGAATTCGTCTGAGTTTACCGCGTTCATATGTAGTGAAATTGTATTTGTGTGTAATTTTAAAATTCCTATTACCAAGCTCATCTGCTAATTTAGCTACGTTGCTTAGTGCTTCGTTCATAAAATTTTGAACGCTGCCCTTCCATCCGACATTACGCCTGCATTTTAATGCGGCACTAAATAAGTTTTCAAAATTGAATACTTTATCGTAATTATCGTACGGCGCATTTTTAATTAACCTTTGTTGATTACGTTTATCATAGCAAGGTTTATCATTCAATTTCATCCGCTCCTTAATCCAATACCAACGCATTTTGCACATAACAAAAAGGCGCTATATTATAGCGCGTACAGTTGATTGGGGATAACGTTATATTTATTCGCTTATCTACGAAAAGGATATTCGTTCCTTTTCCGCACAGTGAACCAATTTCGCCCTTGCTCGTAAACGTCCTTTCAAATTACGAGGGTTACTTTATTCTCATTTCGTCAAATTCTACCATATCTTTGACATGGTGCATGAGAACTTGATGTGTGCGGTAAATCCGAAAACCGCGCCATTACTGTTGTTGGCGTTGTTGTTGTTCGCGTTGCCGTTGTTGTTCGTATTCCAGACATTGGAGCCGCTCGCACACACCCCAAACAAGCACGACAAGCGAATCAACGAATACCCTAATATTTTTTACTTTTGTTCTTTCAATTTATTTAATCTTCTTAAGTCTGAGCGTCTTACTCCGTTCAGTAAATTACTTTCTTTATTCGCCCAATCACTCCATCTTTTTGCACGTTTGTGTTTAATATTAAACAACGGATACATTGCAGTTAACTGTGCATTGAAAACATGAATATTTCTTTCAGCTTCCCTCGCTAGTGTTAAACGCTGTTCGACATTTTCAACCGTATTTGCAAAAATAGAATTAAGCGTTATTACTGCAACAGAAATAGATTCAGCTGTTTGATATAATCGTGTTAATCCGTAATTGTCTTTTCTGCGTCCTTGTGCTAAGCACCATTTTTGCACATCTTTTTGCAAATTTAATGCTGTAGTGATGAATTGTACATCAGCGATTTTGCGCTGGCTCGCTAATACAGACATCATAATCATCCCCTTTCTGCGAAGAAGAGGGGCACGTCAGAAAGACGCACCGCCTCTTCTTAAAAAACTAAATCCGATACAATAAAGTTTTGATTATTAGATTTTCTGATTACGCTATATGCAAAAGCCGAAAACCGCGCCACCACCGTTGCCGGCGGTGTAGCTGCCCGCGTTGCCGTTGGTGTTCGTATTCCAGACATTGGAGCCGCTCGCATGATATGGCGTCCGTGTCCACCAGGTTTGTCCAGAAGAAGAGCCAGCCATAGATTTAATACGGTGTCCAAGTGTATTGTTATTCACGAAGAACGGGAATGATTTATATGCGTCATTAGCGTCCGGATCTACTTCTGCTGCATATATAGCCGTAGAGTTAGCAGTGTTCGCAAATATTTCATATAAAGAAAATAAGAATAATTTATCATCACAAACTGATACATCGGATGTATTTGTTGTATTATTTCCGTTGTTGCCAATTACCTTGACCTTTTCAATCATTATTCTTAGTACGCTTGGCAATTTACCCCATAAACTTTGCGAATAGTTCTTCAACAACGCAGAAGTATTAATGGTATTGCCAGATTGGTTGTTTTCATCTGTACCAGAATCAGTGAAATAATATTCTTCACGTTTATTACCGCTGTATCTAACATATGGATCATTCGTATTTTCGTACCCGTTTAACCAGTGACGAATCTTGCTTTCTGCCCAACCGCCACCATTGGCGGTGTCCTGGTTCCACTGATATGTTGTCGGGACGTTATGACACGCAAACACAATATTAGCAAAACCATTTCCGACAGATCTGCGGAAATGTTTTAATCCGATAATATCAAAAATGAGATACCCGCTCGATAACGTACTATACGCATCATCAAGTTGAATATAAATCTGATCGCCAATCTTAAAATATCCGGTCTGACTTTCTGTTGTAATGGTATCCAGCACATTACTTTTGCAAATAGCATAAAACTCACCGAGTGTGTACGCACTTAATGACGGATTTGTATTATGATACAAATAGCCATTTGTAGGAATTTCATGCGGCTCTGCAGGTAACACACAATCTATAAAAGAAGCTGTTACTGTTAGATTACTTCTAACGTTTGATACAACGCCAAGGCTATCAACAGATGCACTAGCTGCAGCAGATCCTGAGATAACCCACTCGTCAAACAGATAATGATGCTGTACTCCAAGAATAGTCGCAGAATCCTTTGTTGGATACATCGGGAGTGTACCGTCAGAATTATATGAAGATGTAAAATTGTTGTAAACATCCGCATCTACCGAATTCACAACAACCCCATTTACAACATAATCAACCGAATATTGAGTATATGGTGTATTAACGGAGTTAATAGTGAGGTTGGGATATATTGATTCGATATAAGCCTTTTTATTTGTCCCGATATCATTGACTGTAATTGTACCAGAAATATACGGATAACGCGTATTATCAACTACTCTGCGTCCATTTGCGTCAATATACTTGCCTTTAATATCGTCACTCATTAAGAGATCAAGAATACCATTTTCATCATTTCCTAAGTTTTCATTTATTCCTACAAGCCTTAAACCAGTCAGGTTATCAAAACAACTCGTCATTATGGTGAACGCACTAACGTTCGGTGTATTCTCAATAATCAAAGATGTGATATTAGAATATCCTTGGCAAGTGAAATCTGTGAGATTAGTTTGATTCTTCATCTCAAGCGAAGTAACTGTTCCCGGTAAGTGTAATTTAGAAACCAAACCACCGTTTGGTATCTTAATGTTAGTAAACGTGCTGTTTTCAGCAAGAACCTCGTGCAAGGAGTCTTTATCGGAAAGATCAAGCGTTCCTCCCATTGTGATTCCTCTTACGTCAAGCTTTTCGAGCATTGAGCATGAAGATAAATCAAGCGTACCAGGGTTATATGTAATATTGGCACCGCCAAGAACCAGCTCACGCAGATTTCGCGCGTTAGCGAAACTTGGCTCAAATGGTCTAAACGCGGCAATGTTTAGCTTTGTGATCTCAGAAGCACCATATACATATAGATTATCCGTTGAACCGATAGTCGGACGGCTGATCTGTATAGTTGTATTAGGCGCTACAAGGCGATCACCAACATCAGGGTAACTGATATCTTCAGGATTTGTAATCTGGTTCAATCCAACTGCTGGATATAGGTATTGCATCGCTTCCAGAGATAATGTGACTGCGCCGCTAGAAGATACGCCAGAACGGAACGCAATGTTATTATTATAAAACTCATTGGTGCGATACTTTGAATTCAACAGTCTTGAGCGCTTGTAAATAAACATATCCTTTTGGAACTTTCGACTACCACGTTGCATATATTTGTATTCGCTGGTGTAAGTAGTTTCTTGCTGGTATCCAGTGGTTTCACCGGAGATAGGATCTATGATCGGAATTGGATCTCCGTTTGAATCATACTTGATACGCGTATAACCCATAATCCACGGATCGTTGTATTTGTATTCCATATCAGCATTTACAATTGCACCACAAACAGGGTCTGTTCCGTTGGTAATTTGCACGCTCTTAAAGTTGTCATATGTTAGATGGTTGGAGTTCGCGAGACGAGCAAACTCTGTACGAATATCGTCAGCAAAGCAATCCTCAAACATTAACCATAGACGCGAATCATGCCCATTGAACCCATATCTGTCGTCACTTTCGATGTAGTACTGCCAATCTGCATAGTAAGGAATCTTTAGATAACCAGAGTTCTCTGCTCCAAATCCACTATCTAGGTCATACAGATCTGGCATCCATACGGCGAATGTAGAATTAGCCCAGTCTATACCATTTGCATTAACACTTCCGTCTGCAGCGATGACATCGTCCCATCCGGAATAACCAGGAGCAAATGCAATATTTTCTGCCGTAACATCTTCACAACGCAAGAACATATTTTTAGCATGGTTATCAACCAACGCAGTGAATTCTAGGAAACAGAAATATGTCAGTGCTCGCTTTTTATCGAAATGAAGTTCAAACTCATCAATAAAGCGTTGCTTTTTAATTGCACGTCTTGATTGGTCTTCTTCATCCCAATAATTTGCACGCTGATACACCCACGTGTATAGCGCTTGCAAATGACTATAGTCTGGTGTCAGTCCGTTCTCAGACAAGTCTCCTTCATCTGGATAGCAAGACTCCAAACCAGCTGTTGCGTTGGAAAAATTGTCGCTTTGGAATAAACATAATGCATTTGTGTTGTTTTTAAACTCCCACTTTTGCTTTTTTGTGCTTACGACCGTGTCACCTTCATTAGTGCCGGTATCTCCATCTGTTTCTAATCCAAACGATTTTGTGTTGCCCTTATCATTGTTAAGCATGCCCTCACCGGCAAAATGCAGTCCTGTTGCATCTTCGATAAACAAAAGACACTTGAATCCATAAACCGTGTTCTGAACGCGAGGATCTGCGACCTGAGCGTCAGTAGGAACCTCAAACATGCCGTCCGCCATATTTGCATTATACGTATTTGAGTGATCGGTAGACATATAGTCCATTTTGAAGCAAAGCGTGCTTTCAGGGATAGAGTTTGCAAGATTAGCTTTATCTGAATCGTAAACATATGTACCGTCAGAATACCCTTTGAGTGGGTATTTTACCTTTTTAACTTCACCATTGCTATATTTTGCAAGGTAAACCTTATAATTTTTGCGCATAAATCGCTGAGACGAAGTTCCTTGAACCTTGTTAGAACATACATATCTTCCGTTAGAATCGACATCCTGAAGATTTAGTAACGTTTCAAATCCGGCAGTGATACCTTGATTAGCGCGTGTTAACACAACCGAAGCGTATTTTTTCGTTTCCTTATCTGGTGCAATTTCACCAGTGAGCTTGAGGCACGTATATTTCTTCTTCGCCTTGTCATAATCGACCTTGCCATTTTCATCTATAACATCATTAAACTTTGCGATGTTAACTCTTTCAGCGATAGTGGCTTTTGAAGCACGGTAGTTCTGCTCTATTTCTGATCTAGTCAACGCACGCTTATATAGACGAACACTGAACAAATCAATAATTGCTGTATCAGCGCCAAATACAATATCACTGTTACAATCAAATATATCGTCCTCATCGTAAGGAATACTTTTTACATAGGAACCGTTTACATATAGATCTACCGTTTGCTTGTTTCTATTTCTTTCAGCCGCAGGAACACCAGTATCATCTGTATTCGAAGCGTTTAATCCATTAACTACAAACGATAGATGAATGCGCTCACCCTTCTGCAGATATGTACCGGCGACATTGATCTCGTCTGTGATAAACCCGCCGGTAATTGTTCCGAGCTGAAGATCTCTTGATTTGATTGCGCAAGTCAGAGGCGTTACCTTAAAACCTACGAAGCTATTAGTACCAGTCGCTGTTGCGCAGTTAATGATGGTTGCGTCGTCATCTGATGCAGCCTCGACAAAATAATCTATCTCGATTGTGCGACCGTCTGTCGTTACCTCATCTTCATCTGAATTTACCAAACTGATGTACTCGTTGTCTACATTGGTAAATCCGCGACTCAGAATCGGAACATTTACAGAATGTGTTGCGCTACCATTTAGTCGAAGTGCTGTACCATATTCTGTCTGTATATAACCATTGCTAGTCCAGTTGAATCCTGTATTTGTCGCATAAACATTTTTTTGACCATAACGATACGTATAGGTGTTTTTGTCAGAATCTACGTTAGAATGACCAGATGCCGTAAATGAATAAACTAAATTATCTGATACAGGCATAATCTCGTAACCTTCTGTATCAGCATTAACAACTGTAATAGAATGAGTTTGAATGACGCTTCCACTTTGAACTTTGATAGTGTATGTACCAGTTGTAGCATAGTCGTCAAAAGTAAACTCGATGTCGTGTACGGCAGAAGCAACTACATCAGTTTGAGTTACAGTTTTAATTACGGTATTATTGGAATTAAGTAAAGAAATAGTGACCTCATCTGTTGTGTCATAGCCAGGTGTACGCGCAACATAGCTAGCCTTAATTACTTCACCTAATGTTACAGTAGATGTGCTTTTATCAATCGCTACAATCGGAATATATTCCGTTCCATCGTTATATAAAAACACATTGTATAGTACAGGAGATGTCGCACCTTCCGAAGTGGTAAAATAATAATAGAAATAATGTGCACCATAAGACAAGTTGAGTTCTTCAGGATCAATAACAATACTTTTTCTTACGTTGCTAGCAGTACCAATATCGTACTGCTCAGGTGTCGTTAATATTTCAGTACCGTCCATGACGAGATGCATTGTCTTGTGCAATCTATTACCAACAGGCTCATATACCAACGTAGCTGTGCTGCCAACGTTAAAAACAGCCGTTGACATAGAATTTGATGGGAATGTAGCACTACGTGAGTATAGCCCAACTTCTACAGCCGTAATATTATAAATTAATTCACGGCTATAAGATGCACTCGAACCATATGCCACGACCTTAATATTTGTAGTGCTACCAGCAACGTTTGTCAAACTAGATACGTCGATGTCAGTATTTGTATCCTGCGGAATAACCAGTTCTCTAAACAAACGATAGGTGGTGTCATCGTTTTCAGAGTTTTTATAATACACGGAAACATTACCGCTTTGAGCTGTTTGTACACCATCGATATCAGTTTCATGGAAACTAACCGTGATCTTTGTTGTACCAGATGACGACGTAGTAAAGGTTGTAGAACCGCCAGTCCTATTATATAAGCGGACATTATAATCTAATGCGGACGCATTTTCTCCCATAGCTGGTAGTTCGCACCTCGCAATTGGCTCGGATGAAGTGCTCGATTCTAATATTTCAAGAAACACCTTACTTTCACCGCTAACTTGTTCGGTAACTGTTTGCATATATAAAGAAGAAATTCCTGTCGGAGGCAAAGTAATAGCGTCACCAAGTTGTGTTTGGTTGCTATCAACAAGTGTTAAAGTTGTACCATCTAGCACAAGCGCAACGCCTTTACCAGCTAAACTATTATTAATCTCCTCGATATCCGCTTCAATGCTAGATGTATCGCCACCAACAGCCACGTATGAACCGTTAATGAAGCGGTAGTGTTTATAACCGCCAGCAAGTACAAACGCGCCGTTTACAAAACGATAGTGCAAATAACCAGTTCCTGGTGTTCCGATATAATAATGTTTTGTAGCATCACCATCCGAAACAGACGGTAAAGATGCAGCAATTACAGAATCGTCACTGCTGACAGCCTCTCCGATATAATAATCTGTATCGGCATCTGCATCTGCAACAGCAGGTAATGCGTCGGCGAATACATAGCTGCCACTCATCGCAGTAGTCGTAAAACTACCGGGAGCTCCTTGAATAACATAAGCCTTGTATTTCCCGCTAACGGAGTCCTTGAGCTTAATTGTTTGTCCTGCTTTAGCCATAGCAGAACTCAAGTAGGTGTTTAATGCAGATTGCGTCTCGAACAGCCTAAAGTCTTCCTGCGACGGAGAAGCGCCATAAGCAATATTGCCTATAATTGTACCCATCCTTTATTTCACCTCTCTTAAAGTTATTTGTATTGCTACATCTTCAGTCGGAACATTTCCGATTGCATGAGCAATTAGCTTGTTATCATTATTTTCGTTTGTCTGAATATAAATACCGCCGCATCCATCCATTACAAGCTGGGTGTATGCAGCAGTTCCAATTTCTATATTCGCTTTTGTATGAGACGTTACTATGTAATCCTCAGATACGTCTAGCTCTTGAGCTAAACCGTCCCAGCCGCCTGCTGTTAAGGTATAGGCAACTACGGTTTCGCACGCATAATTCTTTAGACTGTCAGACAACATTTCATACGTGACAGTTCCGTCATTAATTACCATACCCATATAGTTGACCAGCTTTGTTGCGTTCTGACCGTCCCACCAGAACACATAACCATGGTCGTCGTTTTGAGGATTGATATATAAATAAATACCCGTAGGCGATTCTGCTAGCTGAGCCACGTCGGAGAAGATTCCGCGAGGGCTACCGTCAGAAACACTTGCGAGCATTAATTGAAGTGTATTGCCGATGTCTGATTCTAATTTGTTTCTATTCGATGCAATAGACCGATTTAGGTCACTGACGTTATCGGCAATATCATCTCTTATATCTTGTACAGTTTGATTGTACGCAGCTTCGAGTTCACCAATCTTAACGTCCACAGCCCCTTCCGCTTCTGCGATAAGCGCCTCAAGACGAATGCCGAGAGAGCTGAGTTCAATAACTTCTGTATTGTCTACATACTCATAATCATCGGGCTTAGGCTTTGCTACTACAGGCAACTTGTATCTGCGAACAACATGCCCGTCTTCTGTGACACTATCATACTGAAACACACATACATCAAGCGTCGCAGGCTCTAAGAGAAGCACGTTTGGAACGACCACAGTTACTACTCCATCTTCAAGTTCAGAACGAACCGTCTTCGATGTTTCACTATTCTCTGTAGAAAAATGCACAATAGGGGCAACCTCATATTTGTAATTATGCATTCTTAAAATAACGTTACTATCCCATTGCGTGAGATGGGTAATGGGAGAGTCATACTTGTCATAACATTTTGTAGTTGTCATAATAGCCCCCTTTACACTTCAGCTAGTTGCCGAAGAATTAATTGAACGGTGATGTCTGCTGTTGGAGTATTTCCAATAGCGTGAAGCGTAAATGTGGGAGTGTCTGTTGTGTCGGTGGAAACATACAATCCGCTACAGCCGTCTGCAAGTAGCTGATTATAAACAGCGCCGTCAATATATATATCTACCATTGTATTAACGGGAGTGTTCGCGGGCATACCACTATCCATGTCGTACGAACCGTCTACCCAACCTGAGCTTAGCGCGGTGAACGATGTTATCGTTGTCGCCGTGTTCACTCCGACGGCAGTTATCACTATATTCCCAGTAACCTTTGGTATAGATATTTTACCGCCGCTATAATATGATGCGGTGACATCAGTTCCGCCCATTGTGACAGTTACTGAATAAAGCGCACATGAGTTGATAGGGGATAGAGTAGTTTCAAACGGCTGATAAAGGTCAACCGTATTTATGTCATTATCCAGCACCACATTAACTAATGTCTTTGTGATAGTTGCAGTCCCATACGGGGCGCTGATTTTGGCTGGGTTGCCGTCGATAAAATATGCTCTTAAAGTGTTAATCTCATCAATGGTTACACCGTTTCTGACGAGGAACTTTATCACTTTATCTTTCAGTCCCGTTCCGTCTAACGACATAATAGCCCCTATAAACGTCTTCCAGTCTGCGTTTGTGCTTGAGTTTCTCCTCCTCGTAATCATTCGACCACCGCCGTCGATTTCAGAAGCGAAAGATGTAAGTTCGTAATCCCTGTCGAGATTGGTTTGTGAAACGCCACAGACCGCTTCTATTATAGCACTGAGTTGCCCCGTCCTGTCTGCTCCAGATGAACAATGAATGTAACTAGGCTTTCCCTCTTTAACATTTTTGGCTATTCTTTTAATTAGGAACGCATAGTTAGAAGCGCTGGAAGAATCAGAAATGCTGTTCTGATAGTACAGAACTGGTTTACGTACATAATCAACTTTAACTCCCAAAGCGGTGTCTGTTATACCAGAGGCGTTACTATCACTTCTTAAATCAATTTCATCACGGATACCTAACACATCTTTCAGGTATACAATCTGGTTACTCGTAAGAGTCATGTCGGAACCGTTTAACCTACAACCTCTATAAATCAGTCCATATTTCAATGACCCGCCATCACAAGCCCAACCGCCCAAATCTCTGACATTGAACGTGTCTCCTCCAACATCTATCATTCT